>JAEEGL011589794.1_pt1 | contig 23644 bp, 21 predicted proteins | sample 9134231 | NCBI WGS metagenome assembly JAEEGL01 (sample SAMN16246548, study PRJNA631951) | gut metagenome | biome: gut microbiome; feature: rumen; material: fiber-attached | host: Bos | place: Iran: Karaj | collected 2018-10 | reverse complement strand
CTGTCCGTCGGCACGCTTCGGTCCAAGACGCTTGGACTCGCTGTCGCGGCCGTTACGGGTGGAGCCCATACCTTTTTTATGAGCGAACAGTTGAAGATTAAGCTTCATCATGGTTGTTTCCTCCGTTCAATAATGGAAAGTGTCACGTTCTGCGGGTATTCCGCTGTCAGGTCATCCAGTCCCTGTCTGAGTGCACCCATCAGGATCTGCGCTTTCTCGTTCTCTGCTTCCGTCATATGCGGAAGCTCAAATGCGAGTACCGCTTTCTGTTCGTTGTACTCCGTGATCTCCGGGATCACGCCGCATACGCTTTCCAGCGCATTCACGCAGGTACATCCGAGAATGGATGCGGCCGCACATACGATGTCGTGGCCGGAATCAGCCCAGCCGCTGTGGCCTTCCAGCCGGCAGCCGGTCAGGTTCTTCCCTTCCCGGTACAGGACCGCCCTGATCATTATGCCTTGATTTCGGTGATCTCCACCTTGGTGTAGGGCTGGCGGTGGCCGATCTTTCTCTTGGAATCCTTCTTGCTCCGGTACATGAAGACAGCAATCTTCTCGCCCTTCACCTGGGCCAGCACTTTGCCTTCAACCTTGGCGCCCTTGAGGATCGGATCGCCGACCTTGACATCGCCCTCGTCGCCGATCATCAGCACGTCGAAGGAAATCTTGGAATCAGCTTCCTGGTTGACTTTGTCGATGTAGATTACATCGCCCTGGGATACACGGTATTGTCTGCCGCCCGCTGCAATAATGGCATACATGGGACAGCACCTCCTGATTACAATCTCGCCGGGATTCTGAGGTTGCGCGTCTGCGCATTTGGACAGACCTCTCCCGAGCGGCTACCTGAATAAGATATCACTGATCTTCACGGTGTGTCAAGCATTATTTTTTAAATGTAATGCCTTTGATATCAAAGGTTCCGACCTGCTCAGACGTTCCGAACGCCAGCGCTTCCACCTGGGGCCTGCCCTTGGGATCCGATTTGACGACCCGGTTGATCTGTTTCCCCATAAAGGCCATAACCGCTGTCTGCCCGCCGTCCATGTTGACCGCGACCGTGCAGCCCTGCTCCTTCATGATCTGGGCCAGGTTCTTCATCATCACGCCTGTCGAGCGTTTCAGCTGGTCGGTTTTTCCGACCCGGCCCTCGCACAGGACCACGACATAATGACCCGGTTCCGCCACGCCGATTGCAAGCCTTGGATTGTTGGACCGGTTGGCAGTGGCGATATATTCCGTCAGTTCACCGTTCCGGACCAGGCAGGGTCCGAAGGTGAACACATCGGTAGCGCCTTCCTGCTGATACGCTTCCGCACCCTTCTCCCGGGAAGCCCGGCTCTCGCCGTGCCCGTCAGGATACAGCGCAAGCGTTTCGTAGTTGGGCATCTTGACTTCTTTGACCATGGGATCGTCAAAGAGGATCTCCCCGTTCCGGATCTCAATACCCACGTGGCAGCTCTTGTCTTCCTTCGCCCGGCCGGCCCTATAGGTATAGTAGTCTGTACTGGTGGCGAAAACGATTTTCTGCGCAGCAGCGATATCCTTGATAAATCCCGGATCCTTTCTGGGATTTGCCGGATTGGAGCTCACGGTATGGGGTAGTTCTCCCGCCGCCGTATCGCACCAGATGTTGGCCGTAAAAACATACAGTTCCTGGTCCGGATCCTTTTTCTGCTCTTTTTCGAAAGTTTCATAGGTTCTTTCGATAACGACCCGAAGGGTGGTGCTTACGTAGATATAATGCCCTTCTTCTTCATCTGCGTAAATATACTCCCCTTCATCCAGGAATCCCCGTTCGTTCAGCGTCACATCGGCCCATTCGGGAGCCCTGACTGCCGTGAAGCGACCCGAAGCCTGATCCTTCGTTTCCGCAGCCGGTTCCTGAAAGTCTTCTTCTGTTTCTTCAGGATTCAGTTCCGTTTCAGTTTCTTCTGTTGTTTCGGTTTCGGAGCCCTCTCCGGATATGTCTTCGGGTGCTGTTTCCTGCTCCTGTTCTTCTTCCTCCGCCGCTTCTTCCTCTGTTTCTTCCTCTTCTGATGGTTCGTCTGCTGTCTCCGCTTCCGTCTCTTCTGCTCCGGCGCTCACGTCGATATGCTCCAGGAAATCAGCATGACCTTCGTCCGGTCCCACTGAAGTCGCATACAGACCGAATCTGTTGTTCGGATAACGTTTGACGCCGTATTCTGCAACGGAAAACGGAACCCGTTTCCCGTTGAATTTGTTTCCCTTCCCCGCCTGGGTCACATGAAGTTTGAAAGCGTCTTCCGCCACTTCATTGGCGGTTCTGCCTCCCATGGAAGTCATCGGCTGGTTCCAGTTGAAGGCCGTGGATTCTGACTCGTCCCCGTACAGATGCAGATATAGTTTCTTGATTTCCCAGGGCCCGTATACAGAGGCGGACTCAGGATACACTGAGCCGTCAGCGGCTTTGTCCCGGCATTTGACGGCGGCGTCGACCAGCATCTCATGTTGCGGATGCCCGTACTCTCCTTTGATATCCTGGGTAACCACAACTTCCGGTTTGTATTTCCGGTATATTTCCGTCACCCAGCTGAGCACTTTATCCTGCCCGCCCATATCCTTGTATTCCTGCTCGATTTTGGACGGTTTACTGTATTTGTCGGGAAAAGGTCCGAATTCCGGATAGACGCGGACGCCCATCGCCCAAAGGCCGTTGAGCGCTTCGCTGCGGCGCGTGGTGTTGGACGGTGTCAGATAGGCGACCATGACGTTTTTCCGTTGTTCCGCGGCATACCACGTGATGGCACTGCCCAGGAACAGCACATCGTCGTCCGGATGCGTCGCAAGGAACAGGATATCGTTTTTCCCGGACGGCTCTTTCCAGCGCTGGACCCATTCGGGCGTTTCACCCTTGCCGAAAGCAAAGATCTCGTTGAAGCCCATGATGTTCTTCTTCTCCATCGTGGACAGGATCCGGATCTTCTTCAGCCCGTCCAGTTCAAAGAAGACATGATGGAAACGCGGTTCTCCCCCTTGGGCGACGGTCGTCCATCCGTCGCCGCTTTCCTTCTGGATCACATAGGAATCGGGCATTTTCTGGAAGCACAGATACAGCCCGTAGATCGGTTTTTCGGAAGAAATCACGACCCAGGGTTCCTTGATATTGCCGCTTTCCCAGAACGATGTATACTTGCCGTCTGTGATGCACTTGACTTTTCCCGCCTTGTCCACGACTTTGACCTTCAGGCCGGCAGTCAGATTCTCCGCTTCCTCCGCGCAGGCAGGCGCAGCCAGCAGCAGCAGGATCAGCAGGGTCAGCAGGATCGGCAGCAGCGTTTTCAGCTTGTTCATGCGTTTCATGTCTCTTTTCTTCTGATGGTTTATTCGTTACGCAGCGCGTCCGCAAAGGACTCCGCGCCGAAGCGTTCCGGCAGCCCGAGCCATTCGGCGCAGGTTGCGCCGATATCCGCAAAAGTGTTCCGGGTGCCCAGATCGGCCGCATGCTTCATGCCGGGCGTCCAGGCCAGGATCGGAATATACTCCCGCGTATGGTCGGTTGACTGCAGGAAGCACGGATCACAGCCGTGGTCCGCCGTAATGATCATCAGGTCCCCGGGCCGGAGAAGCTCCGTCATCTCGGGCAGCCGTTTGTCAAACGCTTCCAGCGCTCCCGCAAAGCCTTCCGGATCGTTCCTGTGTCCGTATACGGAATCCGTGTCCACCAGGTTCGTGAAGCACAGCCCGTCAAAGTCCGTCTTCATGAACCGGATCAGCGCATCCATACAGGCCGGGTTGCCGGCGGCGTGATCGCTCCTGGTCAGTCCCTGATGAGCGAGGATATCCTCGATTTTTCCAACGCCGATGCTTTCCATGCCTGCGTCCTTCACGGCGTCAGCCAGTGTCTTTCCGCAGGGCGGAAGGGAAAAGTCGCGCCGGTTCCCGGTCCGGACAAAATGCCCCGGTTCTCCGATAAAGGGTCGTGCGATGACCCGTCCGACGCCCAGTTCGCCCTGAAGCATTTCCCGGGCGATCCGGCAGAATTCATACAGTTTTTCCGGCGGGAACAGTTCTTCATGGCAGGCGATCTGGAATACGCTGTCCGCGCTGGTATAGACGATCGGTGTCTGGTTTTTCAGATGCTCCGCGCCCAGTTCGTCCAGGATCGCTGTTCCCGAAGCCGGTTTGTTGCCGATGCACCTGTGTCCGATTGCTTTCTCATACGCTTCGATAAACGCGGCCGGAAATCCGTCCGGAAAAGTCGGGAACGGCGTATTGACCCTGACGCCTGCGATCTCCCAGTGGCCGGACGTGGTATCCTTGCCTTTGCTCTTCTCCACTGCGCGGCCATAGGCGCCCGCGACGGGCCCTTCCCACCTGTAACCGGTGTTCGGGATCCGTCCGAGCCCGAGTGCGGCCATGTTTGGCAGTTTCGGATCACACTTTGCGATCACATGTCCCAGGGTGTTTGCGCCCACATCGCCGTAATCCGCTGCGTCCGGCGCTTCACCGGCACCCACGGCGTCCAGCACTGTCAGAAAAACGCGGCTCATGACTCTTCCTCCTTTTCGATCCATGGTTCTTCAGTGTATTCAGGGTCTGCTTCCGGCAGGTGCTCGCACACCATCAGGAAGGCGTCTTCATTGTTGTCTTCGTAATATCTTTTCCGTTTCCCGACAGAAACGAAGCCCAGGCTTTTGTACAGGTTCTGCGCCCGCATGTTGCTCACGCGCACCTCCAGCGTGGCGTAGCAGGCGCCGAGGTTGGACAGGACCTGCAGCAGCTCCGCAGTCAGTTTTTTCCCGATTCCCCGTCCGCGCGCCGCTTCCTTCACGGCGATATTGGTGATGTGACTCTCGTCCAGGATAACCCATGCGCCGGCGTAGCCGAGGATCGTCCCGTCTTCTTCCGCCACCAGGTACCGGGCAACGGCGTTTCGGGTGATCTCCTGCCTGAAGCTTTCCCGGCTCCATGGCCGTGCGAAGGTCTCCTGTTCAATCGATGCCACAGCATCTACGTCCCTGAGCCGCATGAAACGGATCACCGGTTCACTCATGCCCCATGGCCTCCAGCAGCTTTTTGTTTTTTTGTGCGTTCGGCGGCCGGAGATAGGTTGCCTGAAGCCCGTAATAATCGGTTGTTTCCCCTTTGTTCAGCGCGATCCAGCCCGCTGCGGAAGGACGCAGATAATTGCGGAACGCCGGAGCGAAAGCCGCCTTGCTCCCCAGTCGGGTGAGGATTGTTTCCCGGTGTACCGGTGCCCCGTCACCAAGGAAAAGAAAATGCCCGTCCAGTTTTTCCGCCTGCTCCAGAAATGCTTCAATCTTCATCGGGGCGTCGCCTGTCAGTCGCTCGCCGTTCCGGAACACAGCCCCATAAACCTGGCCTGCCCGGGCGTCCTGGATCGGGCAGACGGCTCCTTCAAAGTCCCCTGCGGAGATTGCCAGCGCCTCCAGGGCGTCCACGGGAATACAGGGGATACCGGCCCCGTGTGCCAGTCCTTTTGCCGTTGCCACGCCGATACGCACACCCGTAAAGCTTCCGGGGCCCGTCACCGCGGCGACGGCACCCATCCCTGAAAGTTCCGTTTCCGCAGCTTTCAGGGATGCTTCGATCATGGGCATCAGGCTTGCCGAATGGGTGTTCCTGTTCTGGGCGGTAAACTCGCAGTATACCTTTGCCTCATCCATCACAGCCGTGCCGCATACAGGTCCGGAAGTGTCGATCACAAGTATTTTCATCTGTCCTTTGCCTCATTCCAGGGATATCTTTCGGAAAGCTCCGTACGCCTCTTCCGTGATCCGCCGGGTGTTTTCCCCTGTCGCTTCGATCCGGATCCGCAGGAAGTCTTCCGGGATAGCGTCCGGGCACCTGTCCGGCCATTCGACCAGGGCAACGCCGTCTCCTCCGAGATACTCGTCCATGCCGAGTTCAAAGATCTCTTCGGCGCTTTCCAGTCTGTACCAGTCAAAGTGATAAAGCGGGACCCGTCCGCTCTCATACACGTTCAGGATGGTAAAGCTCGGGCTGGTCACCGTTTCCTGTACGCCCAGTCCTTTTGCCACTCCCCTGGCCAGCTCGCTCTTGCCGGCGCCCAATTCCCCGTCCATCAGGATCACGTCGCCTGCCTTCAGCTGTTCCGCCAGCCGTACACCCAGCTCCCGTGTTTCCGACGCGCTGTTTGTGATAACCATCAAAGCCTCATTTTCCTTCTTCTGATATCCTGTCCGCCATAATATGCACCATCCGGAATCCCGAATGATGGATCATGAACCAAACTCGATCCTTGCCGCGCCTGTCGGCCGGATATTCAGCACTTTGCAGGCCCCGTTTCCGAAGGTCCGCTCCATCACTTCCACGAACGCCCCGACCTTTCCCAGCGGCACAAAGTTCAGTGTGGTTCCCGCGAAACCGCCGCCATGGACCCGCCACGCGCCGTCATCCCGCAGCATTTCTTCCGCCATGCACAGCGCAAGGCTGAGACTCTGGTCCCGGTAGTCTGCAAACACGTTCTGCAGATACATATAACTTGATCTGCCGCTGTCGATGATCAGCTGAAGGAAATCCCCGATCCTGTCTTCTTTCAGCGCCGCAACCTGTTCCGGCACCCGTTCATCCTCGCGGATAAAGTGATAAGCGCGCATGATTGCCCTGTCGCTTGTCTTCTCGCGGAGTTCGCCCGCTTTGGCTGTCAGTTGTTCCGCTGTCAGTCCGCGAAGCACGGGCTGTCCGAAGCATTCCGCCACGCTTTTCATCTCAGCAGGGATTGCGGCGTACTGATCTGTCAGGTTCGCATGGGATCCGCCCGTGGCGACAACCACCAGCGCGTATCCTTTCCGCGCGAAATCATATGAAACCGCCTCTACTTCCGGATGATCCGTATCCCTGAAATCCACCGTGACCAGACCGCCCGCCGCGCTTGCCATCTGGTCCAGAAGTCCGGACGGTTTCCCGAACCACTCGTTCTCAGCGCGCTTGCTGATCTGCGCACGCAGGACATACGGCATATCAAACCGGTTGTAAAGGCTGTCCAGTACGCCGGTGAGCATTACTTCCAGTGCGGCTGAACTGCTCAGTCCGCTTCCGCCGGCAACCGTGGAAGTCACTGCTGCCTCAAATCCGCCGATCCGGTAGCCGGCCTGTTGCATCCCGGCAGCAACCCCGCGGATGAGGGCCGCCGTCGTACCGGTTTCCTCCGGCCTTGCGGACAGATCCGACAGGTCGATTTCGACCGGATCATATCCTTCACTGTAAAACAGCGCTTTCAGGTCGTCCCGCCTGCTGACGGCGCACAGCGCGTCAAGGTTGACTGATGCTGCCAGTACGCGTCCGTGATTATGGTCTGTGTGGTTCCCGCCGATTTCTGTCCGGCCCGGGGCACTGATCAGCTGGACATCTTCCCTGTCTCCGAACAGTTCCGCATGGCGGCGGATCAGGTCGGCATAACGTACCTGCTGTTTCTTCAGCAGTTCTTCATCATTGCCGTACAGAAACCGGAGTTGTGTCCTGACCTTTTCCGTATCCAGTTTCCGGATTCTCTCGTCTGTATATTTCATCCTGTCATTCACCTCTGATGGCGTTCTGCCAGATATCGATCATTTCCTGAAGACCTTTTTCGTCCACCGTTCTGCAGAACGTTTCCCAGTTATCGTCCGTCAGTTCCGTGTCCCCGGTTACAAACCTCGCCATGGTTCTTTCAGCATACCTGGAAAGATCGTCCTGGATTTCCGCGACTCTTTTCTCCGCATCCGCGTCCAGCGTGACCGGCGGATACGGGATTACGCTGTACTGTTTGAGTGTATTCAGGGCTTTCACAGCTTCTCTTGTACTGTCGTCCCTGTACAGCAGCTGGAATGAGGCGTCCGTGTAGCCGGGTGCCGTTCCGCCTTCGCTGATGGTATGCGTTGGCAGGATCTCATCTGCCACGGTTTCCAGCGATGTACTCCACTCCCACATGCCTTCTTCATTCCAGAGATACTCGTCTCCTTCCACACCGTAATAGGCCAGCCTGCTTCCGGCTTCCGTATAGAGTGTATTGACCCACGTGATCAGTCTCTCCGGCTGTGTGCATGCTGAAGTAATCGCAAACGTTCCCCGCACCAGATCGCCTGCCAGGTCCCGGTAGATCCGCTTCCCTTCATACATCATCGGTTCCAGCAGGGAAAATTGTTCCAGAGCTTCATGCGGCAGGATCGTCAGCGGTGTGGGACCCATGACCATCCCGTATGGAACAGCCTTTTTTTCATCTGTGATCTGTCGCAGGCTGTCGGTGTATACGAATCCGTTCGGATCGATCAGTCCTTCTTCCCACAGCCGGTGAAGCCAGCTCAGGAACGCCCTGTTTTCATCGGATTTCAGGGAAGAGGTAACGGTCCCGTTGTTCTCTGTGATGTAATAATCATTATCCACAATACCGAAAGCATGCCCGAGGAATCTCAGTTCCCACATGCCAAGAAATGTCAGTGGGATTTCATCCTGCTGATAATTGCCGTTTGGATCACCGGATTGAAACGCACGAAGTACATCCGTGAGTTCCTCTGCCGTAGTCGGCATATCCAGTTTCAGTTTTTTCAGCCAGGACGTATTGATCCACATGGCGTCATTGTTCTGCAGCGTATTGATCGCGGGCAGGGCCGGGATGGCACCGTCAGCTGTTGAGATTGCCTTTTCCCATTCGGGATGCGCTTTCAGCAGTGCCCACAGATCCGGCGCATAGGTTTCCAGATAGGGTTTCAGGTCGATGATAGTTCCCTTCTGATACAGATCGCGCACTTCGGATGCACTCAGCTCGGCTTTAAAAAGCACGTCAGGCAGATCTTCACCGTTCAGCAGCTCCCGCTTGCGCTCTGCCCATTTTTCTTCGTCGGTAAATTGGCGGAACTGAAAAGAAACGCCGGTACTTTCCTGCATCCTTTCAAAAAACAGATTGGTTTCCCAGATGCGGTAGGTAACGCCTCCGTCATATCCTTCCATCAGATAATCCGGCGCTTTTTGTGTGTTTTCGGCGCATGCCGTGGAAAACAGCATCACAATCAGCAGGATCCAGATCGTTCCTCTGCGCATGCTCTTCCCTCCTGAATCATTATGCTCTGACATTATATTATATCCTACAGGATGGCTTTTTGCCAGTATTCTTTTCTCTGCAAAAAAAGACGGCGGTCTGACGACCGCCGTCCCGGGTCTTATCGTTTTTTATCTCTTCTTTTTCATGAAACTGGGAACCCCGTGCGTATCCGTTTCCATGGCAGGATTCTGCGGAATCTGGTTGAAGCTGCCCGTCTGTCCGGTTACCTGTCCGTTATTGTTGAACACCGGTTGATAATTGGCAGGCTGAGCACTGAAAGCGGGGTTGGGCTGTGCTGCGCCCTGACTCATCGAAAAAGGCTGTGTTGCCTGAACAGGTTGCTGAGGAGCGGTCTGCTGATAGCTGAATCCCGTCTGGAATGATCCGGTATTGACCATGCCGGGCACACCCATGCTGGGCCGGCTGCTGCTCATGAAGGTAGGAACCTCTCCGGTATTACCGCTGGAAAACGGACTTACAGGAGAAGCCGAAGGTGTTTCAAAAGCAGACCGGGCCGAGGTGGATTCAGGTTTCGCAAAACTGGTTCCGAAGGAGCCGAACAGACGCTCATGCTCGATCTCACGAGGCTTGCGGGCAGGTTCCTTTGTCGGGAACGGTGTCTTTTCGAAACCTGTGGCAATCACAGTGATCCGGACCTCGTCCTTCATCGTTTCATCGATACCGGCGCCGAAGATGATGTTGGCGTCCGGATCAGCAGCTTCCATGATCAGGTTGGCCGCTTCGTTGATGTCCACGATGGATATGTCTTCGCCGCCGGTCACGTTGATCAGCACGGCACGGGCGCCGTCGATGTTGGTCTCAAGCAGCGGAGAGGAAATGGCGTTCTTGGCTGCTTCGACCAGTTTGTTTTCGCCGCTGCCGATGCCGATACCCATATGGGCCATACCGCCGGATTCCATAACCGTCTTGACGTCTGCAAAGTCCAGGTTGATCATGGCCGGAACAGCAATCAGGTCGCTGATACCCTGGATGCCCTGGCGAAGAACGTCGTCTGCAATCCGGAAAGCCTCGAGCATGGTTGTTCCCTTGTTGACTACCTGCAGCAGCCTGTCATTGGGAATGACCACCAGCGTATCCACATGCTGCTTCAGCTCGGCGATGCCGGCCTCAGCGTTCTTCATACGCTGCTTTCCTTCAAAATTGAACGGTTTTGTCACCACAGCGATCGTCAGTGTGCCCAGATCGCGGGCAATCTCTGCCACGATCGGTGCGGCGCCTGTACCGGTACCGCCGCCCATGCCGGCCGTAATGAACACCAGGTCTGCGCCCTTCAGGGCGGAAGCGATCTCTTCTCTGCTTTCCTCAGCAGCACGCCGTCCCACTTCAGGGATAGCGCCGGCGCCCAGACCCTTGGTCAGTTTCTCGCCGATCTGGATCTTGACCTGGGCGTTGGTCTGGCTCAGGGCCTGCCGGTCCGTATTGACGGAGATAAACTCAACACCCCGCAGGCCAGCATCCACCATGCGGTTCACAGCGTTGTTCCCGCCGCCGCCGCATCCGACAACTTTGATTGTGGCGAAAGTGCTCTGTTCTTCGTTCTGGAATTCGATCATGTTCTTAACCTCCCAACAGACTGCGGAAAAAGTCTTTGATCTTTCCTCCTGCGCCCGCCGCAGGCTGGCGCTGCTGCTCGATCGTATCGATGATAAGGTCCATCAGTCCGAGCGCGCTGGAGAAACAGTGGCTGTTCAGCTTGGTGGTGCGCCGCGGCGTTTCCTGTACCGGACGTCCGAGACGGCCGGCGAGGTATTCCTTGCCGCCGCGGTTGAAGCTCAGGCCGCCGCCGGTCAGGAACACGTTTGACCAGCTGCCCAGCCCGCCGAAGTCGTCGTCAACGGCTTCCTTGATCTTGGCGCAGATGTCATCCAGTTCCTTGCACAGGACCGGTTTGACCTGCTCGCGGGTAAAGGCGGTTCCCTTCTGCCCGTCGGCCCCCGGAACCTCATAGGTCTCGCCCGAAGTTTCGATGCCGTAAACAAATTTGCGTTTGATATCTTCAGCCGCATCAAGGGAGATGTCAAGTTCCTCGGCAAGTGCGACAGCCAGGTCGCCGCCGCCGACGTCCAGAACCTTGTGATAGATGATCGCGTCGCCTTCAACGCCGATAATCTCTGTGTTCAGATAGCCCATATCGATCAGGACCGACGTATGGTCACGTTCCTGCTCGCTCAGGTACAGCATGGCTTCTCCGGCAGAAGTCGAATAGAAACCGGTGACCACGATACCCAGGTCTGCCATGCGGTTTGTGACGTCGTCAATGAAGAACCGGTTGCCAACGGCGAAACTGATGAAGGCAGTCATTTCACGGCCTTTCATTCCGACGGGCTCCAGCGTCTTCTTGCCGCTGTCGACCATGAACCAGGCAGGGCTGGAATGAACGACGACGCCCGGAACATTCGCAAGATTCTCCGCTGCCATGCTGAACGCGGTTTTAACGTCAGATGCGGTAACCCTGGGGTCTGTCCCCTTCAGAGGGACTGTGACCTTGGTGGCGTAAACATGGGTGAATGCGCCTGGAACACCGACATTGATCTCCTTGATCTTGCTGCCGGACTGCTCTTCCGCGTCCGCAATGGAGCGGCGGATCGCTTCATCCAGCATTCCGGGGTTGTTCCAGCCTTCTTCGAGATAACCGTCATACTTTGTTACGCCGGCCGCCGTAATGTCACAGCGCTGACTGCCGCTGTTTTCAGCCACGAGTGTAACGATCTTGCTCGTGCCGAAATCAATGGCTGCAACCGTTGTCTTCATAGGTTTCTCATGCCCCCTGTTTTCCGGATCCTGTCAAAGGATCCCGGTCAGTTACTTCAAAATAATGTATACCTTTGGAATTATACCTTCTCCAGGCTGATTTTGCAAGGGTTTTACACAAATTTATTACAACTTTTCTGCGCTTTTGTAACATTTTGTGCCTGATGGTCGGTCTTCCGTCAGGTCCACAGGCTGTGGAAGATTGTCAATGATGAATTGAAAAAGGCGTTACGGTGTATAGATCGGTGTTTCCGGATTGGTAACACTGATTGTACCGCCTTCATTTCCGGTCCGTTTCAGTTCCTCCTGCACCAAAAGAAGGCTCCGCAGTTTGGCATGTATATTGGTCCTGTCTCCGAGACTGGCAGTATATCCGTCTCTGGTCACCAGCAGGATGGAGCTGGTATTGCTGATGTCTGCTTCCTTGATCTGGTCGATGCATCCCAGCACTTTCATTTCAAGGAACAGTTCCGAAAAGACGCTCTGCTGTGTTTCGTTGCCAAGGTTGATATATTGTCCCACAAGTGTATTGGACCTTACTTCCAGTCCTTTGATCTCAACAAGGTTCTGCGGCTGTTCCGCAGGGTTTTCGGATTCATAGAGCACCATCCGGTTTTTGTCCATCACATACATGATGCCGCAGTACGTCAGCCAGCAGCAGGGTTCTCTCTCCCTGACCGAGATGACGACGGTATCGGGCAGCTCTCGGGCCATATATCTGAAAAGGAGACGGTAATCGGAACTGATTCTGCTTTCAATCAGTTTTTCATTCAGGCCAAAAATGCTGTCGCCCTGATGGATACCGCTGACACGGATCACTTCTTCTGCCGGAATGGCGCTGTTGCCGGTAATGATAACCTGTTTGACGCTGAAAACTGCAAACCGGAGGACAAGAAAAACAGCCGTCAGGAACACCGCGATCCCCGCGATCACACGGATCATCCGGGTATGCGTTGCTTTTTTCAGATTCCGGTGTCGGCTGTCATTTTCATTGATCTTCCGTGAGGAAGCCGTATTCTGATATCCTTTTTCGGGTGAATTCCAGAACTCGCCCACATGTTCGGTGACGTTTTCGGACCGGCTCTCTCTCAGTTCCGGTGCGTCTTCCGGTTCATCAAAGGGATTGTTGTTCAGGGGCGCGGGTCCGAACCAGGTGTTCCGCTGCCAGTCGCGGACACCGTCTCCGTTTCCCGGAGCTCCGGTCCGCTCACCCGCGGTCCTTGGACGGTAGTTGTCCGACGGCCCTTGCACTGACGTTTTCCCCTTTCAATGGTTGCTGGCTGCTCTGAAGAGTTCATTTATCTGTAAAACAGACCGAAGTCTGTTTTATTGCAATTCGTTTACGATCTGTTTGAAAACGCGTCCGCGTTCCTCGTAATCCTTAAACATATCAAAGCTTGCGCATGCCGGGCTCAGCAGCACACACCACCCCTTATCCGCGATCTGCCGGGCCTTCTCTACCGCTTCACGCAGGGAGGCTGCATCCGTCAGATGATCGAAACCCGCGCGTTCCAGGCTGTTCCGGATCAGTCCCGCTGTTTCACCGATCAGAACTGCGTGCTTGATCATGGGACTGTTGATGATCTCCCTGGACAAAGGATCAAAGGAAGCATGCTTGTCATATCCGCCAAGGATGATCACCGTCGGCTGGCTCATCGTCTGGACAGCCTTGATGGTGGAGTCCACATTGGTCCCTTTGCTGTCATTGATATACTCCACGCCGTTCAGCTCCCGGACCGTTTCGATCCTGTGCTCCACCCCCCTGAACGTTTTCAGGCTGTGCCGGATCACCGGAATCGGGACGTTCATCGCAGCGGCAACGCACACGGCTCCCAGTGCGTTCTCCAGGTTATGCGGACCCGGAATGAAGACTTCTTCTGCCGCGCATATCCTTTTTTCGCTGCCGTTGAAACGCAGCATGATTTGTCCTTCCCTGACAAAGGCGCCTTCCTTCACTTCCTGCTTCCTGCTGAAGAAAAGCACGTGACTCTTGACCTGTTTGCTCAGTCCGTCCAGCCCGGGATCATCTGCGTTGAAGACTGCATAATCCGCCGCGGTCTGATTCCGGAACATCCGCATCTTCAGGGAAGTATATACTTCCATGGTGCCATGTCTGTTCAGATGGTCTTCAGTGATGTTGGTCAGCAACGCCACATGGGGATGGAAGGTATCCGCTGTCTCCATCTGGAAGGAAGACACTTCGCATACGATCACATCCTCCTTCCGGCTGATCAGGGAAGCCAGGGAAAAAGGATACCCGATATTGCCAACAACATGTGTGATCTTACCGCTGTTGGTAAAGATTTCTCCCAGCAGGGAAACCGTTGTTGTCTTCCCGTTCGTACCGGTCACCGAAATCAGTGTGCCCCGTGAAAGCTGTGCGGCCAGTTCCAGTTCACCGATCACATAGATGCCCATTTCTTTTGCCTTGACAACAAAAGGCACGGTATCGGGAATGCCGGGAGAAATAACCAGGCAATCCTTCCCTTCCAGCAGTTCCATGGCACCGCAGCCAAACCGTCTTTCGAGCTGCAGTCCTTCCAGCGGTTTCAGCTGCTGGCCTAGTTCTTCTTCCGTTTTGGAATCGTTGACTGTTACCTCCGCACCGGAGGCGCGCAGCAGCTGAGCGGCTGCGACGCCGCTCCTGGCCATGCCCACAACCAGGACTTTCTTCTTCTCAAAATTCATAGATTCTGCTCCCTCAGAATGACGCACACACGCTGATCACAGCAATCAGGCTGAGCAACAGTGTGATGCCGGCGTACATGCTCACGATCTGTGTCTCTGTATACCCTTTTTTCTCAAAATGATGATGGATCGGACTCATCAGGAAGATACGCTTCCCATGGGTCAGTTTGTAATAATACCTTTGAAGGATCACGCTGATGCTGCTCATGACAGGGGTAAAGAAGATCAGGAGCAGGAGCAGCGGCTGCCTCAGCAGCATGGCGATGGCAGCGGTTCCGCCTCCCAGCAGCATACTGCCGGTATCGCCCATAAAGGTTTTAGCCGGATAACGGTTGAACCTGAGAAACCCGATACAGGCGCCGGCCATACTCATGGCAAACACACCGATTGTCGCCGCACCGCCTGCTGTATGATCCGTCCCGGTCAGTGCTGCTGTCACGGTAATGATCATGCAGATGACTGCCCAGGCCGAAGAACCAATAGCGGTAACCGTACTGAGCAGGCCGTCCAGGCCGTCCTGCAGATTGCTGCTGTTCACAATAAAGATGACGAGCAGTGTCATCACCGGAATATAGAAAACGCCGAGATTCCACTCCGTTCCGGCAAAAGGGATCAGGATGGCGCTGCCGACGCGGGGGGAAAAATAGCAATAAAGGCTGAACCCCAGCGAAACGACCACCTGACCGGCGATCTTCTGCCATGGGCTCAGGCCGTCATGACGTTTTTTGACAGCTTTGATATAGTCGTCCGCAAATCCTACCGCCATGCTCAGAAAAGAAACAGCCAGCAGCGGAAGGATAAAATCCCATATACCGTCCCATTCCGCAGGATGGCAGATCAGGCTCCCCAGAAGGATTCCGTCTGCCATCATCAGCCCACCCATGACCGGCGTGCCTTGTTTTTGCTGATGGCTCGGTCCCAGTTCATAAATCGTCTGGCCGAAATGCAGTTTTTTCAGATACCGGATCAGCCGCGGTCCGATCAGGAGCGCGGTTGCCAGCGCAATCAGCGCGGCACCGATCATCCTGTAATACATACCGACTCTCCCTTATTCCTGTTCTTTCCGAATTTCAAGCAACAGGTCACTGACGATCACTTTCTCATCAAACGGCCGCTTGATGCCCATGATTTCCTGATATGTCTCGTGCCCTTTTCCCGCCAGCACGATAACGTCCCCGTCCTCCGCCATACGCAGTGCGCGGTTGATCGCTTCCCGGCGGTTTTCGATCACTTCATACGGTTTGCCGGTCGGTTTGATCCCTTTTTCAATGGCGGCCAGGATAACCATCGGATTTTCGGTTCTGGGATTGTCGGAAGTCAGGATACAGTAATCCGCCAGACGGCCTCCGATCTCGCCCATCATAGGCCGTTTGCCCTTGTCACGGTCTCCGCCGCATCCGAATACGGCAATCACGCGTTTCCGTGTGAACTGGCGAACGGTTTTCAGGATATTTTCAAGTGCGTCCGGTGAATGGCTGTAGTCCAGGATAACCTTGTAGGGCGTTCCTGTCTGCAGGACCTCGATTCTTCCGGGCACCCTGGTGACTGCCTCCAGTCCGGCTTTGATCTTTTCCGGGGCAATACCCATGATCAGCGCGCAGCTGGTCGCTGCCAGTGCGTTATAAACGTTGAACATACCGGTCATCCGCATCTGGATCGCGATCTGGTTCATCCCATGCAGCTGAACGTTAAAACGCGCCCCTTCCTCCGTGATCTCAATATCCCGGGCGAATACGTCTGCATCCACGCAAATGCCGTATGTGATGAAGGGACTGCTCATGCCGTCCCTCAGTCTCTCGGATGTTTCGTCGTCCGCGTTGACTGCGGCGTTCTTCACCATGCCGGACGTAAAGAACTGCTTTTTGGTTTCAAAGTACCGGTCCATGGTATAAAAATAATCCAGATGATCCTGACTGAGATTGGTATAGCAGCCCACCTCAAAATTCATGCCGTCAAGCCTGTTCATATCGATGGCATGGGCGGACACTTCCATGCAGACTACTTTTACGCCTTCATCCGCCATCATGCGAAGCATCTTCTGCAGTTCGATGGGGTCGGGGGTTGTCAGTTTGCTGTCCAGATGCTGCTCTTCCACGACCGTTCCGGTTGAGCCGATGATCCCGCATTTCAGCCCGGCTTTTTCACAGATGCTTTGAAGCAGATATGTCGTTGTGGTTTTCCCTTTGGTGCCCGTGATCCCGATCATGCGCATCTGTCTGGAAGGATGTCCGTAAAACGCTTCTGCGATCCTGGCCATGGCCGCCCGTCCGTTGTTGACGCGGACCTGAGGAACGTTCATCTGGACAAAATGCTCCACGATCAGCGCCACGCAGCCGTTCTCAACCGCTTCCCAGGCATAGTCATGTGCGTCAAAACGTGCGCCGACGATGCAGAAAAACAATCCCGCATCTGCCTTGTCACGGCTGGAAGATGTCAGTTCCCGAATCTCAGTGTTCATATCTCCGCGGGTCTCCTCCACATAGGGGAGCTCCGTCAGCAATTCCCAAAGTTTCATACCTGTCCACCTCTTCGTCTCAGCTGATTCAGCCTGCTATAAGCTTATCACAAAACCGGTTTCTTTTCCACCCGCCGGGAATGCGAAATGGGAGACCGAGCATTTCAGTCTCCCGCAAAGGAAATCATTCTTCCTTCCAGATCCGCGTTCTCAGCAGCTTTTTCCGCTGTCGAGACCGTCAATTGTGCATTGACCGGTGCAGTGATCCGGATTGTTTTGGCGCCGTTGGAGGAGATCAGGTTCAGCTTGACGGCTTCCGTACAGACGCTTGCGTCGCCGGTAGACAGATCGATCTCCGCCTGCAGCCTTTCATTCTTAGTTTCCAGATCCCGGATGGACGAGTTCAGTCTCGTGATCATCCGTCCGCCGGTTCCGATGCATGCAATGTCCGCAACCAGGATAACCGCCAGGAGAACGCCGATAACGACCAGTGCGACGATCGCTGCATCCCAGCGGATACCGTCGGATGAGACCAGCCGTTGTCTGGGTCTTGTTTCTTCAATGGCCGGAATCCGGTTGCTGGCGGTCAGGCCGCCTGTCCAGTCCTGGGTCTGATGAAAAGCAGGAAGCGAGGCTGAGCACGTCATTCTGGACCGATGAATATCAGCCTGCTGCTGACGGAAGTCTTCCTTCCGGAACCGTCTTTCCTGCCAGTTGATCATACCATCCTGCAGCCTGTTCCTGACCCTGGCAGTCATTTCAGTCATCCGTGCTCACCTCCCTTCATTGATCTTTCGGTGTTTCCAGCCCTGCGATCATGTCCAGCAGCTGGGGCAGTTCGTTCTGGAATTCGTTCCAGATATCACCGCTGGCAGACACAGCTGCCACTCGGACATGGTCGTTCGCGCCGGTAATTTCCATGTCTCTTTCTTCATGCAGGATTTTCTGCCGGATATTGGCCGGCAGGAGTACCCTTCCCTGCGCATCGCAGGTCTGTTCGTCAAAGCTCAGCGCATAAAACTGTTCAAGATACCGGTTCAGTGCCGGATTCAGCTTGCCCAGCCTCTCATAAGTTTCATTGCGTTCTTCCCATTTCTCTGTCGGATAGATCGCAATGGAGCGGAAATCAAACGAGGGCGCTACACAGAAAGACTCTCCCAGTTTTTCTCTGAACCCTTGGGGGATCACCAGTCGTCCCTTGCTGTCCAGGCTGTGGTTGAAAGATCCGATAAACCTTCGGATTGGTTGTTTCTCGTTCTTTTCAGGGGTTTCGGTTTTGTTTACAGAAGGTTCGTTGTTTGAGCCGTCCACTACACCGCCCCCTTTTCTACCACTTTTATGCTCAATTTTGGGATTGTCTTCCCTTTTTCCCCACAAATTTAGCACAAGATTTGTTTCTCTGCAAGACCTGATTGCAGGAGGAAAGATTGTCCGTTTTTAACTTCATTAAATTATATTTAACATTTTAGTAATATATTTGTAATTTTTATAAGGATGATTGTGCATCACGCCGGATTGATTCTCCATATTTGGTATAAAAGACCGGGCAGGCTCCTGTAAGGAACCTGCCCGGTCATGATATTTGTTTCAAAAAATTAATAATTATGGATAAATTTCTTTCGGACTGAACCCGATACTGTCGCAGGAAACCAGATGATAGCGAATTCCGTGATGCTCTCCGGTATACCCGCTCTGGATTCCCGTTCCGTGAAGATGTCCGTATACGGCCGTATGGACCTTGTATTCTTCCAGCAGTTTAGTAAAGATGGTATCCGTTTCCCCTGCGATCAGCGGCGGATAATGCGTCATGACGATCAGCGGCCTTCCTTTGGCCCTGCCTGATGCCTCTTGCAGGGCAAGCCGCAGCCGTTCCGCTTCCCGGCGGCATATCTTTTCATCCTGCCCGCTCAGCGGCATATCCTTAGTGGGAATCATCCATCCCCGCGTCGCGCAGACGACCGTGTCTTCCAGATCGGCCGAATTATGTTGCAGTGCAGTCATGCCTGCCGGCAGTACAGACCGGACCTGGCTGATGGAATTCCACCAGTAATCATGATTCCCCTTGCACAGTATTTTCTTCCCCGGCAGCTTGCCGATCTCATCCAGATCAGCCCGTGCCGCCTGCAGCTGCATAGCCCAGCTGATATCTCCGGGGATCAGGACCGTGTCATCTTCGCCGACCAGATGCAGCCAGTTTTCTTTGATGCGCAAAAAATGCCTGTCCCACTGGGGCCCGAACACGTCCATGGGTTTATCGTCACCCCCGGACAGATGCAGGTCCCCGATGGCAAACAGGCGCATAGTTTCTCCTTTTCAATAAAGCGGATATTTCCGGTCAGACTTCCTCGTCCTCCTCGTCGTCTTCCGCATCCCTTTCTTCATCTTCCCGGACATCTTCCAGACTCATTTCCTGATCGATCTCTTCGAATTCGTCCGTTTCCTCTTCTTCCACTTCCGGGATGATCTCGTCCATACTGCTGACATCGTCCATGTCTCCGATGGTGGCGGTATCAACATTTTCCGTCTCGGTGTCGGTCTCGTTTTCGTCAGTGCTGTTGCTCTTGTTCATCTCTCTGAGGCAGAACAGGCAGACGTCCTTGCCCGGCAGCGCAGGTTCTTCATTGCAGATGCTGCACAGTTCGATCTCTTCTGAGCGGGATTCCCCTTTCATTTCCTGCAGGCATACTTTGCAGTACTTCTCATCCTCCCGGATGTAATTCAGGTCACAGCGGGGACATTTGACCAGATTCATAGGCTTTTCCTCCTTGATTTGGGAGTTATTCCCACTCTTTCATTCGCTTGCGGCACATTTGTTCCATCTTTCGACACTCGCATGTGAAATAAGGGGAATTTTCGCCCCTCTCCTTCCACTTTTGTGGAGTTTGCCTCCACTTTTACGCCGAAAGCGTGCCGTAATCCACGGACATGGATTATACTCCCGAAGGTTCCTATATGCAATAGGAAAAAACTGCCTTTTGCAAAAAAAGCAAAACTTATGCTTCTGCCGGATGAAGGACGCCGTCCAGCAGTTTCAGCAGTTCATCCCGTCCTGTTCCGTCTTCGCCGCTGAAGCAGATGATTTCCCACGGCTGCACGCTCAGCGCGCGGCAGATGGGTGCCAGGTATTTACTGCGTGCGCCTCTGCTGATCTTGTCGGCCTTGGTCGCGATCACGGAAAAAGGGATGTCCATTTCCCGCAGGAACCGGTTCATTTGTTTGTCGTCTTCTGTGGGTTCGTGGCGGATATCCACCAGGCACAATACATGCTGCAGTTCATCTGCCTTGGAAAAGTAGTCCTGCATCATCTTGCCCCAGCGCTGTTTTTCCTGCTTGTCTACCTTGGCAAATCCGTATCCGGGCAGATCGACCAGATGAAACTCGCCGTTCAGCAAGAATACGTTCAGCAACCTTGTCTTGCCGGGCGTGGAACTTGTACGCGCCAGTTTATTGCGCCGGCAGAGCCTGTTGATCAGGGTGCTTTTCCCGACATTGCTCTTCCCCGCCACCGCGATCTGGGGCAGACCTTTCCCTTCGAACGGACCGTAATCTGCCATGGAAGTGATAAATTCCGCCGTTTTGATCTCCATCATCCGTCTGCCCTCCTTTCGCCTGTCACTGAACGATCGCTGTTTTCAGCACTTCGTTGACGTCTCTCACCTTCACGATCCTGAACTGTGCCAGCACATGTTCCGGGATTTTCTCAAGGTCTTTCTGGTTCTCTTCCGGAATGATCAGGGTGCGGATTCCCGCACGGTAAGCAGCCAGGGTTTTTTCCTTGAGCCCGCCGATGGGGAGCACACGCCCCCGCAGGGTAACCTCACCGGTCATGGCGACATCCTGACGGACAGGCTTGCCGGTCAGGGCGCTGACCAGCGCGGTTGTCATGGTCACACCTGCCGAAGGCCCGTCTTTGGGGACGGCCCCTTCAGGCACATGGATATGGATATCGATGCTCTGGTAAAATTCCTTGGGAAGGCCCAGCTCCGTGCTGTGTGCCCGGACCCAGCTGAATGCTGCTTCCGCGGATTCCTTCATCACGTCCCCGAGTTGCCCTGTCAGTTTCAGGGCTCCCTTTCCGCTCATCGTGGAGCATTCCACTTCCAGCAGTTCTCCGCCGACGGTGGTGTAAGCCAGTCCGTTGACGACACCGATGCGGGGCTCTTTTTCCGGCGATTCCCGCAGGTAGCGCGGAGCGCCGAGCATCTCCCGCAGTGATTTCTGCGTCACTGTCATGGAGCGTTTCCCCTGATCCAGCATCCGCACGGCGGCCTTGCGGCAGAGCTTTGCCGCTGTCCGTTCCAGTGTGCGGACACCCGCCTCGCGGGTGTAGTCCTCGATCATCCGTTTCAGGACTTCATCCCCTGCTTTCAGGGCGTTTGGTTTCATCCCGTGCTCCCTGATCTGTTTGGGCAGCAGGTGACGTTTGAGGATCTGAAGTTTTTCCTCTTCCGTATAGCTGGGAACTTCGATCAGTTCCATCCGGTCCAGCAGCGGGGCAGGGATCGTTTCCATCGTATTGGCCGTGGTAATGAACATGACCTTGCTCAGGTCATAGGGCAGTTCCAGATAATGATCCCTGAACGCGTGATTCTGTTCGGAATCCAGCACTTCCAGCATGGCAGATGCCGGATCTCCCCTGAAATCGCCGCTCATCTTGTCAATTTCATCAAACAGGAATACCGGGTTGTTCGTTCCGGCCTGTTTCATGCCGGCAATGATCCGGCCGGGAATGGAACCGATGTAGGTCCGGCGATGGCCGCGGATTTCCGCCTCATCCCGGACGCCGCCGAGGCTGACTTGGACGAACTTTCGTCCTACCGCTTCGGCGATTGCCTTCACGATACTTGTCTTGCCGACACCGGGCGGTCCGACGAAGCAGAGAATAGGGCCCTTCATGTCCTTTTTCAGTTGCAGCACGGCCAGGTATTCAATGATCCGTTCCTTCACGTCATCCAGGCCGTAATGGTCCCGGTTCAGAATTTCCCTTGCCCGGTTCAGGTCCAGATTGTCTTCCGTTTCCTTTCCCCATGGCAGATCAAGGATCCATTCGACATAGGTCTGGCTGACAGAGCTTTCCGGGCTGCCGGGCGCCATGCGTGCCAGACGGTCCAGTTCTTTTTCGCACTTGCTCCGTGCTTCCTCGTTCAGCGGCGTTTCGGAAAGGCGTTTGCGCAGATCCGCGGTCTCCGTTTCATCCCCGTCTCCGAGTTCTGTCTGGATCGCTTTGATCTGCTCGCGCAGATAGTAATCTTTCTGGTTTTTTTCCACCTGTTTCCGGATACGTGCCTGGATCTGCTTCTCCGTATCAGCCATATCGGTTTCCCGCATCAGTATGGCACAGACTTTTTCCAGTCTGGTGACCGGGTTCAGTTCGTCCAGGATCTCCTGGCGGTCTTCACGTCTGGTCAGCACATTGGCCGCCAGCAGATCTGCCGCTTCGCCCGGTTTCTCGATCGCGTGGATCGATTCCACAGTATCCTGTCCGACCCGCTGGGAAGTGCGCGCGTATTCTTCAAACAGGTCCTGTGCGGTACGGAGCAGCGCTTTCGCTTCCGCAGAGCGTACCGTCCTGTCCTCGCATACCTTAATGACAGCTTTCATGCATGTGTCATCGCCGGTCATTTCTGTGATAATGCCCCGGGTTGCGCCTTCCACAAGCACGCGGATATTCTCTCCGGGCAGATTCATGACCTGCTTGATCTCCGCCACCGTACCGACCTTGCACAGGTCTTTCCAGCCGGGGTCTTCCGTATCATCGTTTTTCTGGCTGATCAGAAAGACCTTCTGCTGGTCCATCATGCCCTGTTCAAGGGCGGCCAGGGACTTTTTTCTGCCCACGTCAAAATGCAGGACCATGTTCGGAAAAAGCATCAGGCCCCGTAAAGGCAGCACAGGCAATTCGATTGTCTGGTTCTTTTTCATTTTGTCCTCTTATCGTTCAGGATGCGTCAGTCTCGTTCGTTTTTTTCTCAGCTCTTCTGGACGTTCTTTTTCCCACGCTGGAGATCAGTGTCGGCTTACCGCCGTTCACGGCCTCTTTGGTGATGATGCACTCATTGACGTCCGCCATTCCGGGCAGTTCGAACATGGTGTCCAGCATGGCGTCTTCGATGATGGCACGAAGGCCCCGCGCGCCGCATTTGCGCTCGATTGCCTGCCGTGCGATAGATCGGATCGCTTCCTCTTCAAAAGTCAGCCGGATGCCGTCCATATCAAGCAGTGCCTCATATTGTTTGCAAAGCGCGTTCTTCGGCTCAGTCAGGATTCGGATAAGCGCGTCCTCATCCAGCCCTTCGAGCGTCACTACAATAGGCAGGCGTCCGACAAACTCAGGAATCAGTCCGTATTTCGTCAGATCTTCCGGCCTTACGTCCTTCAGCGCGTCGGTACGGGAAGGATCCCTCTGGCTCTGGATTTCCGCGCCGAACCCCAGCGTTTTCTTGCCGATTCGGTTTTCAATGATCGGTACCAGCCCGTCAAAAGCGCCTCCGCAGATGAACAGGATATTCGTAGTATCGATCCGGACCATCTCCTGATGTGGATGCTTCCGTCCTCCCTGGGGAGGCACAGCGGCTTCCGTTCCTTCCAGGATCTTCAGCAGCGCCTGCTGTACGCCTTCACCGCTGACGTCCCGTGTGATGGACATGTTTTCCCCTTTGCGGGCGATTTTGTCGATTTCATCGATATACACAATACCGCGCT
>JAEEGL010757077.1_pt1 | contig 23644 bp, 18 predicted proteins | sample 9134231 | NCBI WGS metagenome assembly JAEEGL01 (sample SAMN16246548, study PRJNA631951) | gut metagenome | biome: gut microbiome; feature: rumen; material: fiber-attached | host: Bos | place: Iran: Karaj | collected 2018-10 | reverse complement strand
ACAAGAACGACTACATGTATGTGCTTTGCAACTACAATGCAGGTCCCAAGCCGACGAAGCGCTGGCAGTCCGAAAGCGAAGGCCTCCCGTGGGATTTGCGCGTCGAGGAAATCAGCTACTGGGAAACCCGCGACTACGTCAAGCGCGTCATGGGAAATTACTGGATCTATAAAGAAATCTATGATGGAATTTAGCAGATGCTTTTCCTGCTTTTAACCATCGGTCCTGCGTTTTTATTTGCTTGTGGAAACATCCTGGAAAAATCCGGGGTGTCTGCTGTTGGCAAGCGCACGGGCGGAACCTCTAGACCTTGGGAGTTCTTCAAGGGCGTTGTTACAAATAAGTTTTGGTGGCTTGGAATTGGTTGCTCGGGGCTTGCAACGCTGGGTTACTACATTGCGATGGCTCGATATGACCTTTCGCAGGTGCAGCCGATGATGGTCCTGAATCCGGTGCTTACGGCGCTGATGGGCTTTTGCATTTTGAAAGAAGTCCTGACAAAGCGCATTGTGGTCGCGATTTGCTTTGTTGTGGCGGGGCTGCTTTATTCGGTCGAAAATCTCGGGGAATCGACGGCGGTACAGAATGTCGGGACCCTGTGGCTATATGCGGGCGGACTTAGTTTTGCGACGCTGATTGCGCACCTCTGGGTGAAAGACCGTGAAATGGTGGATTCACTCATCATGGGAGTTGGTTTTGGTCTTTCTGCAGCGTTCTACAAGAGCCTTGCGATGGATTTTGATCTTGATCATATTGAATTTTCGTCGGTGGCGAACTTGCTTTTGGATTTTAGGACGCTTGGCTATGTGGCGACTTATGGCATCGCTTTTTTGTATTCGCAGGTGTCGTTTTCGCGCGGGAGAGCGTTGTTCATTATCCCGTTCAGTGCTGCGGTCGGTGCTGCCGTGCCTACGCTTGCCGGGGCTCTCGTTTTCTATGAAGCGTTCCCGATGGGCAAGGTGATTTCGGTGACTCTTGTACTGATTGGCGCGTGTCTCTTTATCATTCGCAGGCCGCGAAGGAAAAAGTAAGCTTTGTGTAGTGTTTAGTGGCCTGTGCATGTAAAAACCGCCTAAAAAGTATTCATTTAAAAAGTTATACCACCTTAAACTGCATATATATTTAAATTCGGATGTTTGAGGTGTGTGTGGTGCAAAAAATTTCCCCTTTATTTTTGCTGTTTTGGACGCTTGGCTTTTTAGCTGCGTGTACGGATTCGAACCCTGTTATTACCACAGGATCTGAAGAACCTGGAGTGGAGTATTTGCCGGTGGCAAAGCCCCCGTTTTCGGGGAATTCTCCAGTTGTCATTTCTGAAATTAATACCGTGAACCTGGTGTACGAAGACCATGAAGGTGGCGATGCCGGGTGGATTGAACTTTATAACAGGTCTTCTGATACGGTGAATCTGTCGGGTATGTACTTGACGGATGATGCCAAGGATCCGTTGAAGTGGAAATTCGGCAATGTGCTGATGGCCCCGAATTCGTTTATGGTTGTATTCATGTCTGGAAAGAACTTGCCTGATTTCGTGGCTCCGCATGATACGATCAGTATGGTTGGCCCTGGTTGCTGGGTGTGGACGGATGCACAAAATGAAGAGACTCCGGGTGAAAGCTATGCGGATCCGCTCGAAGGCAAGGATGAATTCTGCTTCGAGGAAAAAGGTAAGTCCATGTTTGGCGCAAAAATGCGCTTGATGGAAAATGACTTGCTCGGCTGGTCTTCAATTTCTGCTTTTGTTGGGACGGGTTCTTCGGATAAGACGGACGATATCGATATTTCGAGTACGAATGAAATCTTGTTGAACGCCTACATTACAAAGGACCGCAAGGTTTCTATGCGCCTTGCACAGCCCAATGTCGATGACTGGAAGGGCTATGAGTATGTGCTTACCGGAACGGGGGATTCTTCGACGGTGTACCGGTTGGTCTTGCCGCAGGGGGTCTCGTACCCTGACTTGGAGCATATCTACGGTACTCGTTTTAGTCCCGAAGATATGGAAATGCAAGAAGTCGAGATGAAGGCGTTTTCGTACATCGCCAGAAATCGTGGCCATGAACCGCATGCAAATTTCAAGCTTGAAAAAAACGGTGGGAACATTTATCTGCTGGATGGTAATGGAGAGATCCTTGATTTTGTCGACTATCCCAAGCTGCCGTCTGAAAAGTCGTGGTCGCGAGGAACTTTGGATGATGGAACTACGGCAAGCTTTGGCTATAGCGAACCTACTCCTTATAATTTTACTGTGGGGGGCGTGGTGTCGACGCGCTCGCCTGCGTTGGATTCCTTGACGGTAGCCCCTTCTTCGGGCTTTTATACGAACTCGTTTACGTTGACGTTCCCGCAAAGCGCTGCTGTACGCTGTGCAAAAGGGGGGAATCTTCCTACGGCTGAAAGCTCTGTGGTGACTTCGTTAAAAGTGAATTCTACTATGACGATTCGTTGTGCGTCGTTTGTCTCTGAAATGCTTCCCGGAGAAGAGCTTGTACGTACTTATGTCTTTGAAAAGGCTCCGTCTGTTCCGGCGGTGTTCCTGACTGCAAATCCGAATTCGCTTTTCGATCCTGATTCCGGAATTTATGTGAAGGGCCCCGGAGCAAATGAAGTCTCGCCTTATTACGGCTCCAATTATTGGCAGGATAAGGAAATCCCGGTGTTTATCGAATTGATGGAATCGGGTGCAAGTGAACCTGCCTTTGCAAAAGCAGCCGGACTCAAGATATTTGGAAACTACAGCCGTATCAAAAAGAAAAAGTCCGTTGCGATTACCTTCCGCGAACAGTATGGCGACAAACGTCTGGATTATAAGCTTTTCCCAGAATTCCCTGAGCTGAAAAATTTTAAGAGCTTCGTTTTACGCAATAACGGCAATAATTTTGAGAAGGATTATATCCGTGATAGGCTTGCGAGTTCTATAAGTGAAGGCCTTGGCGTGGACTATCAGCGTGGGCGTTTTGTTGTGGTTTATTACAATGGTGAATATTATGGCATTCATGATATCCGCGAGCGTTCTAATGAACATTATTTTGAAACGCATTACGGGATGGATACTGACGCAATCGACTTGCTGGATGCGAATAATAAGGCGTCTTCTGGGAATGCCATTGATTATGCTGCTTTAATGGACTGGATCGAATCGAATAATCTGGATGATGAAGAAAATTATGCATACGTGACATCGCAAATGGATGTTGACAATTATCTCAATTACGTGCATACGGAGCTGTATGCCGACAATCGCGACTGGCCGGCGAACAACCTCAAGAAGTGGCGCAATACGAGCTTACAGACAAAATGGAAATGGTTTCTTTATGACTTAGATTTTGCTTTCGACAGCGGAAACAGTATGTTTACGTACAACATTTTTAATTTCATTACGGAAGAAAATGGTTACTCATGGCCGAATGGCCCTGAACATACTTTGCTGTTGCGCCGATTGCTTGAAAATCCAAAATTTAAGGCGGCCTTTATCAATCGTATGTCTGTTCTCCTTCAGATGAATTTTGAACGTTCTAAGGTTCTTGCGCGAGCAAATGCCATGATGGCTGAAATTGAATCGGAAATTCCGCGTGACCAGAAGCGGTGGGAACTTGATGCGTCTGTGATGGATGAACATTTCGGAATAATAAAGGAATTTGTTCAAAATAGGGCGTCAGTATTGACTCGTGAACTTCAGGAACATTTTGAGTTAGGCAAGGTGGCTCAAGTCACTTTGGCGGTGGATGGCCCGGGGCGGATTCTCGTGCATAATCTTCCTGTCAATGAGTCTAAACTGACGGTAGACTTTTTCGAAGGTTTTCCGGTGACTCTTTATGCGGAGTCTCTTTCGGGGGGCAATTTTGTGGGCTGGAGTGACGGCGAAACAAGTCCGTTGCGTACCATACAGCCGGGACGCATTGGCGAAGTCACTGCGTTGTTTAAATAGGCTCTTTAGCAGGCTATGAAAGCTTACAAAAACCGCATATTTTATGAAATTCGAAATTCTGTATAGATGGTATTTGCTATCTTGTAGCATCATGAGTTTCGAAACTAAAATTGTTTGCATTGGTGCTGGCTACGTCGGTGGCCCCACCATGACTGTTATTGCCGATAAGTGCCCCGATGTCAAGGTTACCGTTGTCGATATCAACCAGTCGCGCATTGATGCCTGGAATAGCGAAAACCTCCCGATTTTTGAACCTGGCCTGGATGATGTTGTAAAGCGTGCACGTGGCCGTAACTTGTTCTTTAGCACGGACATTCCCTCTGCCATTAAGGAAGCGGACATTATCTTTGTGTCGGTAAACACCCCGACGAAAACGTTTGGCCATGGCGCCGGCAAGGCTTCGGATTTGCAGTATTGGGAAAAAACCGCCCGCAACATTTTGGAAATTGCTGACGAAGGCAAGATCATCGTCGAAAAGTCGACGCTCCCGGTTCGCACTGCGGCGGCCATGGAACGCATCTTGAATTCGAACGATAAGGGGCTCCACTTCGAAGTGCTTTCGAATCCGGAATTCCTCGCCGAAGGGACTGCCATTAACGATTTGTTTGAGCCCGATCGGGTGCTGATTGGCTCCCATCAGACGGAATCTGGCTTAGCAGCCTGCAAAAAGCTTGTAGACGTTTACGCCCACTGGGTACCGCGTGACCGCATCCTCACGACGAACCTCTGGAGTTCCGAACTCACGAAGCTTACGGCAAATGCCTTCCTTGCACAGCGCATCAGTTCTATCAACTCGATTAGCGCTCTTTGTGAACGCACTGGCGCGGATGTCGATGAAGTCGCCTACGTGATGGGCAAGGACCGCCGCATTGGTTCCAAGTTCCTCAAGGCTTCCATCGGTTTCGGTGGTAGCTGCTTCAAGAAGGATATTCTGAATCTCGTGTACCTTTGCGGTTACTATGGACTTCCGGAAGTCGCCGCTTACTGGGAAAGCGTTGTAAAGATTAACGAGTGGCAGACGCACCGCGTGGTGGACCGCATGCTCGAAACCATGTTCAATACGATTGCAAGTAAGAAGATTGCTGTGTTCGGTTTTGCGTTCAAGGCGAATACGGGCGACACCCGTGAAAGCCCGGCGAACCTCGTTGTGCGCGATTTGCTCGCCGAACATGCACTGCCTGTCGTGACTGACCCGAAGGCAATCCCGGATGCGAAGCGTGACCTCAAGGATGTGATTGAACAGGTAACGTTTGAAGAAGATCCGTACAAGGCTGCCGAAGGCGCACACGCTGTTGTGGTATGTACGGAATGGAAGTGCTTTGCCGAACTCGACTGGAAGCGCATCTACAGCTCGATGGCAAAGCCTGCCTTTGTATTCGATGGCCGCAACATCTTGGATGCGGACGCCCTTAGGAAGATCGGCTTTGAAGTGACGAGCATCGGTAAGGGCAAGGCAGAGTAATTTTTTAAGAGATGGGCATTTGAAGAGGTTAGGAGCTTATTGGCTATGAAGGAAAAAGATGTTTTGAAAAGACGCCCTAGGGTATGCTTGATAGCATCTTCTGGTGGACATTGGGAGCAGATAAAGAAATTCCAGGTTTTTATGGAAAAGTACGACTGCACCTTTGTTACCGAAAAGACGGAGTTTAAGGAATCGTTGGCTAAGTATTTGATGATGCAGACGGACTTGAGGGATCGCTTGATGATTTTCAAGATGGCTGTGAATTTAATAAGGGCCTTGCGCATTTGGTTCAAAGAAAAGCCAGACTTTATCATTACGACGGGTACTATAATCGCGTATCCGTTCTACTTGCTTTCGATTCTTTTTAAGAAGAAATTTGTTTTTATAGAAACCTTTGGCCGAGCCGATATGCCTACTGTTGCAGGTCGCATGATGGAAAAACATAGTGACTTGTTCATTGTTCAGTGGGAAAAGCAAAAGAAGTACTACAAGAAAGCCATTTATGGAGGGTGTCTCTATTGATCTTCGTTACTGTAGGATCAAGGTATTATCCCTTTGATCGGTTGTTCAAAAAGCTGGATGAGTTAGTTGAATCTGGGATTATTAAAGAGCCCGTTTTTGCACAAATTGGGTTGTCTAATTATGAACCCAGACATTACGAATTTGCAAGATATGTTTCTCCTGAAGAGTTTGATGAAAAAATCAAGGAAGCCAACATTGTCGTATGTCATGGCGCTTCGGGTTCTATTGTTAAGGCCTTGAAGGCTAAAAAAATTGTAATAGGTGTTTCTCGCTTGCGCAAGTACAAGGAACACATCAATGATCACCAGGTGCAGTGCAATGAGGCTTTTGCCGAGGGAAACCATATAGTGATGGCCGATCCGGAGCTTACTAACTTGGGCGATTGCTTTAGCCGAATCTATAGTGGCGAAGCGAAAATTGTACCGTGGGTCAATGAAAATCCCATGTCTGTTATCAATTTGGTCGATAATTTTATACAAGAGAATTGGTATAAATAAAAAGGTTGCAAATGGGCTTTGTCGAGTTAGAGAACTTAGGGAAACAGTTGCTTGAAAGTTTCCCCATAGTAAAACGGTCTGCTAAGCGTGTTTATCAGGTTTTAAGTTATATTACGTCTGGTGAAAAAATCAAGGCTGAAGGGAATTTGACTCGACTGACTCCTGATGACGGCTTTGAGTATTATTACGGCTATTACGACAAGTCACCGTGGGATGGCGATAACCGCTATCTTATTGCCCTTAAGGTTCGACAGGCATACAAGAGCGTTGCCCCGAAGGAAGATGGGACGCTGGTCCTGATTGATACGCAAAATGCGAATAAAGTCACTGAGATTGCGACAACCCGTTCCTGGAATGTTCAGCAGGGGTGTATGGCGCAGTGGATGGGGCCTGATTTTCGTAGCCGCCTGATATATAATGATTTTCGTGATGGACACTACTGTTCCGTTATTTATAATGTAAAAGATCTGAGGGAAGAACGCGTCCTTCCGATGCCCATTTACGACATATCGCGAGATGGTAAGGTCGCGCTGAGTCTTGACTTTTCGCGCCTACATCGCATGCGCCCGGGGTATGGCTATTCTAATCTGCCGGATCGATTTGCAAATATCAAGTGTCCTGCCGAAACTTGCATTTGGAAAATTGATGTGGAATCCGGTACTGTGACAGACTTGCTAAAGTATACGGACTTTGCTGCTTTCGAACCGGATGCTTCCATGGAAGGGGCTAGCCACAAGGTCAATCACTTGATGATCAGCCCGAACGGCAAGCGCTTTATGGTTTTGCATCGCTGGTTCCAGAAAGGGCACAAGCATACTCGCCTGGTGACGGTCGATATGGATGGCTCGGGTATGTACAACTTAAGCGATGATGTCTTTGTGTCGCATTGCTACTGGAAAAATGACGGCGAAATTCTTTCGTTCCTGAGAAAGAAAGAGACGGGCAATCACTATTACCTGATGAAGGACAAGACCCAGGAATATAGGATGCTTTGGCCGAATTTGAATACGGATGGCCACTGTAGCTATTCTCCAGATGGAAATTTCATTATTACGGATACTTATCCGAACCGCAAGAGAATTGCATCTGTGTATTTGTGCAAGGAAGACGGTGGCGAATATGGTGTAAGTCAGCGTATTGCCCGCGTATTCTCGCCCTTCCGCTATGATAACGATTGCCGCTGTGACTTGCATCCGAGATGGAACCGTGATGGGAGCAAGGTTTGCATTGACTCCGTACACGAAGGCCGTCGTGGAATTTATGAGATTAAACTATAGGGAATTTTCAAGATGACTGAAAAAGTACCGAAAATTATTCATTATTGTTGGCTTTCTGGATCTGCTTACCCCCCTTTGGTGCAGGAATGTATCGATAGCTGGAAAAAGTTTTGTCCTGATTATGAGCTTATGTTGTGGGACATGAATAAGTTCGATATCCATTCCGTGAAGTGGGTAGAACAAGCTGTACAGCAGAAAAAGTGGGCGTTTGCGGCGGATTACATTCGTCTGTATGCACTCTATAATTATGGCGGAATCTATTTGGATTCGGATTACGAGCTTTTGAAGCCTTTGGACCCGTACCTGGAACATGATGGATTTGTGTCTTCGGAAAGCAAGCATTCTATTTGCATGGCGATGATTGCGGTTAAACCCAAGGCCGCCTGGATAAAGGAAATGCTGGACGAGTACGAGAACGCGGATTTTGTTGATTCTACGGGAAAGATGGACATTGTGCCTAATTCAAAGAAGGCTCAAGCCTATCTGGAAAGGAAGTACAATTATTCTTGGTCCAGCGAAAAGCAGGTGCTGGGCAACGAGATTGTTGTTTACCCTGAGGAATTCTTTAGCCCGCTCAATTGCTTTACGGGCGTCTTGAATGTGACCGAGAATACGGTGGGGATACACCACTACGACAATATGTGGAAGAGCAAAAAGGATAAGCTTAAGAAAAAGCTGATGCAAATCGGTACACGTATTATTGGTGAAGATAACCGCCATCGCTTGGTTGTGCTCAAGAATAAATTGCTGGGTCGTGATAAAGAATAAGCAAAAAAGGGCTCGATTATTGTGGAACCGATAGATTTTGTTGTCCCTTGGGTTGACGGTGGCGATAAAAAATGGCAAGAAGAAAAGGCCAAGTATCAGCATCTCGCAACGGGGAAAAAAGTTGACATTAGCGTCAATCGCTATCGGGATTGGGGGCTTATGCCTTATTGGTTCCGCTCTATTGAAAAATGCGCCCCCTGGGTCCGCAAGGTTCATTTTGTGACTTGTGGACAGATTCCGGAATGGTTGAATACGGATTGCCCCAAGCTGAATTGCGTCAACCATTCAGACTATATTCCTATTGAAAACTTGCCGGTGTTCAATTCGCATCCGATTGAAATCGGAATGCATAAAATCAAGGGACTTTCAGACAAGTTTGTATACTTTAACGATGATATGTTCTTGCTGAATCCCCTACAGCCGTCGTTCTTTTTTAAGGGTGACTTGCCGGTTCAGTATGCAGCCTTGCATCCGATTGTTCCTCAAGGGCTTAGTTCGAATTCTATCATGACTCATATCATCGCTAATGGTGTTACTGTTGTCAACAAGTATTTTGATAGTAAGACCCAGATCCGCCAAAACTGGAAAAAGTGGTTTTTGCCGAATAAGGTCGGGCTTAAAACCGCGCTTTTGAATTTCCTTTATTCTAGACATTCTGCCTTTATCGGTTTTGGTAATGCGCATCTTCCGGTTCCCATGCTGAAAAAGACTATTGAGGAAGTGTGGAACAAGGAACCTGGAATTCTTGAAGAATCTCGTAAGAGTAAGTTCAGATCGGTCAATGATGTGTCTCAGTATGTTTTCCGTTATTGGGACTTGGCTAGTGGAAATTTCTACCCGACGTCGTTGAAGAAACTTGGCAAACGGTATAATCTAGACTTGAATAGCCCTGTTTTTGATGCTATAAAGAGACGTTCCCATAATATGATTTGTCTGGCTGATGACGAAGAGTTTGATTCTGACGAGACGTTCAATAAAGTGAAGTCCCTTGTTATAGATGCTTTTGAATCTGTTTTCCCGGAAAAGTCCTCATTCGAAAAATGATGAAGTCGCGCGCTGTTGTTGTCTTGCTTGTTCTTGCAATGGTATCTTCTGTTGTTGCAGAAGCCTTGTCCATTGCAACTTGGAACATCTGGACAATAGAGGTGAAACGCGTTTATCAGGTTGAGCGTTGGAACAAGCGATTCCCTTATATGGTCGACTTTTTTGAAATGATGGACTGCGATGTCTTGGGCTTGCAGGAGGCGACTGCAATTCAGATAGACAGCCTTATTGGCCGGCTTCCTCAATATCGCTATGTTGGTGTTGCATCGCGTGATGGAAAAAAGAGTGGCAATTTCAACCCTATCTTTTACAAGCCGGAAAGGGTAAACCTGATCAAGTCCAATACTTTTTGGCTTTCAGAAACGCCCAATAAACCCAGCATGGGTTGGGATACAGACAGTAAGCGTATTTGTACGTGGGCTGTATTTCAGGACAAATTATCGAATCGATTTTTTGCTGTTTTCAATACCCATTTGGACCATATTGGCGAAAATGCCCAGAAAAACGGGATGAGCCTTATACTAGATTCTTTGGGCAAGCATCTTGATATTCCTGTCTTTTTGACGGGAGACTTTAATGTTGAAAAGGGAAGCGAACTCTACAACGAAATAGAGAAGAATCCGTATTTGGAAGATTCATATAACCGCGCTCGTAAAAAGCTTGTTCCGTCTGCAACATTTAATGCCAATAATTTTGGAGAAGAACCCCGAAAAATAATCGACTTTATTTTTGTAAATAAACAAGTTGATGTTTCCCGTTATGATGTGTTGAATAATTTTTATTGGGATTCCGGAAAACAGCACTATTATTCGGATCATTTCCCGGTGCGTCTCTTGGTGAATCTTGTAAATTAGTATCGTTGATGTTGTTATGAGCGCTGTGGTTTTTTTGGTTTATTTTTTGATTCTTGGCATAATCGTCTGGGAAAATGCTCAGAAGGGCTTTATTGCTTTGCTTTTGGGGACGATGATTTTCCCCTGTTGTGCTCTTTTTAGTGAAAGCCCTGCTATATCGGGACAAATTGTATTGCTCTATGTTTATATGGCAAAGCTGGTTTTGGTTGAAACCCATGAAGTGAAAAGAGCCATCTTTGATGGGCCGTTGAAGTATTTTTTGTTGCTTATTGTATTGAGCTATGTGATCACGACGATTTTCAATTTTAACCCGATGAACGCCTATTATGCAACAAGGGATATGATTGACCTTTATTGCTATTTTATCGCCGCGACGGTTGCGTCCAAAAATTTAACCATGAAGGACGTGTCTGGCTCTTTATATTGGTTTGTCCTTTGCATGTGCGTTTATGGCTTGTACGAAGCCGCAACGGATTCGAATATTATATACAAGATTGTCAATTCGGCGTTCCCCGCTTATGATGGATTTTATGAACTAGACGGGCAGATTGACGCCAGTGAAGATTGGCGAATAAGGACTATCATCCTCACCAAGCATCCGACAACGTTGGGAAATCTTCTGATGATTTTGTTCTTGTTTTATTGGAATGTTTTCCAAAAAAAGTCTATGGGATTCTGGAAAAATATGGCCATTCTTGCTTTGTTGGGGTTGAACGTTTATTTCTCGGGCTCAAGAACGTCGCTTGCCTGTGTTGGTATCATGCTGATTTATACATACGTAAAGACAAAAGGTATCTTTACGAAAATTCTTTTTGTGACAGCACTTGTTTTTAGTGCGTCCTACATGGTGAATTATGCTATAGATAATCTTATGGATAGCAAGGATGGCTCGTCCTTGATGTTGCGAATGACTCAGCTTGCGTTTTCGTTTGAAAAAATAAGTGAGTCCCCGATTTGGGGGAATGGAAGTAACTATACAGCCCATGAAATCAAGGATGATGATGTCCGTTTTAACGATGACAACGAATTTATTGGCGGCCTGGAATCGGTTGCCTTTATCTACATGATTGACAGAGGCCTTTATGGGGTGCTGTCTTTTTATCTGTTCTGGATAATGGCTGCTCTTTATCTCAGAAAAAATAATGAGTTGTACGAACCCAATCGCGTTACGCTTGAAATCATGCCGATGGGCATAATTCTGTTCTTGACGATGTCTGGGTTGATAGGTAACAATACTGCATTCTGCTTCTTGTTTGCTGGGCTATATATAGGCGAGGTCCAAAAGGATCGCCTTGAACGAGACGAATCCGAAGAAAAAGAAATGAAAAAGGCGCCAGAAATTTCTGCCGCCTCGTAAGAGCTTTTTATTGCTTGTATTTTAAGGAATAGTAAATCCTGAGCAATAGATATGTAATGGGGGTGGAGTGGAATAATGTTAAAATCCTGTATTTAAGATTTTTCTCTGGAATAAGCTTGTATTCTTTGTAGGCCTTCTCTCTATCGTGAGCCCTTGTGGAGTATAGGTGGGCCCTTCTTTGGTGCTCATCAAATGGGGGGAGCTCCTTGTTTAGAAATAGCTTTGAAAAGAAATTTGCACAGTCATGACAGGACTTGTAGAAATCCATCTGTTTTTCGATGTCGCTGGAATGGGCGGCTGAATTTTTGAGAATTCTGTATGTGCCGAATATCTCCGGGAAGTATTTGACTTTGGAATTGTGGATGAACCATAGCCAAACAGGTAGGTCTCCCATTTTCCAGCCGTACTTTGAAGGCTGTATGACCTCGTAGTATTTTAAAAGAATATCCTTTCTGTAGCAGGCGGTGAGTGTAGGAATGCAGTTTTTCTGCTTGAGAAAGTTTTCAAAAGAAATGAAATCGCAGCCACGGTTGATTGTGTAAGTTTTCTTTTCTTGGATGTACTGGCGCGCAAGCCCGTAAGTTAAGCCGTATTCCGGGTGTTCTTCCAAAAAAGAAACCTGTTTCTGGAGTTTGTTCGGATCCGTCCAGTAATCGTCCCCTTCGCATTCGGCAATGTATTTCCCTTGTGCTGCCGGGTAGAGTATGGTCTGCCAGATGTCAACCTTTTGGGAATACTGGTTTTGTGCTTGGAAAATGGGCTTTATGATGTCTGGATACTTGCTTGCGTATTGGCGAATAATCTCAGTAGTGCCGTCTGTGGAGGCGTCATCGTTGATGATAATCTCAATCGGAAAATCGACTTTCTGCATGAGAAAGCCTTCTATGGTTTGCGCAATGAATTCTTTTTGATTGTATGTTGCGCAAAGTATAGATGCAAGTGGCTTTGTATTTGTTGTCATTGGATGACTTCAATATATTTTTTGATGATAATTTGTTTGGTAAGTTTTATCTGGCCTTGAATTTCTTTCCCTTCCATGCAGGCCATGTGGCTGTTGATCATGTCATAGCCGCAGAGTACTGAGAATGCGACACCTGCTGAGAACCTGGGATTGATGTCGATAAGGTAATACTTCCCGTTATTCTCGACGAATTCCATGTTCACGCATCCATTGATGTTGAGCTTACTGCCGATGTGGCGTGTGAGCTCAATCAAGGAATCATCCGGCGTGATTTCTACGGATGTGCCTGCTCCGTTCTTTGTCCTTAGAAGTTCTTGACGTGGAATGGCGACATCAGTGCCAAATTTTGATGAACGGCAGTAGTCCACGGTAAAGACTTCGCCGTCAATCATTTCCTGGATGATGTAGACATCCTTGTTCTTGATGGCGTTCAGTTGTTCTCTTGTCGCATCGAGGAGCAGTCCTTCGCTGCTTCTGCCGTTAAACGGTTTTGCAACGCAGTGAAAATCAATGGTTTCCGGGAGGTTGCTGAATTTGAATGTCCTGATGGAGGGGACAAATGGATCGTCTTTGAAAAAGTTGTAGAGCGCGTACTTGTCTCGGGCAAGGGCAAGTACATCCGCACTTTGCATGCAGAGATGGATTCCTGTATCCTTGAAATAAGACCTGTTCCTGTTGATGACATCGATCTCCAGGTCCGTAAGTGGAATGATGTATTGCAAATTATGTTTTTTGCAAGTGTCTACAAGAAATTGGCAATATACGTCTTCTTTTGTTGCGAATGGAGCCTGGATGAATACATCACAGAGCTTGGTTTCGTGATGCCACTCGCCTGGATATATGTCGCAACCGACAATAAAGTGCCCATTTTCCTTGAGCTTGGAAATGGCGCAGGCTGCGGACATGGAGCCAATTGCAGTAATTAGGATGTTCATAGTTAAAAACCTTCGTATCCGAGGTGTTTAAGAATTGTATTTAAGTCTTGTCTTTTCCGGATGATGACAGGATTCCCTTGTGGGTCCTGCTTTATAATTGGACACTGGGGATTAATAAATAGCGGGGTGAGATTTTGCCTGTAGGCACCTACGCCCTTGAAGACGATATAGTCTCCATAGGAATAGTGGTTTAGCTTTACTTCGGTTGCAATTTTGTCCACTTCCATGCATGTCGATCCGACGATGTCGGCCGTAATCGTTTCTTCTTCGGCGTTTTCGCTGAATGTACAGAAAGGACAGTTGTTGCTCAAGAAAGTTCGCACCTGGAATTGGCTTGCGTCTGCGACGACAAAATTTTTGCCGCATACCTGCTTGTGCTGGACTATCTTTGTCACCAGTTCAAAAACATTGGCAACTACGGCTGAACCCGGCTCTATGACAATGTATGGCTTGTGAGCCTGGAACCAGGAGTCGCTCAGCATGATATCGCAAATGCCCTTCGCGTAGTCTTTGTACTGGGGCTTGCGCGATACGTCAATTTCTACAGGTGCTGCCCCAAAAAAGCTGCCGCCTACATCTAGGTACTGGACATCGTCTAAGTCAAATTCCTTGCAGACCGAAAGGAGCCTGTTTGCTATGGTCTGGTAGTTTTTGACCGCCCTGTCAGATGAAGTCGTGTGCCCGTGGAGCGATATAATCTTTATGTTGTTTTTTTTCAGGACGGGTATGATATCTTTTAAAAGATCGCTTGTGAATCCAAAGCGGCTTTCGTGTAACCCGGCTTGAATAGAGGACTCTCCCGAATCATTCTTGATTTCCATGTTGATTCGGAGCCCAACGCTAATGGTGCGACTGGGGTTCTTTTGCTGTAAATCCAACAGAAGTGCGACTTCGTAAGCGCTGTCCAGTTGCAATATGGAATTGTTGCGGGTCGCCGTATCTATATCATTGATGCTTTTGACAGGCCCGTTGAAAATGATGTGGTCTGTCGGATATCCCAGCTGGATAGCCATGTTGTATTCCATGGTGGATACAACTTCGGCATATACATTATTTGCCTTGGCTAGTGTTAGAAGGGGCGGGGTGTAGTTTGTCTTGAAGGAGTATGACAGAATGAATTTAGGGTATATGTCCGTAAATGCCTTGCGGAACGTCTGCAGGTTGTTTTCGAAACGTTCTGGGTACGCCACGTAAAATGGAGTCCCGCATTCCTTGTCTGCTTTTTTAATGAATTCAAGCATTATAACTATTTCTTGTTGATTACAACGTCAATCACTCTGTTTACGCCTTCTTCATCTAAGGTTGCAAACATGGGTAGGCAAAGTACTTGATCTGCTAGCTTATGTGCAATTGGCAGGTTTGCTGGATTTGCCGAGTCCAGTCCCTTGTATGCACTGAAGGTGCTGATGAGCGGGTAGAAGTAGCGACGACCATAGATGTTGTGCTTTTGCAACAATGCATAAAGCTCATCGCGACTGATTCCGTATTCCTTGCTGACAAAGATGGGGAAGTAGGCGTAATTGTGGCGTACACCCTCGATGTCAGGGAGGAAACGTATTCCGTCAATGTTTTTCAGCGCTTCGCGGTACTTGTCTGCGACAGCTTTGCGCTTTGCGATGGCGTTATCGACCTGCTTTAAGTTCAGGAGACCGTAGGCAGCACGAATTTCGTCCATCTTGCTGTTGATGCCTGGTGCAACTACTGTAGTTTCTCCGGCAAAGCCGAAGTTTTTCAGGTAGTCGATTCGTTTTTTTGTGGCCTCATCGTGGCAGACGAGCGCTCCGCCTTCAATCGTGTTATAAACTTTTGTGGCATGGAAACTGAGCGTACTCATATCGCCTGCTTTGAGGACGGATTCTCCGTTTACGCGAACGCCAAAAGCATGTGCTGCATCGTAGATAATCTTTAAACCGTAAATGTCCGCGATTTCCTGGATGCGTTCCATGTTGCACGGTGTACCGTAGACGTGCACGGGCATGATTGCTGTTGTATGGGGTGTGATGGCCGCTTCGATTTTTTCAGGATCGATATTGCCAGTGGTTTCGTCTACATCGACAAATACAGGCTTGAGTCCGTTCCACCAAATCGAGTGCGTCGTTGCGACAAAACTGTAAGGTGTCGTGATGACCTCGCCCGTAATACGCATGGCCTGGAGTGCGGTGATGAGCGGGAGCGTTCCGTTTGTGAACAAGCTGATGTATTTTACACCAAGATAGTCTGCAAGGGCCTTTTCAAGTTCTTCGTGATAGTGCCCATTGTTGGTGAGCCACTTGCGATTCCAAATGTCCTGAAGCATGGGGACAAATTCATCAAGTGATGGAAGCAGCGGAGAGGTGACTGTTATCAGTTTGTTGTCCATTATCTTTTCTTCTTGAAAATCTGGATGAGTTCGTTTAATGCATCTCTATTGAATAGGAATGCTGATAAAAGGTAGTAAAGAACGCCAGTTGCAATTCCTATGCCGATTTGAAGTAGGTGATTATTTTCTGGTAAAAGTGAGTTGACTCCTAAAACCAAAGCGCCCATGACTAGCGAATTAAAAAATGTGGGGAAAATAAATCTCATCTGGACAAAAAATCCTGCTTTCATGAGCTTTCCGGAGTAGTAGGTGTTGATAATCAGGGCTAGCCATGTGTCTAGCACTTTCCCTAGGCACAGTACAGTTATTCCGAAGGGGAGTGTTCCGCATAGGATCCCGACGCTGATTATCTGCTTAATTATTTCAAGCTTTAAGAACAGGTCCGAACGACCGAGAACCTGTAGCATGTTCAAGTTGATGGCGTGAACCGGGTACCACATCATGGCGAGGCAGAGTATTTGCAGAAGCAGGATCATGCCGCTCCATTTTTCGGTGAGCAGCAAAAGTGTCAATGGCTTGGCTAAGGCCAAAAGCCCGATCATCAGCGGAAAGATCAGGAATGTGGATAAATTCAAAAACTTGAGGTAGTTGTTGCGGAGGCGCTCGGGTTCTTTTTGCAGGGAACTAAGGACAGGGAAGGATACACGCTGGAGAATGGCTGTCAGGTTCGAGGACGGAAACTGGGAGAATTTTTCGGCATTGGAGTAGCCGCCCAACTGTGCCGGTGTATAGAACTTACCGATAATCAAGGGGTAGATGTTCTTCATGGTGGTGTCCATGAGCGCCGATGCCAGGAGCTTTGATCCGTAAGCGAACAAGTTCTTGAAGGATTCTTTGTTGAAAAAGCACTGGGGGTGCCAGCGGACAACGACCCAGTATAGCAAGGAACTGAAAGCCGTACTGAACAAGGCTTGAATGACGAGCGACCAGACGCCGTACCCCATGTAGGCAAAGCCGATGCCCACGACGCCTGAAAGGAGCGCTGCGGTCAGGGAAATCTTGGCCTGCTTCTTGAAGTCGATGTTGATGGTTAGTTTTGTAATCTGGATACTTGCAAACGATTGCAGTATGAGCTTTAATGCCAGTACTCGTAGAATGAGGGTGAGCTCAGGCATGTTGTAGAAACTTGCGATGAACGGCGATGCAAGGAATATGACGGCATAGCATGCGATGGACATGCCGATGTTGAAGAAAAACATCGTTGCCATGTCCTGCTCGGTACGGTCTATTTTGCGGATAACCGCATTGCTGAAACCGCTATCGATAAACGTCTGGCTGATGGCCAGGAATATGGTGAGCATCGCGATGACGCCGTAATCGGCAGGCGTCAAAAGGCGAGCCAGGATGATGCCAAATAAAAACTGGATCCCTTGCGTGGAAAACCTTTCCACGGCACTCCAGAGCATACCTTTGGCAGTTTTCTTTTTGAGTTCTGAAGGCATGTGGCTATTAATACTTGCCGTACTTGTAGCCGTATCCGTCGCTATGCCCGTGTTCGTACTTGTTGATGACGAAACTTGCATGGGCAGACTGGTTGCCCTTCATGAGCTGGGTCATGCCATCCTTGATGGCGTCGATGCTGTGGCGGTTGTATTCGATGACCATGACAATCTGCGATACCACGCGGCAGGCGAGAGCTGCGTCTGTCACGAGCATAATTGGCGGTGTATCGATGATGATCAGTTCGTACTGCTGCTTCAGATCTTCGATCAAGTTCGTGTAATGCTTGGAACCGAGAAGCTCGGACGGATTTGACGGAACGTTGCCGCATTGCATGATGAAGAGATTGTCGACTTCAGTTGGTTGCACCACTTCGCTTGTGGAGGCTTCGCCCAAAAGAATCTGTGAAAGGCCTTTGCCGCGCTTGATGCCAAATTCCTTGTGGAGGCGTCCTTTGCGGAGGTCTGCATCGATGAGCAGGACCTTCTTGCCGAGTCCTGCAAAAAGGGCGGCCAGGTTTACGGAGATAAAGCTCTTGCCGACGCCAGGGATTAGGCCGCTGACGCCGATAATGGGACTGGCATCCTCGTCCATGCTGAATTCGAGGGAACTGCGCAGTGCACGTATAGATTCGATGGCCACATCGTCCGGTTCGACGACGGCGAGAGGTCTTGTGCCTTTGGTACCGTTGGGGTTGCCCTTCGGGACTTTGGCGTAGACGCTGAAGCCTGTTTCACGTTCGATGAGTGCTGCATCGCGGACACCGTTGCTGAGCTTTCTGCGGATTGCAATCAGCGCTGCGGAGAATAGCATGCCGAAGAACAGGGCTGCAGCAACGATGATGACCTTTTTGGGCTTGAAGGGGCGGATGACCTGTTCTGCAAAGTCGATGATGCGGACAGAACCCACTTCGCCGGCCGATACGAGCTTGAGCTGCTGGATGTTGTTGAGCATCGTCGTGTACATATGCTTGCTCATGTCCACTTCGTTCGTGAGTTTCAGAACTTCTTGCTGTGTATTTGGAAGTTTCTTGGTGGCGGCGTAGTTGTTGGCGAGCTCGCGCTTCAGGTTGTTTTCTTGGTCTTCCAATGTTTTTACAGTCGGGTGTTCCGGTTGGAATAAACGGATTGCGCTTTGTTTCTTTTGCTGCAAGTCCAGCAACTTTTGCTGTAGCACATTGCGTTTTTCCAAAATGATTTGGGTTTCTGCGCCGATGTCAACAGAGCCTACTTTATTGCGATATGTGTTGAACTTGAGCAGAGAACTGTCCATTTGTGCTTTGACTGTAGGCAGCTGCTTTTCCAAAAATTCCAATGTCTTTTGAGCTTCGGCGTTGCGCTGTTCAACGTTCTGCCTTAAATAAGATGTCGCGATTTCGTTAAGGACTTTTGTCGCGCGGTCGGGGTAGATGTCCTGGTAGCTGAATTCCAAAATGCCGGTCTTTTTGCCTTTTTCCTTGATGCTGAATGCTTTCTTGAAAGCTTCGATGGCATCGAGACGTTCTAGCTTGTAAAGCTTGAATTTCTGCCCTGGAACGGCTCTCATGCGGTCTACGTAAATGGAGGCGCTGTCGTTTGCGTATGCAAAACGGTATGTCTTGCCGACGGTGCCTGTAAGAATCTTCTTTTCGTTATGGTCGTATAGGTCAAATGTTGCTGTGCTGTCTATGGCCTCGGCAATCCAAGGCTTGCCCTTTTCTTCTTTGGGCAGTTGCTTCCATGGAATCTCGAAACGGTGGAGTTCCATGCGGCCTTCTCGGTGCAGCAGGCGGTCAAGTCCGTTTACCGGGATGGCCAAGTACTGCAGGTACATCTTTTCGACCGCTTCACCGATGATATGGCGGCTCTTGATGAGCTCGATTTCTGTTTCGGCGGGGCTAGAACTGGCAAACAGGCTCGGAAGACCACCCATGAGGCCCACGCTTTTATTGTTCTTCGATTCGATTTGGAGCAATGCGTCTACTTTATAGACGGGGCGGATCCACAGTGCGATGAACACGCCGATGACACCAAATGCGAATACGCATGGAACCATGATTTTCCAGTTTTTGATTAAATCTTTTAATAAATCCAAAAGATCGGTTTCTTCTTTTTTAGAAGATGCAGACATGTAACCACCATTGTGTTAAAAGTATTCCTACACTCTGATGCAAAATAGCAATTTTTATATTATATAGCTGATGAGAAAAGTAATTGTATCGTTATTTGCAATGTCTATAACGGCTTTCGCCTACCTTCCGGGCGAGTCGCGCTTTGTTTCGCTCGACGGGGCGCACGGTGTTTTCGGAAACCCGGCTGGGCTCTCGGCTCTGGATTCCAAGGGGGCGCTTGCTTCGTACCAGTTTGATGATGACATTACGGAATTTCGCGTGGGCGGTAACCTGGACCGCATCGGGGCGGGGTTTGAATACCGCTTTAACGATAAGGGAATGGATGAATCCCGCTGGAATTTGACGCATAGCTTTCCGCTTTTTGACCGCAGCGTGTTTTGGGGCGGCCGTGTTACGGCGTTTCGCAGTGCTGATTTCAAAGGGACGGAATGGACGTATTCTCCGGGCATTTTGATTCGCCCGTTCAGCATGCTTTCGCTAGGCTATTCTTGCGATAACTTGCTGTATCTCGGGCCGTCTTCGATGGAGCGCGTGCACAACGCTGGTGCGACGCTTCGCTTTGGCGATTTCTTTAGTGCAAGTTACGATGTTGAGGACTGGAAGGAACACCGCCTGCTTCTGGAACTTTCGCTTTACGGGTATCGCTTTGGATTTAAGATGCCGATTTATGGCGATGACAATGAATACACGCTGACGCTTTCGGCTTCGTTCGGCGGGCATGTTGATGCCTCGCTGAAAATTTTTGATGATTTTTTGCCTAAAGGCGGTAGCATCGGCTTCCATACATCTCGCAACCCGTATGCCTCGCGCTCGGCGCAGATTGTGCGTGTGCCGCTCAATATGGATGTGACCGAAGTCGAAAAGAAAATGCTCTTTTTAGGTCCTTCGTCCATTGGTCTCATGAAGGTGCGTAATTTGTTTGAACATCTATTGCTCGATCCGGCGGCAGGCCTTGTGGTGCTTGACTTCTCGGGCTATAGTGGCAACTTGGCGATATCCGAAGAAATCAACCGTTACGTAAAAAAGCTCAAGGCGCGTGGAGGTCTCGTAATTGCGTACATGGATGACGTGCGCCCGGCGGTTCTTATGGCGGCTGCCAATGTGGACCGCGTTGTCGTAGAGCCTTCGGCTCATTTTACGTGGCTTGGGCTTGGTGGCGGGATCACGTTCTACAAGGGACTTTTGGATAAATTAGGCGTCAAGGTGGAATTCTTGCGCCATGGTGCGTACAAGTCGGCGGTAGAACCTTATACGGCTGATTCGATGTCGGTGAACGCTCGCGAAAACATCGAAACGCTTTATAAGGATATTTGGGAACTTGTCCGCATGCGCGTTGCCGCTCGAATGAAAAAGGGGCCGGTTTCTCTCAATACGGAAAGATTGGATTCTTTGGCACAAAAGCCTGTAATTACAGCTCTCGGTGCCAAGAAGGCGGGCCTTGCCGATACGCTGCTTTACATTGATCAGGTGCCTGCGTATGCGTTGAAGACGTTCTTTGATCTTGATGCGCCTTATGCGAATTTCAGAACGTGGGTTCCGTCGAATACCAAGATTTTTGATGAACGCTGGAATCACCGCACGAAAGTGGCGCTGCTGAATATCAACGGCACGATTGATTCCCGCATGGAAGAAGCTGTGCTGGATAACTTGCGCAGACTGCCTAGTTCTGGAGCGAAGGCTTTGCTTTTGCGGGTTTCTTCGCCGGGCGGGAGCGCAATTGCGTCCGATAAAATCTGGGGCGCTCTCAAGAATTTAAAGCGCTTTGATATTCCTATTGTGGCAAGCATCGGAAGTTCTGGCACTTCGGGCGCCTATTACATTGCCTGCGGGGCGGACAAGATAATTGCAGAACCTTTTGCCATCGTGGGTAGCATTGGAATTTATGGCGGTAAGGTCGATGCGTCTGGCTTGATGCAGAAAGTCGGGTTGCGCAATGAACCGGTCAAGACAAATGATTATTCGGATGCACGCTCTTTTGCACGCCCGTGGACGGAGGCTGAAAAGGCGGCTCTCCAGGAATACATGGATGACTTCTACAATCGCTTTACGGGCGTTGTTTCGCAGGCGACTGGAATTGACCAAGCTGTGGTGGATTCTGTTTATGGCGGCGGCCGTGTAATGGTTGGCTGGAAGGCGAAAGAGGCTGGACTTGTGCATGGTTTGGGCGGATTTGATGACGCCCTTGATGAAGTTCGCAAGCTTGCCGATATCCCGAAGTCTACTGAAATTGAACTGTTGCAATTGAATACGGAGGATTCTTTTGTGGTGCCGTTTATGAATACGAAATCGTTTGGAGACTTTATCCGTGACATGGAACGCACTCAGTTCTGGGCGATAGAACCTGCTTTAGTTAATGGCTATTAGTCAATGGTCAGTAGCTATGTTGTTCTCGTGCATTTTGTCATCCTGAGCGTAGCGAAGGATCCAGTTAAGTCTTGAGGATTATATGTTAGAAATTGCATTAACTGTTCTTGCTTGTCTTGCTGCTTCGGCATTTTGCTCTGTGACCGAAGCCTCGTTCTATAGCGTCCCGCCTTCGACGGTGGAAGTCTTGGAACGCCAGAAGAAGTTTACTGCGCGTTACCTGAAACACGTGAAGGATAACATCGACCGCTATATTGCTTCGGTGCTTGTGGTGAATACGGTTGCGAATACGGTGGGCGCGTCCTTGGCGACGGCCTTGGCCGTGAAGCGATTGACTCCTTCGCAGGCAATGCTGCTCCCTGTGGTGCTCACAATTCTCATTTTGCTCTTTGGTGAAATCACTCCCAAGACGCTTGGCGTGAAACAGGCGAAAGTCTGCGCGCCACTTGTGGCCGTGCCATTCTACTATATCACGAAAATCCTCAGCTGGACAGGAATTATTTGGCTTTGCCTCACGCTCACCAAGCACTGGACGCACGAAGACAAAGAAAAGAAGGATGTGAGCATCGAGGACATTAACAGCCTCGTGAGTCTCGGGCTTCGCGAAGACGTGATTGATCGCCAACAGGCGCTTGTCATCAAGAACATTCTTTCGCTCAAGTCGCTTCCAGTGCGCCGCGTGATGACGCCGCGACAGGTCGTGTTTACGCTCCCGGCTGACAGTACGATTGGCGGGACTCTTGACGAGCGTGGCAATTGGCCGTTCTCGCGTGTGCCGCTTTACGATGGCAAAAAGGACAACTGGATTGGGATTGTGCTTCGCCGCGATGCGTACAACCAGCTTGCCGAAGGCCACCGCGATGTGAAGCTCCGACAGCTCATGCGCCCGATGCAGCTCGTGCCCGACAGCCTCATGACGGATAAGTTGTTGCTGAGATTCCTCAAACAGCGTGGGCACATGGTGGGTGTTGTTGACGAATTTGGAGCGATTGCGGGCATTGTGAGTCTCGAAGACGTGCTCGAAGAAATCCTCGGCCGCGAAATCGTCGATGAATTCGACGTCGCCGTGAACCTTCAGGAAACCGCCCGCCGCAAGTCCAAGGCGCTTGCTTCCATGCGCAAAGAGAAAAGTAGACAGTAAGGGACTTAGACGAGAGAACGCCTTTCGGCTACAGACGACAAATGCATAAGGCGAATGTTGCAGGGCTGCTCGCAGACCTATAACTGAGCCTAGCATTTGGTACTTGTACAAAGACGAAAGGTGCGGAATGTGTCATTCTGAGGAGCGAAGCGATAATCCAATTAGGAATTGTTGCGGTGTCATGCCCGACTTGATCGGGCATCGCCATCTTGTTAATGAAAAGGAGGCTAGTTCTGTTTTTTATCAACTAAAGACTAATGATTACTGATCAGTAACTAAAATTACTATACTAATTAACATAATTATATCAATTGATAGAATGTTTAAACCGCTAAAATACTACTTTTTTCAAAAATTACACCTTTTTACCCTTGAACCCTTGCGAAAAATCATCTAAATTTACTCTGCTTTTCTCGGGGCGCCTTTGCCCCGGAATTTCACTCACTAGCGGATTTACATGAAGCCAACTAAGGGAACCCCGAAGACTGTCTCCCGCAAGTGGAAGCTTGTGGACGCAGCTGACAAGCCGATGGGACGCGTTGCAAGCGAAGTTGCTCGTCTCCTCATGGGCCAGCATAAGCCCATATATTCCCCGACCGTCGATATTGGCGACTTCGTAGTTGTT
>JAEEGL011252762.1_pt1 | contig 23646 bp, 23 predicted proteins | sample 9134231 | NCBI WGS metagenome assembly JAEEGL01 (sample SAMN16246548, study PRJNA631951) | gut metagenome | biome: gut microbiome; feature: rumen; material: fiber-attached | host: Bos | place: Iran: Karaj | collected 2018-10 | reverse complement strand
TTATCCTTTTCCTTCTTCAAAGCGTCCATGCCATACCCTCCATGTACTTGATAAAAGATAATTTGAGTTTATTTCAAGTACATGATAGAATGTGCAAAGTGTACTCACTTTAAGTACACAAGATTTGGAGGGGTGAGGATATGGAGATATCAGGGAAAGCTTATTTCGTCAGTGATCCGCGCAGGATAGAGGACTTGACGGTGCTGCATTTGGTGGAGAAGAAGCGCCCATTTGAGGTCGTAAAGACAGTAAAGCTGGCGAAGATTGACTATGAGAATTTCATCACGGACATGGTTGCAGATCGGCAGTTCATTGAGGATCACGCCGCGCTTTGCTCAAGGGGCGAGGTCTGGCGCTGCATCCTGGTGCAGCAGCGCGGTCACGCTGACGGTGTGCTTGTAATGCCGGAGGACGGCTGTTTTGTCGGCTGGGCGGCGTATTACAGCGAATAAGTTTGTCCCTGCCTTACAGAAGCAAGGCAGGGGCGTATCCTTATTCTTTATCTTGCAAATAGTTCTGCGGTGGTGCTTCCGGCAATACGAAGGTATCCAACACGAACCTTGCTCCCAATCGGAAGCCGGTGATGAAGCCGTCCAGGGTGGCGTCGCCGTTGTAGGCCGACCAGGCGTCGGCATAATCCAGGAAGCGTTCCTTCTCCTCGCCGGTGAGATGCTCGGTCAGCCAGTCTTCATTTTGGCTGATCGTCCGCAGCTCGCGCTGGACGCTCTCGTTATCCTCGAATCCGCTGTTCTGCGGGTCGATATTGCCGTAATACAACTCCTCAATAAAGCTTTTCATGTTTCTCCTTGTACTATTTTAGGAGAAACCCATGCGTTTGCTGCCTGAAAACATAGGTTTTGCAACGTTTCTAAAATGTGCTTGCTCAAATGCGTTATTCACCGCTTGACCAGATTGGGACAGACGCAGACATACGGGTGCAAATGATGCCATATGATGACGCATGCATAGACTCTCCCCACAGCGGCGGCATGGGATTCAAGTCCTATTTACCGCCCCATAACCAACGGCTGATTGAGTATTAGCCCCAATCAGCCGTTGAGTTTCTGTATTTTTTCGTATATACCCTTTTAATTCATGCGGAGCGCGCCGTCAACATTCAGTGCCTGGCCGGTAATATTTTCAGACAAATCAGAGCACAAGAACAGGCACGCGTTTCCGATATCTTTTGGAGTCTGCGGACGTCCCATGGGAATCTCTGCAAGTGCTGTTGCCACCGCCTCCTCATAGGTACAGCCTTTGGATTCTGCAACCCCCTGATACAGTTTCCGGAAGATTTGGGTTTCAACGAAACCCGGACAAACCGCATTGACGCGGATGCCAAGCTTTGCCGTTGTCAATGCCAACCCCTGTGTCAAACCAACCACTGCAAATTTCGAGGTCGAATAATGTGTGCAAAGTGCGGAGCCCTTGCGAGACGATGCCGAGGCAACATTCAGAATCCTTCCGTAGCCGCGGGGGATCATATGCTTCAGCACTTCCTGGCATGTGTTATTTGTGGAAATAAGATTGATATCCAGTGTCTTTTGCAGTTCCTCGGATGTAGTCTCCATGAATGGCTTGGAATACATGATGCCCGTACATGTGACCAGATTGTCGATGCGCCCCTCTTCAAGAATCACTCTGTCCACCATGCTTTTGATCGATTCCATGCTCGTTACATCAACTCTAATGAATTCTGTAAGATAGCCCTTTTCATTCAGTGCAGAGGAGCACGCTTCAGCAGCAGCCACATTCAAGTCTGCAATATAGACTTTTGACCCAGCTTCCGCAAAGACCTCAGCAATACCGGCTCCAATTCCACCGCCTGCGCCGGTTACAAGCGTAATTTTCCCGCTCATATCAATGCTGACCATTTTTTGTTCCCTTCACTTTCAATTAAATATTGAATGGTTCTTCAAAGGCATTGAAGACCCTATTCCCATATGATTGAGGAAATACGATTTGAATGGCATCTGCCATTGGTCTGAGTCAATATACAACAGCTGATTTCATGCGACATCCATGTGCCCTTCGTCAAGTCACATCATCGGAATTCATTTTGTCTTTTGGATCCACGCTTCTTAATCAGTAGGACAAAATCCCCTTCTTGGACGGTCTCTCCCCGTTGATTGACAACCGCCCGGTGAAAAACTACTTTTCCGCTTTCTGCTCCGGGTTTCGTGTCAATCATTTCGGTGATCGTCGCCTCAACGTGGATTGTATCGCCAATAAGAACCGGCTTTCTGAATTTCCAGTTCTTGATTTCTGCAAATGCCGTTAATGTCTCCATCATGGAGAGATTATATGCTGTTCGTGTATAAAGCCCCGAGCAAATGCAAAGTGATAGCAATCCATGGGCAATCCTCTGACCTGCAATTGAGTTTTTTGCATACTCCGCATCCGTGTGCAGGGTATTGTAATCTCCTGTTAGGCCGGCAAAATTCACAATATCCGCTTCGGTAATTGTCCGTCCCATGGAGATTTCAGCGTCACCCACATTCATGTCTTCAAAATAGCGCTTCTCAAGATGTTCGGCCATGTTCCGCTCTCCCTAAATGTATTGTGTTATCTTATGACGCAGATCATGCAGCGTTTTTTCTCAAGAGAAATGGCTGCGTGTCCGGGTATCCCCAGGATACCGCCTCATCTGCGGATCCGTTATTCGTTCATCGGTTTGGGGGATATACCGTCACAGATGCTTTGATTTTCATTACGTGAATCCCCCTCGTTTACACAGCGAGGGGGATCACGTGGAGAGGAATATGCTGAAGGACAGCAATTCTCGGGTGTAAAAGCATCTCATGCGAGAATGGAGGAGGAATAACAAAGGAATGCTTTCATTTTTACATCCTGAATTGCTATCTCGGCATAGCATATCATTCTGCCCGGAGTTTGAGAATCTCTTCCGTAAGGACTGGCAACACCTCAAACAAGTCTCCGACAATTCCATAATGGCAGATATCGAAAATAGGTGCGTCAGGATCTTTATTTATTGCTATGATGCAGTCTGCTCCGCTCATGCCTGCCCTGTGCTGAATGGCACCGGATATTCCGCAGGCGATGTAAATTTTTGGCGCAACGGTTTTGCCAGTCTGACCAACTTGATGTGCATGACTGATCCACCCGGCATCCACAGCAGCACGGGAGGCACCCACTGTTGCCCCTAAAGCATCAGCCAATGGCTTGATGTGACTCTCAAAGCCTGCAGGTCCGCCAACTCCGAAACCGCCTGAGACAATGATATCCGCTCCTTCCAAATCAACGATTTCTCCCGCAGCTTCCTTTATCACACGAATTAACTGCGTCTTTATTTCTTCAGGCGCGACGTGATATGTCTCCTGGATGATCTCAGCATGGGAGTTTGACGGCGCGGTCTTTTTGAATACGCCGGGGCGCACTGTTCCAATCTGAGGGCGCGTATTGGCACACAAAATAGTGGCCATCAGGTTTCCGCCAAAAGCGGGACGCGTCCATGCAACATTGCCGCTTTCCTCATCAATGTCCAGGCTGGTGCAATCTGCCGTCAAGCCCGTCTGAAGCCTGCAGGACAGCCGCGGGCCAAAATCTCTTCCATTGGGTGTTGCGCCGATCATCAGCGTTGTAGGACCATACTTGGTCACCAGGTAGTACATGGCGTTGGCGTAAGTATCCGTGGTAAAGAATTCGTACTCAGGTCCGTCTACAACAATTATTTGATCTGCATCGTGCTCAGCTGCCGCACTCACTGCAGCTTGGACATTATATCCAATCACTACTGCGACCAAGGCGCCTCCCTGTTTATCCGCCAGCCTGCGGCCAGGGTTGAGCAATTCAATACCAACATTCCTTGCGGAACCGTCTTCTTTTGTTTCGATAAAAACCCACAGGTCTTTCGTTTTTGCTTCCATCTTGCTAGCCTCCCTCAAATAACGCCTGCCTTGCTGAGCAAGTTACACAGCTTTTTGGCAGAGTCGGCATTTGTCGCCTCACGAATCAGCAAGCCACCGCTCTTTTTGGGGGGTACAAAGCTCTTCTTTACACGGGTAGGAGATCCCTTCAATCCAACGCGTGTGAAATCCAGCAGTCCCTCAAAATCCGCCTCATTCAATGTGGGGATGACAGCACGGTTTGCCATCATTTTCCGCTTGATGTTAGAATAGCGAGGTTCAAATCCCGGTTTTGTAAAGGTTATCAGGCACGGGGTGCGAATCCCGATTACCATATTGGCATCCTGCCCCTCCTTTAGGATCTCCAGTCGTTCATCATTTGCATCAAGCACTTCCAAGGCGCATGTAACCTGCGGATATCCCAGGTGTTCCGCCAGCTCCGGGCCCACCTGTGCCGTATCTCCGTCGATTGCCTGCTTTCCGCAGAAAATAGCGTCAAACGGTCCCTCCAGTTCTTCCAGCTTTCGCACAGCAGCGCTGAGAATATAGCTTGTGGACAGCGTGTCAGAGCCTCCAAATGCCCGGCCGCTGACCAGATACGCTTTATCTGCCGCCAGAGAGAGCGCCTCCTTCAAAGCTACCCTTGCATTTTCGGGTCCCATTGAGACCGCCACAATTTTTGCGCTTGGATCCTTGTCCTTGATTCGGGCAGCCGCCTCCAGCGCATATGCATCGAACGGATTCACAATAGCTGGGACACCTTCTCGAATCAGTGTGTTGGTCACCGGGTCGATCCTTACCTGCGTCGTATCCGGTACCTGCTTGATGCAGACTAGAATATTCATGGTTTCCTCCTTCGAACTTCTTTGGACTCGAATTGCGGCTTATTTCTGATACCCCAGCAACTGCCAATATGGGATACTTAACAAGCACGCGCTTAGGGCTACGAGCAAATACAGGACATGTCCTTTCACTGTGTACGAGTGCTCCACGGTCCCGTCCATGCTTTGAATAGTGGCCAAATACGATGGATTCTGGAAATACAAGATACACACAGGTATTGCAGTGTATATGACCAACCCAGCAATAAATGGATGCATCCCCGTTGCAAGGGCCACCGTGGAAAAGACACCTGTCAGCAGGGCCAGAACTGCTGTCTGTGAGGAGAGCAGAAAGCGCATGGCAACTGTAATTGAGAAAAACAGGATGACCAGCAACACCGGGCTATTGATACGTGTCAAGATCGGATCAAACAAGTGGAGAAGCCAGTTGCTGATTCCTACCGAGATAAAGATATCACCCATATTCAATACGACGCCGACAAACAGGGTAAATCCCCAATTGATGCTGGTTGATATCTCTCTTCGCTCTAATACCCCGGTAGCAAAGCACAGCATTCCTCCCATCAGTGCCACAAGTCCGGCGCTGATGCCGGTGCGTTTTTCCAGTATCCAAAACGCAAGGCAAATACAGAGAATGATAGCTGTAATCTTCTCCTGCCGCCCCATCTTCCCCAGAGCCCGGCACTCCCCCCGGATGTACTCCGCGGAGAAAGCTCGCTGTTCTTTGGGGTTATACAGGAGTTTGACGACAAAATACATCCCGACAAGCATCATGATGCTCCAGGGAAGCATCGCAACAAACCACTGTCCCCAGGAAATCTCAGAGTGTCCCTCGGGGAGCGAGCCGATCATGCTGTAGGCCATAAAGCTGGAGCTCATAAACATTGGTTCAATCAGGTAAAAACCCGTCCATGCTGCCATAAACAGCCCCACACGGCCTCGGCTGTTATGCTCATATTCCAGCAGATCAGCGTTGCTATAAGCCAGTTTACCTCCCAGCAGAGCCTTGGCTGTGCTGCTGGGCATCAGGGGCCCGCAAACTGCTCCAACCACAAGCAAGGCCAGGGTTTGCCCGCGGAAATTTGGGGGGAACAGCTTCATCAGGTTTAAGGAAATACGTCTCAATAAACCGGTTTTCGAAATAGCTGCCGCGATGCAAAACGTGCCGATCATCAACCAAAGTGTGCTTTTTGAGAAGGCACCGAATGCACTGGCAAATGGAATTTTAGCAACTGCGATAAAGATTCCCTGCAGCAGAAGTGCTGTACACCAATCAGGAATTATTCCGCTTGCCCACCAGCAGATTGCCCAAATCAAGCCGGCCAACACTACCATTGCGGAGTGTCCGCTATAGCCATTGCTTTGTGCGGACTGCTCGAGGACATCCGGAACCCGTAGCAAAAAACCAAAAACAAAAAACAGCAAAATACCCAAGCCAGCGAATAGCTCTTTTCTTCCTATTATTCTCTTTCCGTTTCCGGTATTCATAATGATGTTGTCCTGTCCTTTTTGAGCTAAACGTCCAGGTTGTGCGTCAATCAGCGGACTTGTCCACAATTTCCTCGTCAAGTTTCTGCAGTTTTTCCTCGCCGGACATAACGCGATAGACACCAAAGGCAAGGGCTTCGTTCTCATATTCACCGGGATAAACGGTAAACGGCGCTGCCCAACTCACGTATTTCCGGATCCGCTCAACGAGATTGCTGCTATTGGCCACTGCGCCCGTCAAAATGATGGCGTCACATAGGCCGCGCAGGTCCGCAAGGCGGGAGCAAATCTCGGTACCGATTTGATATGCCATTGCCTCAAAAACAAGCTCGGCATATGTATCTCCCTCTGCAATACGCCGTTCTACCTCTCGCATATCGTTGGTGCCAAGATGTGAAACCATACCGGTCTCATTGCGAACGATGAACTTCGCGCGGTTTGCCGTCATACCCTCCTGAAAACAGAAGTCGATCAGCACATTTGCCTCCACTGTTCCGAGACGGATGGGGGAAAACGGTCCCCAGCCGCCTCCGGCGTTGTTCATCTGGATGATACCTCCGTCGGCATGGGCCCCAACGCTGATACCAGACCCAAGGTGGGCGATAATAAAGCGGCAGTCTTTATACTCCTTTCCAAGTCGTTCAGCTTCGCGGCGCGCAACTGCCTTCTGATTGGACACATGACCCATGGGGCGTCGAATGATGCCCTTCATACCCGTGATTCGTCCGACCATAGGGATTTCGGTGGCTGCACCGGGGTCTGTGTCAAACATAGGAATGCTTCTTCCACTCACCAATCTATCTGCGATTGGAATCGCGATGCGGGACGGATGGAGCGGCTTCTTGTCTGGAGTGTACTGAGCCAATGCAAACTTTCTGTATTCTTCGTCAATCAAGTATGTTCCGCCGTGTGCAGCCTGTTTGATGGACGGACCACGAATGCCGATGGCGTCAATCTCATCCATACTGAATCCGTTTTCCCTCAAATAGTCGTTGACTATACCTGCCCGATACTCCACCTGCAGCGCAGATGTCTCATATCGCGACATCTCATCAGCTGGATGATTCAACGTTTTCTCCACCAAGAGCCGCTTGTCGCGATAGATTGCCAGCTTCGTGGACGCTCCGCCCACATTGATTACCAGAATTCTCATAATATCTCTCCGTTTTACGCCAAGCTATTCACGATCGCCGTCATTTTACACTCCGCACAGAGCAGGTCTCAGCGATGCATAACCGATTCTTTTCCTCACAGGTATGTTACGATCTCATCCAGAGGCCTCCGCTTTTCATGCCGCACATTCGGTTTGGAATCATCCGCCGGATATCCCAGGGGGATCATGGCAATGGGGACAGTTCCTTCCATCTCCGGAAAAGATTCCACCAATTTGACCGGATCAAACATCCCCAGATATACCGTTCCCAAATCCATTTCGGCGGCCTGCAGCATCATCTGCGTCAGCGCGATCGACGCATCAATTTCTCCATGGTTTTTACCGTCCTCCGCGCGGCACCAGGCAACATCCGGTTCATAGCCGATCACCAGCATGACCGGCGGTGCAAAATGCCATTGGGCACAAGCGTCAGCCTTTTCCAGTCCCTCAGGGCTGCGAATTACGAAAATGTGCTGTGGGGAGTTGTTGTGGGCAGTCGGTGCATTTCGAGCGACTTCCAAAAGAGCGTCGATCTTTTCCTGTTCAACCGGTGTGCTTTTGAAGCTGCGAACAGAATAGCGTTTTTTTGTCAAGGTCAGAAAATCCATGTGACACCCTCCAAATCATACGACGAAAATGTTTATTCTCTTATGGATGTAAATCAACCGTAGATAATATCGCCGGAGATGATCTTGCGCTGAATCTGATTGGTACCCTCAAAGATCTGATAAAGTTTGGCATCGCGGAACCGCTTTTCCACGGGGTACTCACGGCTGTAGCCATTACCACCCAGGATCTGAACGGCGTCAGTGCAGACCTCCATGCAGGCGTCTGATGCAAAGACCTTAGCGGCAGATGACAGGCGCGCATCAAAAATTCCTGCATCTGCACAGCGGCAGCAGTGCCACACCAACTGGCGGCTTGCCTCCAGCTTGGTATACATATCCGCCAACATAAACGCCACACCCTGGTGCTTGTAAATCGGCTTCCCAAAGGTTTCACGCACTTTCGAGTACTCTACGGCAACCTCGTAAGCATACTGGGCATTTCCGACTGCCCCGGCGCCTGCCGTGGGGCGAGTATACCCCAAGGACCGCTTAGAGATTTCCATGCCTTCTCCCTCGCCGCCGATCATGTTCTTCAGCGGAATGCGCACATCCTCAAACACGATATCATTTGTACAGGAGGTACGGAAGCCAAGCTTGTCCTCATGCTTACCGATGGAAACGCCCGGCGTATCCCGCGGGACCAAAAATGTGCTGATCCCCTTTGCGCCAAGCGCAGGATCCTTCGTGGCAAAAACTGTGTAGATATCCGCCACAGCGCCGGTAGAGATGAATCCCTTACGGCCGTTGATTATGACAGAATCGCCGTCAATCACATATCTCGTCCGCAGTGCAGCAGAGTTGGATCCAGCATTTGGCTCTGTCAGGGCAAAAGACATTTTTCCACCCTGTGTCAGAATATCCGCCACCAGCTTCCAATGGTAATCTGTTCCGGCAATTTTCAGGGGGACAATACCCATATATGCTGTCGAAACAGAAGCGGAAAACCCAGCGTCTCCTCGGGCAAGCTCTTCTTTGATCAAGCTCCAGGTAAAGATATCTCCGCCGGCGCCTCCCCATTTTTCCGGAATGGTAAAGGTTGTCAGTCCCATCTCGAAGGCCTCTTTATAGAGCTCCTCTGGAAACTCTCCGGTGATATCAAGTTCCTTGCAAACCGGGATAATCTTTTCATCGGCAAACTGCCTGACCATCAATTGGATGTCGCGCTGTTCATCGGTAAGCAAATGGTACTTATTATTCATGTTGGATTCTCCCTCCTGCTTCAGCTAATTGTGATCTAGTTATAGTTGTTTTTTCTCTATTCCTTTTTAAACATGTAACCGAAGTTTTCGCTGCCCACCAAACCAGCAGCATTCATCTCATCAAAATCGAGATGCATCGTGGATACGTCCGACTTGTTGTATCGAACAATCACTTCGTCGTAAATCAGATTACGCGGGCCTTCGATACGGACGCAGACGTGATCTCCGTCCTTTACGCCCAAGAGCTCGCCATGCTTAGGTGCTGTATGTACATGGCGCTGCGCCACGATGACGCCCTCGCTGATTTCCACCTCGCCGGCGGGGCCGATCAGTTTGCAGGGCAACGTGCCTGCTACATCGCCGCTGATACGGATCGGCGGTGTCATCCCGATTGCTCGTGCCTCTGTAAAAGACAACTCTACCTGCGTTTGGCCGCGGCAGGGTCCCAGAATAGAGGCAATGCACGATTTCCCGGCCGGCGACACGATCGTCACCTTCTGATTCGACAGAAACTGAACTTTGCTGCTGCCCAGATATCGTTTGACTTCCAGCTGAAAACCGGCTCCAAACAACTTCTCTAGATGCTCTTGGCTCACGTGCACATGCCTGCCGGAGCCTTCGATACGAATCTTTATTTCTTGCATAAGTCATCCCCTCTTTTCTATGTTCCTGCTGACAATGCGGACCGAAAGATTATAGGTTTTAGGCTACTTGCCGTTAAAAACAGGTTTTCTCTTTTCTAAAAAAGCATGAACCGCCTCTGCATGATCCTGTGTCAACTCACATGTTCCTTGGCATTCGATCTCCAACTGGCAGCCGTCGCTGAATGCAGCAAATTGTGCACGATTGATCATGGTCTTGATGCAGGCATACGACACTGTTGGGCCATTGCTGTATTTATCGACATATTCCTGCACACGCCGTGCCACGTTCTCGGCCGGAACCGCCTCGGTGAACAGCCCCCAATCAGCAGCCTCTCGGCCTGTGAATCGCTTTCCCGACAGAAATAGTTCTCTGGCTCTGGTCGTTCCCACTGCTCGCGTTACCAGGTAGGTACATCCGGTGTCTGGAATAAAACCGACGTTCACAAAAGAGAATGAGCATTTTGCGCTTTCTGAAACGATTTGGAAATCACAGCTCAATGCCAAGGACAGACCCGCTCCTGCCACAGCACCTTCAATTTGCGCAATGACGGGTTTCTTCAGATTCAGGAGCCGCAGATTACTCTCGGCGCCGGCGCGGCAGACTTGACGCGTTCCCCGCTGCCCGGCGTCCAGCCGCGCTTTCATCGTGTTGATGTCACCGCCTGCACTGAATGCACCACCTGCTCCGGAGATGACGACAGCTCGAATATTCGGATCGTAATCACACAGGTCGTAACATTCCCGCAGTTCGCGGAATGCATCTATCGTCAGAGGATTCCGCTTCTCCGGGTGATTGAGTGTCACATAAGCAACCTTATCCTTTATCTCAAAGATGATATGCTCAAATGCCATATGCTCCCCTCCCTCATGTCTTCTTTCGCTATGCTCGTCCGTCGTTGCTGTCGTAAAGGTAATAGTTTTGCATTGCAGTGGCAATTTGATCCATCAACCCTGATGCAGCCTGAGATAATCCGCCAACCTTTTCCCAGCAGCCCACAATGGAAAACTTCCCTTTTTCGCTGTCTTCGAATTCCCGGATCTTCACCGTAGTAAGCACACATGCCGCATGGCGCGTCATTGCTTTCTTCTTGTCGATGTCGATGGTCACACCTACGCCGCTTTTAACCATCTTGCTGCTGGTCGCCGCATCAAAAATATGCGTTTTACTCGGCTTGAAGTTATAATCCCGAAGCACTTCGCATATCTGCTGCTGGAAACAGTCGTTGCCGGGGCGAAGAATAAAGGTCTCCTCTGCCAGTTCCGATAAGGAGCAAATCCCCTTTTCTGCCAGCGGATGATCTTTTCTTACGACAAGCCGCATAGGAACCTGCACCAATGGACGGAAATCTATTGCGTGCTGCTTGCTTAAATTTTCAACAGTGATAAAAAAGTCACTCTTCTCCGGCCTTTCGATCTCCTCATGGAAACAGGTATACCTGCGCTCGACGATCTCCTTTGTCGGATTATTGGCCAGGTACTTCCCGAAAATGCCCCCTAACTTCAGGGTTTCCGGAACAGCTACCAGTATTTTCTCTGTGTCGGCGCTTCGAGTAATTTCCACCGTCTTTTTCCCCTCGTCAAGAAGGGAAAAGACCTGCTCCACATAGTCCAGAAACAGGCGTCCCTGCTCATTCAACCTGATGTGACGTCCTGGTCGCTCAAAGAGCGTAACTCCCAATTCCTCCTCCAGGTTCCGAATGCTTGTGCTGATCGTCGAGGGACTGACGAACAGTTGGTTTGCCGTCTCGTTCAGCTGTTCAGAGCGTGCAAGCATTCGGAAATATTCTAATTGTAATAATGTCAGCATTTGTCCTCCTCATAACCTCATCCTAATGGATGCCGTTTCTTCGTCTTTCAAACAACTCGTGCTGGCAATGCGACTCTCCCCTGTGTATTTCATACAACCTCTCGCAAAATGCACAACTGAAACAGCCCCGCTTTTTCAATCAAATGCTTATATCCCGGAGCGCAGCGGCGTACGTCGACGAATACCGCAGGCGGCTGCGCCGCTGCTGCTCCGTTCTGTCATTCCTGTGTCTTGTCCACATGAATCACAGTGCGCTATCACTCTCCCCAGATTTCCTCCGGCGTGTACATATGCGCATCAGGAATGATGTAGCTGACTCTTGTATAGTTCATCAGGTTTTTGAAGGTCAAGTTCTCAGAAATGCTGTTTCCTCCCCAGAAGCCACAGCCCAGCGAGACCGTGTGCGGCAGGCCATTGTTGTACGGGCCGCCGGTGCCTGCGTTGGCGGTTTGATTGACCATCAGTCGGCAGGTGGGAATTTCCAGCGCGATCATATCGATCACATCTTGATCGTTGGAAAAAACAGCGCCGGAATGGCCTGCGCCCTCCATCAGATAGTTGGCTTTTCCGACGCGTACCGCATCCTTGATATCCGTATAACGGCGCAGGCGAACCAGCGGAGCCATGATTTCTTTGGCAAGGAGCTCATCATAGGCATACTTGGTGGTCTCCACCATCAGCATGACAGTATCCTTGGGGATCTCGATCCCCGCCTTATTGGCGATATAGGCGGCAGACACGCCGACGCAATCACGCATAATAACACCCTTTGCATCGAACAGCGCCTCACGCAGCTTCTGAATGTCTCCCTCATCCGTGATCAGGAAACCGCCGCGCTTTGTAAGCTCTTCCACCAGAAGGTCAAATTTACCCGCAGGGACATGGACGTGCTGGTCGCAAGTGCAGGGCATACCATAGTCATACGTGCGGTTATTCACGATCAGCTCAGCCAGCTGGGCGTAGTCCTGCCAGTCCTCCCCGATAAAATCCTGTACATTTCCTTGACCAACGCCGAAAGCAGGTTTGCCGCTGGAGTAAGCCGCCCGAACCATTCCAGCACCGCCGGTCGCAATAACGACATTTGCCGAGGCCATCAAGTACTGCGTAGCCTCCAGAGACAAGTATTCCGGTTCGATTGCCTGAATCAGATCGACAGGTGCGTCTACTGCCGCCAGCGCATCGCGCATGACTTGGACAGAATGGAAAGTGCTCTTTTTTGCGCCGGGATGAGCCGCAACAATAATCGCATTGCGGGCTTTCAAGGAATGCATCGCATTATGGACCGGCGTAGAGGTGGGATTCGTGGTGGGCGTTACACAGGCAACGACACCGGCGGGCTTGCCATATACGGCAACGCGGCCAACGGGATCCCATTCGATCATGCCAACGGACTTCTTACCCTTGCATGTGAACCAGGAATTCAGCGCAGTACGGCGATGCTTCATGATCTTGCTGTCCAGGCGCCCCTTCTTCGTTTCTTCGATAGCTTCAGCGCACAGCACATCGGCTGCGTTGTAGGATGCCAGACCGATAGCGCGAACAACTCTGTCCACCTGCTCCTGGTTGTAGCCCTCAAAGATCGCCTGCGCGGCCTTTGCCTTTTCCATCAAACTATTGATATACTCTTTGACTTCCATTGTTTTTCGACCTCCGATCATTGTTCTCTGATTATTTCTTGCTGCTCCCTATTCCCCTTGGCCCAAACTGCGATGGCCCCCATTCTTCCCGGCAGAAAACTCTGCCGGGAAGAACAAGGTAAGGTGAAGAGAAAAGGAACTACTTGTTTTTGTCCGCCAGCCACGCCTTGGCCAGTTCATTCTCACGGACAATCGCCTGCGCCATCTTTTCGGCGTCGATGGGAATTCTGGACCGCGTCGCCAACACCTTGTTAAAGCAAGATTTGCAGACCTTTAGCAGATCTTCATAGGTAGCATCAGGGATCTGCAACTGCTCCAGCGTGCAGGGAATACCGATTTCACTATACAGATCCAGCAGCTTGTAGAAGTTCTCCATGTCATTGACATAGACAGCCTCTACCAGAGAGGTAAACCCGACCACCTGGCCGTGCAGGAGCTTGCTGACTGGCTCGAAGTCCACCAGTCCTTCGTCCAGCACGTGACCGACGAACAGGGAAACGATGCAGCGCTGCGGGCCGGTCAGGCGGAAGGTGGCACTCAGAACCCACTCCACCTCCGGTGTCAACTCGTGCTTCGCCATGTCGGCAACAGCTTTCTTGCCGTACTTGAGCAGAATCTCCTTGTTGACCCGGTAGTGAGCTACGGTCACGGGATCCAACTTGGACTCAAGACCCAAAAGCTCAATCGTATGCAGTGACTCGTGAATGGTGCACAGCTGATCGCCGATAGCTGCCGCCAGCGTCCGCACAGGTGCCTGGACAGCCAGCTCCGTATCCAGAATGACCGCTTCCTCCGGGTATACCAGGTTCCACATGCCGACAATATCCGTGCCGCTCTCATTATAGATGATACTCAGTTGAGAGGCTGATGCATTGGCGGCAACAACCGTAGGACAGTGAACGATCTTAGGACGCTTATAGGGGTCGCCGAAGTAAGTGCAGGAGCGGACCAGGTCCATCGTCTTGCCGCCGCCGACAGAGACCAGCACATCGGGATTGTATTCCTTCACCATGTCCGCCAGCTTGCGAGCATTCTCCAACGTAACCTGCCAGCCCTCGATATCGAAGAACTCAAACTCCAGCTCCTCTTCATCGACCTTCTTTGCCAACTCATTGGCCTCGGGCAGCGAGCAGACATAGGAAGGTCTGTTGCCGAATGGGGCGTTGTACCGCTCACGGCTGAACGCATTTGCAGGACTCGTGAGGCTCTGGGTGATGGCATCCTTCACATAATTCGTCAGCGGACCGCAGCCGGTGACGATCATATACTTTTTGCCGAAGCCCAATGTCAGACGCTTGAGCTGCCAGATCACGCCGGCACCATAAGTCATGCATCTGCTTACAGCAAAATCATAATAGCTGCCGATCTTCATGCGTAGTTTCGCTCCTTTCTGCTTTGCATATGCTTGTACTGCGCTTTGATTATCGATTCGGCATGTGGATAGCGCGCTTTTCAGCTGCCAAAAATGCCTCGCGCACTGATTCGGAAACCGTGGGGTGGCCATGGATGGTGGAGATTAACTCCTCTACGGTTGCTTCCAGCCGAATAGCCAGCGCCGCTTCCTGAATAATGTCTGTCGCACGCGGACCGATCATATGAACGCCCAGCACCTCTCCCAGCGGTTCGCCGATGATGACCTTCACCAGTCCTTCACCGCCGTTAAGAATCAGAGATTTGCCGTTTGCAGTCAGCGGGAAGCGTCCCACTTTATATGGGATGTTCTCTGCCGAGCATTGCTCCTCTGTAAGACCCACAGATGCGGCTTCCGGGAAAATATAAACCGCTGTCGGATTGGTGCTCTCGTTGTAGACCGACGGGATCCCCATAATATTTTCTGCAGCTACTTCTCCCATTGCGCTGGCTGTATGTGCCAGCTGCGCTCTCCCGAGCACGCAATCACCAATGGCGTACACGCCCGGCACATTGGTTTCCATCCTGTTGTTTACTGGGATACGCCCTTTGCTGTCGCTTTCGATCTGCCCGGCCGCCAGATTCAAAGCCTCTGTATTGGCTCTTCTTCCGGTGGCTACCAGGACCTTATCCGCTTCAAACTCAGCTGCACTTCCATCCGGCATCTGCGCACGCACTTTGACGTTGGCCTTCGTGCCGCGCTCCACAGAAGTAACTTTGGTGTTCAGGTGGAAAATCATCCCCATTTTCTTCATGTGCTCCACACCCAATGCCGTCAATTCGCTGTCCAGCATCGGAAGCATATGATCCAGAGCCTCCAACACAGTAACCTCTGTGCCGAAAGCCGCATATGCACACGCCAACTCCAATCCAATGACTCCTCCGCCAATGACAACCATGCTCTTCGGCAGTTCATCCAAAGACAGAGCGCCAGTGGAGTCAATGCAATGTGGATTATCCTTCAGGCCGGGAATGGGAGGCTGCACATTGACAGACCCTGTGGCCAAAATGATTCCGTCTGCCGTCATACTTTCGCTGGCTCCATTCTCCCGATCGATGCGCAGCGTCTTTTTTCCGGTGAATACAGCTGTGCCTGAGATGACTTGAACCTTGTTGGCTCGCAGCAGCCCGGCAACCCCAGAGGTCAATTGGCTGGAAACCTCATTTTTGTGAGCGATGACTCTGGGGAAATCAACTTCAACATCTTTTGCCATAACACCAATCTTAGCGCCCTGCTCTCTCAGATCGCTGATCATCTCAGCACTATGCAGCAGGCACTTGGTGGGGATACAGCCGATGTTCAAGCATGTGCCTCCCAGACGCTCCTTTTCGACAACAGTAACTTCTGCGCCCAACTGTGCAGCTCGGATCGCCGCCACATAACCGCCAGGCCCTCCACCCACGATGAGTACTTTTTTGCTGTTGCCGGGCGCAGACTCAGGCGCTGCCGAAGCTTCCTCCGGCGCAGCCGCCGTGCCGGGCGTATCGTCACTCTCAAGCTTTTCACCAGGCTCCCCGATGTAGCCTACCGTTGTCAGGATCGGCACGGTAACGCCTTCGGGGACCACGATTTTCAGCAGCACGCCATCGTCGTATGCCTCTGCCACGTTGGAGAGCTTGTCAGACTCCAACTCATACAGTGCATCCCCCTTGGCAACGGGATCGCCCTCCTTCTTGAGCCATTTCGTCACGGTACCTTCCATCATGGTCATGCCTAGCTTGGGCATGGGAATTGCTATCGCCATTTGGTCTTCCTCCTTATGCCAGCATCATTGCAGGGGTCTCCAGCAGTTTTTTGATGTACTGCAGGAACTGCGCAGCTACGGCACCATCAATTACGCGGTGGTCTACGGTCAGAGACAGGTTCATCATCAACCGAATGACCGGCTCACCCTTTCGAATCACCATGCGTTCTTCCAGAGCACTGACGCCGAGGATGCCGACTTCCGGCTGGTTGATGATGGGAGTGGAGCTCTCCACACCAAACATCCCCAGATTTGTGATGGTGAATGTTCCGCCACGCATCTTATCTCCGCTGAGAGTGCCATTGCGGGCAGCTTCTGCCAACTCCTTCAGCTCGGCGGAGATCTCAGCCAGGCCTTTCTTGTCCGCATCTGTTACGTTCGGAACCACCAGGCCATTCTCCAGCGCCACGGCAACACCCATGTTGATATAGTTTTTGTAAATGATGCTTTCGCCTTCGACGGAGCTGTTCAGGACAGGGAACTTACGCAGCGCCTGCGCCACGAATTTGACCAGAAGATCCGTGTAGCTGACCTTGATGCCATTTTCCATGAGCTGAGCACGGTAATCACGCATGGCGTCCATCTCCACGCTCATGTTGATGGTTATCATCGGACTGGTCTGATAAGATGCCACCATGTTGCGCGCAATCGCCTTTCTCATGGCATTCATGGGCTTGATCTCTTCACGGGCCTGGAACTCATCTTTTTTCTCAGGCGTGCCCCGCTCCTTATCCAGGTATGCCAGCAGATCAGACGCCATAACACGTCCGTGCTTCCCGACCTGCTCCAGATCCACGCCCAGCGCAGCAGCGGCTTTCACCGCTAGCGGAGAAGCCTTGATGCCTGCCTCGGCAGGGCTGTTGATCGGAGTTTCAGGTTCTGCAGGAGCCTTAGCGGGCCGATAGTTCCTAACGTCCTCTTCACTGATTCGACCATTCGGACTGCTTGGAGTCACAAGTGACAAATCAATTCCCAACTCCTTGGCAACCTGTTTGGCTCTGGGGCTGGCATTAATTCGTCCGTTGACTTTGCCGGGCGACGGCGCCTGCTTATAGTTGCGCACATCCTCCTCTGTGATTCGTCCGCCCGGGCCGGTCGGCGTAACCTGCGTCAAATCAATTCCGAGTTCGCCCGCAACTTTCTTTGCGCGTGGAGTAGCGTTGATCCGTCCCGCGGCTGCCGTCCGCACGGCCGGAGAATCGCTGACAGCCTGTTCGGCAGCAGATGATTCGGCAGTGGGTTCTCCCAAAAGCGCGGAAATGTCCTCGTCGGCCATGCCGATAATGGCAACATTCTCCAGAATCGGGACCTCCCGGCCTTCCGGTACCAGAATCTTACGCAAAATACCGTCCGTCATCGCCTCACAGGTGTTGGATAGCTTGTCCGATTCCAGATTGAACAACGGATCACCGCTTTTGACGGGATCGCCTTCTTTTTTCAGCCACTCCGTAATGGTGCCTGCCATCATGGTCATGCCCAGCTTGGGCATCACAACATATTCTGCCATTTTGGTACCTCTCGTTTAGAACTGCTCTTTGATCGCCTTCACCAGGTCATCCGCGTTGGGAAGATAGTAATCCTCCATCACCTTTGCAAAAGGTACCGGTGTGTTCAGCGCACCGACGCGGACCACCGGAGCGTCCAATTCAGCGAACAGCTCCTCGGCAATCATGGCGCTGATCTCACCAGCATAGCTGCCGCGGCGAACTTCCTCCGTGAGGATGGCCGCCCTGTGCGTCTTGCGAATGGACTCAAAGATCAGATCCTTGTCCAGCGGATACAGCGTACGCAGATCAATCACCTCGGCGTTGATGCCGTCCTTCTCCAGTGCATCGGCTGCTTTCAGGGAGTCAAACACGTACTTGCCATAAGAGATGATCGTGATATCTGTACCTTCGCGGACAATCTTGCCCTTCCCCAGTGGAATGGGATTCATGTCCGTAACCTCGCCCTTGGTCGCATAGAGCAGCTTGCCTTCCATAAACACCACGGGATCCGGATCATCAATGCTGCTCAGCAGCAGACCATAGGCATCCTGCGGAGTAGACGGGAATACTACTTTCAGTCCGGGGACATGGGTCAGCCACGATTCCAGGCACTGGCTATGCTGCGCACCGGCGCTTCTTCCGCCGCCGATGGCAGTGCGGATCACCATGGGAATAGATACCGCGCCACCCAGCATATAGCGCATCTTGGCCGCCTGGTTGACAATGGGGTCCATAGCCACCGTGAAGAAGTCGTTCATCATCAACTCCACAATGGGACGCAGACCTGTTGCTGCTGCGCCGACACCGGCGCCGGTAAATCCGGATTCAGAGATAGGTGTATCCAAAATGCGGTCGCCGCCAAACTCAGCGAACATTCCCTTGGAGACGCCATACGTACCGCCAGCCTTGCCCACATCCTCGCCCATGAGGATAATGGTGGGATCCTCGCGCATGCGAGTACTCATTGCCAGACGGATCGCTTCACCAAAAGTCATCGTACTCATCTGTTACGTCCCTCCTCAATGTGATCGGAATAAACATCCCGCACGGTATTCTCCACCGGCGCGATGGGCTGGCTCGCAGCGAATGCCACGGCATCCGCAATATCCTTCTTGGCCTGCTCCTCCAGAGCAACAATCTCTTCCTCCGTGCAGATCCCATTATCCAGCAAGTACTTGCGGAAGCGGGGCATCGGATCCTTGGCAAGAGCGGCCTCGTATTCAGCAGGGTCGCGATAGGGGCAGGAATCGCCACAGAAGTGGCCCTTCAGACGATAGGTCTTGGCCTCAATTAAGGTCGGACCACCGCCGGAACGAGCTCTTGCAACTGCCTCGCTGACCGCTTCATACACGGCGATCGGATCATTGCCGTCTACCACCGCTCCGGCAATTCCATATGCGGCAGCCCTGTCGGCAATATTCTTGATCTTGGTGTGATAGGAAAACGGAGTCGTGATCTGCCAGCCGTTGTTTTCGCAGAAGAAAATAATTGGGAGGTTCCAGATCGCGGCCAGATTCAGAGCTTCATGGAATGTGCCCTGGTTAGAGGCGCCGTCGCCGAAGCAGCACAGGCATACCTGATCGGTACCACGCACTTTTGCAGACAGGGCTGCGCCGGTACCCAGTGTCTGGCCGGCACCAACGATACCGTTAGCGCCGAGGATCCCTACGGAAAAGTCGGCAATATGAATAGAGCCTCCCTTTCCTTTGCAGAAGCCGGCTTCCTTGCCGAACAGCTCTGCCATCATCCGGCCGATGTTGGCGCCCTTGCAGATGCATGCAGTGTGGCTGCGGTGCGTTCCGGTCATGATATCGTCAGGCCGCAACGCCATGCAAGCACCCGCTGCGGCAGCCTCCTGGCCAACGCTCAGGTGAATAAAGCCCTGGACTTTCTGCAGCGATGCAAGTCGTTCTGCTTCCAGTTCAAAGGTACGACCCCGCTGCATGTTTAGGTACATGGTTTTCATTTGCTCGTTTGTCAAAGCCATTGCGTTCACTCCTTAGTTGAATAATTACATGGTTACTTGATAGGATCAGGTTTTTGCTGTCTCAGGCAGAGCGGCTGAAAAGCCGCTCTGCCTGAGAAGATAGATGGGTGAAAAGATTACTTCGCTTTGGCGCGCTCCTTGAGCCTGACAATCAGACGATCTTCGTCGGCAAAGAACCGCTCATACACCTTCTGAGAGGGCTTTGTGCAGAACGCCACAATCAGATAAACAATAAGGTTGCAGGCCAGGCCCCACATCGCGGGCGTCACGCCGGTGATGCCGAAGGGGGTCTTCCAGAAGAACATCGTGACAACCACGACAATGTTGCCGACCAGGAAGCTGGAAATACCGGCAGCCTTGCCGCCGCGACGCCAATACAGGCCGAGAAGCAGAGCAGGAAGCACCTGAGCAAATCCCGGAGAGGCCAGGGAGTACACATAGTCGGTGATATATACAGAGCGGCTGGCACCGAAGATGATGCCGATCACAGTAACCAGCAGCACGCCGACCTTACCCATATTCACGGCCTTCTTTACGTTCTCGGGCTTGTCCATGTCCACGCCGCGACGACGCAGAATGGGCTCATAGAAGTCCTGGGAGATAATACCGGAGCAGGCCACGGCGAAGGCGTTACAGGTGGAAATGCAGAACGCCAGGATACAAACGGCCATCAGAGCAGTCAGGAGAGGACTGCTGACGTCGTTGAGCATCTCGAACAACAGAACGTCGGTCCGACCCTCAGCACGCAGGTACGCGTAGAAAGCAATACCGCACAGAGTCAGGCACTGCAGCGGCAGGCAGACCGCCATGTAGAACATGGGCACCCTGTGTACCATCTGGTTGAATTTCTGCTTGTTGGGGAGCATGAACATCTTGCTGACCACGTGAGGGCCAAACAGCAGGAACAGGTGGCTCGTGCAGGCAGTCTGGAAGTTCTTGAACAGCTGCGGGAAATAGTTGGTGGAGGCGTTGATGGTGTTGAAGCCGTTATCCACTGCATCAACAGCCGCACCCAACTGACCAAGAGGCATCTTGAAATGCACCAGCAGGCAGACAAACAGCGCAATAGGAACGCCCACTCCAAGTGCAGCATTGACGATGTCCAGCGTGCCGGCGCCCTTGGCGCCGCCGAAGAACAGGGAGATCATAATCAGCACCGCCAGAATGATCATGCCAGTCATATAGGGGATTCCGGCACAGGCCTCCATCGCGTTGCCGAAAGCCACATACTGCACCGCGATATAGGGGATCATGAATATTAGCTGAATGGCGGAGTAGACCTTGGAGAAGGTTTCGGACTCATAGCGATCCGCAATGTAGTTGGATGTCGTGATATAATGGTATTTCTTTCCATAGCGCCACAGGCGATAACCGTACATGGGATAGATCAAACCCATGAAGCCAAAGCCGGCCGCCAAATAGAACGCGCTGGACATGCGCAGGCCATATGCAGGGAAACCAACGATGACCATGCCGCTGAGGAAACCCATGACCATGGAGCAGCTGGCTGCCAGCACACCCATAGACTGACCACCCAGGAAGAAGCCTTCCCTTGTGTGGGATATCTTACTGGTGCGCAGCGAAATCCACATGGCGGCAGCTGCGTAGACCACCAAGAGTATCCAAGTCAACACAGTTTGATTCATTCAATTATCCTCCTTCTTAAATTCTCTCTCTGCTCCCGTTTATTCGTACTCGTCGTCAAGTGCAGTCCAGTGCTTATCAAAGTAATAGTTCCAGCCAAGTCCGGGGATAAAGGGGATAATCAAGGCGACATAGACCCACATGGACGGCAACCAGCCGAACAGCCAGAACCCGGGCAGCCAGGGGAAAATACCTACAGCTGCGAACAGCCAGAAAAATGTCCAGATGAAAATCCATTTCTGGGCCGTCAAACGCGGGAACCAACCGAAGAAATGCTCACGGGGTTTGTCAAGATTTGCGTAACCAAGGGACAGTTGATCGTTCATTTTCTAACCTCCTCACAATTTATTTGGTTTAGCACTGGCACGCAGGGAAGATATGTGGTTTCTCCCGAAATAAATGATATCAAACGATGTATCTTTCTGTCTATTTCAGATAATCTAATTCGTTATTCAAAGAAATTGAACAATCGCCGTATGTGTCAGTTTTCTATCTTTCCTGGCAATAATCATCTCTTTTCACATGTTTCACTTTTACAAAAAACATCGATAGTGTCATAGGAACGGCAAAACATAGATACATTGTGTGCTAGGTTCGATAAATGGTCTGTGTGCGATAAAAACGCCTGTAAGTATGCGCTCCCTTTTCTACAGCATGCACCGCAAGCCCTGGGGTTATACGGTGAAATCTTTTTCCGGCTTGCACAGCTCTTCGTGAAAGTAGGGTAGGACGCCAACAAGCTGTTCGCTCTGTTCCTCCACCAGTAGCATAGCGTTATTCACGGCTTCGCCGAGACTGTTGATGGGCTGATCATCTTTGTTGACGAGCCCAACGGCAGCAACATTTTCCGGCAGCGTCACCAGATAATCGTACTGCGCTTCTCTCGGAAGGAACAGTGCACTCTTTGCGGAGAAGTCACTGGGCTCCACAGGCAGGATTCTGCCGCCACGTGAAGGGCGGTCTTTCAATATCTCGGCTTCTACCTTTTTGAAGCGGCTATATGCATAGCGGAGGAAGATCAGTCCCAAGACGGGCATACAATACTGGTTAGATGTCAGCTTTGATCCCTGCCGCAATAGATCAGCGGATTCCCACAGCTCAGCTTCCAGTTTACGGACGTTAATCATAATGCCTCTCCATTTCCTCTATGATTATCAGGGATAAACTCCACTATATCGTCCAACTTGCAATTCAAGGCTCGACATATCTTTTCCATCGACTCCATTGAAATATAAGTATCCTTTTTGAGCCGTGCGGTGATATTTGCGCTGTAACCGGCCTGCTGCTGCAGTTGGACCGCAGTCATATCTCGGTCGACAAGCAGATGGAACAGTTTTTTATACGATACGGCCATCACGAGCCTCCTTGCAAAATTGGGTTCACAAACGTCTTCATTAAGTCACGAAAATGTGAATAATGCTACTACTGCCAGAAAAAAGGTGGCAGTTTCTTCATTTTCATCCGCTCAAAATGCTGTCCCATTCCCAGAGAAAAGTGTAGGGCACGAAAAAATACCTGACCACCTTCCCGGTTTGTGTCCAGTGGGTACTGAGGATGGGGACGCCTTCGGAATGGATGAAAAGCCAATGTATAAAAAACTGCTGCAAACTATGAAAGACCACGGGGCGTCAAGCCTCTGGCAAAGGGGTGGACTCCCCATGCTCCCTTATAAGCACGGGTATATTCCGAGCGGCGTATTCGTTTGCGTGTTTTATGCGTCTACATCTAATGCCAGGCTGGACTTTAACACGACCGCAATATGCGAAAAAGTCGTTACCTTCCTGTTGGAAAGCAACGACTTTTCGTGATTATACGCCCGAAACCGTCAGCTTACAGTTATAAGTTTTGAATAGTACCTTATCTCTGTTTACCCAACGGTTTCGGGGTTTTTTCGTGCCCAATTTTTACGTGAAAACAAAAAGATAATATTCCCGTTTGGGAGGTCCTGAACCACCGATCCCGCCATTCTGGCATAGATTTCGGGAGTTCACTTCGTGAAGTCGGCCAGGATGGCCCGGACCGCCCGGTGAAGATAGGGCAGATAGGTTTCCAGATCCACGGGATCGCCGCTCAGGATCACCGTGTAACAGGTGGAACCTACCAGCTCCAGCACCGTGTAGACCTCGATC
>JAEEGL014716493.1_pt1 | contig 23648 bp, 17 predicted proteins | sample 9134231 | NCBI WGS metagenome assembly JAEEGL01 (sample SAMN16246548, study PRJNA631951) | gut metagenome | biome: gut microbiome; feature: rumen; material: fiber-attached | host: Bos | place: Iran: Karaj | collected 2018-10 | reverse complement strand
TGCTGATCCCCGATATGGCCCTGACCGCCGCCGAGTACTTCGCCGTCGACAAGAACGAGAAGGTGCTCGTGCTGCTGACCGACATGACCCTCTACGCCGACGCGCTGTCCATCGTGTCGAACCGTATGGACCAGATCCCGTCGAAGGACTCGATGCCGGGCTCGCTGTACTCCGACCTGGCGAAGATCTACGAGAAGGCCGTGCAGCTGCCGACGGGCGGTTCGATCACGATCATCGCCGTCACCACGCTGAACGACGGCGACATCACCCACGCGATTCCGGACAACACGGGATACATCACCGAAGGGCAGCTCTTCCTGCGCGCCGACTCCGACTCCGGGAAGGTCATCATCGACCCGTTCCGCAGCCTGTCGCGTCTGAAGCAGCGCGTCCAGAACATCAAGACGCGCGAGGACCACAGCCAGGTGATGAACGCCGGCGTGCGCCTGTACGCCGACGCGCAGAACGCCAAGACGAAACTGGAGAACGGTTTCGACCTGTCCGACTACGACCACCGCGCCCTGGCCTATGCCAAGGACTACGCGACCGACCTGCTCTCGATCGACGTCAACATCACCATCACGGAGATGCTCGACAAGGCTTGGGAACTCTTCGGCAAATACTTCTCCAAGGCGGAGACCGGCATCAAGCAGTCGCTGATCGACAAGTACTGGAAAGGCAGATAATGGCAATCAAGTTTCAATACAACAAGACTGCGCTGAACAACCTGAACAAGCAGCTCAAGATGCGCAAGAAGGCGCTTCCGACCCTGCAGAACAAGGAAAGCGCCCTCCGGCTCGAGGTCCGCAAGGCAAAGGACGAGAGCGAGCGGCTGATTGCGGAGCTGCAATCGGCCCTCGACCGCTACGACTACCTGGCCGCCCTGTGGAACGAGTTCGACCCGGGACTCATCGCCATCACCGGCGTGGACCTGTCCACCGTGAAGGTGGCGGGCGTCAAGTGTCCGCGGCTCGACGAGGTGCACTATGAATTGCAGCCGTTCAACGCATTCGTGAAACCGGCCTGGTACCCGGACGGCGTGGCGATCCTCAAGGAGATCTCGCGCCTGGGCATCGAATCGGAAGTCTACAAGGAGAAACGGCGCATCCTGGACTGGCAGCGGAAGAAGACCACCCAGAAGGTGAACCTGTACGAGAAAGTGCAGATCCCGGGCTACCAGGAAGCGATCCGCAAGATCAAGCGCTATATGGAAGACGAGGAAAACCTCAGCAAGGCGTCGTCGAAGATCGTCAAGGAACGGCACGCCGCTGAAGAAGCCATGGAGGAACAGGGCCTATGATCGAACCGATGACCAAATATTCCTTCGTCCTGCTCAGCGGCAAGGCGGAAGATTTCCTGAAACGGCTGGAAGACCTCGGCGTCGTCGACATCACGCGGTCGGTCAAGCCGGTGGACGATCGGTCCGCACGGCTGCTGGGCCGGAGCGAGGCGCTCCGTCATGCCGCTACGGTGCTCTCGGGCATCGATTATGCGTCCGACCCCGACCAGGAGGCCATCCAGGCCGCCTGCGCGGCCGCTCCGGCGGCCGGCGACCTGCTCACCGCCTTCCAGGAACGGGAATCGCGTCTGGCGGCGCTGAAGGCCGGATGGGAGGAAGCGAAGAAGGGAGCGGAAGACCGGAAGGTCTGGGGTTCCTTCGACGCGGACACGCTCCGCGCGCTGGAAGACCGCGGGCTGAAAGTCCGTTTCTACCGGGTGGCGACCAAGACGTTCGACCCGGGCTGGGCGGCGCAGTACCCGCTGCAGGAGATCGCCTCCGACGGCAAGCACACCTGGTTCGTGACCGTTTCCGACGACCCGGACTACCGGTTCCCCGTCGACGAACTGCCCGCCCCGGACGGTGACTTCCACCAACTGGAAGCACAGGCCGAAGAACTGCACCGGCAGCTCACCGACGCCAAGGGCGCCCTGCTGGCGCTGAAGGCGGATGCGCCCGCCCTCCTGTCGGAGAGCGAGACGGCCGGGCGCGAACTCCAGCGCTACCTGGCCGACGCCGGATCCGGGAAGGCGGCCGATGACCTCATCACCACGTTCGAGGGGTTCGCCCCCGAGACGGAGGACGCCCGGCTGAAGGAGGCGTTCGACGCCATGGACGGTGTCGTCTACCTGCGGGAGAAAGCGAAGAAGCAGGACAATCCGCCGATCGCCCTCAAGGGAAACCGATTCACCCGGATGTTCACCGTGCTGACCGACATGTACGGCCGGCCGGATTATGACGAATTCGACCCGACGCCCTACCTGTCGGTGTTCTTCCTGCTCTTCTTCGCGATGTGCATGGGAGACGCCGGTTACGGCCTCGCCCTGATCCTCATCGGGCTTCTCCTGCGGAAATCCGAAGGGATGAAGGACCTGTCGCCGCTGGTGATGACGCTCGGCGCCGGCACGTTCGTGATCGGCATCGTCATGCACACCTTCTTCGGCTATGACATCTCCGGGGCCGCCTGGGTGCCGGACTGGCTGAAGAAATGCATGGTGACGGGCAACATCGCCGGGTTCGACGCCAACATGGTGCTGTCGATCGTGATCGGCGTGGTCCACCTCTGCCTGGCCTTCCTGCTGAAGGGCATCTACGCGACGAAGAAGAACGGCTTCATGAACTCCCTCGGGACGTGGGGCTGGACGCTGCTGATCGTGGGCGGCGTCATCGTCGGGGCCGTTTCGCTGACGGGCGCGCTGAATTCGTCCGTGACGAAATGGATCATCATCGCGCTGGGCGTCGTCTCCGCGGCGGGCATCTTCCTGCTGAGCGACATCCACCGCAACCCGCTCAAGAACATCGGGCCGGGGCTCTGGGAAACGTACAACACGGCCACGGGCCTGCTGGGCGACGTCCTGAGCTATCTGCGTCTCTACGCGCTGGGCCTTGCCGGCGGCATGCTCGGCAAGGCGTTCAACGACATCGCCGCCATGACCCTGGGCGACGGGGGCATCGGTTTCGGCTGGATCGCCTTCGCCCTCATCTTCATCATCGGACACACCCTCAATCTCGCCATGTGCTGCCTGGGCGCCTTCGTCCATCCGCTGCGTCTGAACTTCCTGGCGCTCTTCAAGAACAGCGGCTATGAAGGGAAGGGCAGAGTTTACAGACCAATAACAAACAAACAAAATCAATAAAGACGTTATGAACGAAATTCTCGGTTATCTCGGACTCGGGCTGATGCTCAGTCTCGCCGGTGTCGGCAGCGCGATCGGTACCACCATCGCGGGCAACGCCGCGGAGGGCGCCCTCAAGGCCGCTCCCGAAAAATCAAGCAGCTACCTCATCCTCTCCGCCCTCCCCGCTACGCAGGGTATCTACGGTTTCGTGGGATTCTTCATGTGGCTGCTCGTGTACAAGTTCGATTTCGCCGCCAACGGCCCGCTGCTCTTCGGCGTGGGAATCGGTGTGGGAATCGTCTGCATGATCTCGGCCATCCGTCAGGGCCAGGTCTGCGCCAACGGTATCGTGGGCATTTCGCAGGGACACGATGTCCAGACGAACACGCTGATCTATGCCGCTCTGCCGGAGTTCTACGCGATTCTCGGCCTCGTCGGCGCCCTGATGCTCACCCTCGCGGTGTAATCCGGATTTTTTTACTGACAGACGAGCCCCGGGCGGTCATTCTCCGCTTCGGGGTTCGCCTTTTTATGGGGCACATGTTCAGCGACTGGAGCCCATGTCGCCGGGAGGGAAGGTCACTGCCGGGGAAAAGCGGGGATGCGATTCTGCCATTCGGACGAAAAATGCATCAGCCGCACCTGGGCCGCACAGCGGGAAAGATGAATTCCATCCGGTTTTCATCCGGGTCCCGGGGAAGTCATTCTTTTTTTTATATTTGCAAAAACCGACCCCTCCGTTATGTCCGTAGAGAACTCAAAAGTAATTGACTTCATCAGCGAAGAGGATAATGGCCATAGAATCCGGACAACTCAACAAATCTTATCCATTCTCAATAAACAAAAAGATAGTTGTAAGTGTTGTTTTGAAATATGTTCCTAATGAAATAGGATTATCATTCTTATCAAAAGTGAATGGCGTTTTATTAGATGCAGGATATGAATTTGATTATCATATCCTTGCAAGGCAGTCCGGAGAAGTTTTACCATAAATGATAGTTGACCAGAAGAATCGGTCTCCGGAGCATGAACAGGGGCCGAAGTAGATAATAAGTTTTGAACCACAATGAAAAGGAGGAAATCAGGATGAAAGCTATCACACATACTTTGCTGTTTTTCATCTTTTCAGGAGTTTTATTCGGGCCGTCGGCTTGTCATTCAAAACTGCTTATCAATCAATATAACTTTTCAGATATTGACAAAGCGGAAGTGTCTGATTTCAATGTAAATAATTACAAACAGATCAATTGCGAACTTTTTTTAGGAATAGTCAGTCATTCCGAGCAGGTCGCCGCTAAATTCATACCGCATAAAGTAGTTATTTTATACGATAGCGATGGCAAATTGTATAAACTGTACTTCTCAGAAACAAACCAATATTTTCAAATAGAGGGAAAGAGTTTTCAATTATCAAAAAGCCAATCGCTTGCATTATCATAATTATTTGATTGATAATTTCTACACGCTGATAATACGCCCTCCCCATGATGTTTCCTGCAATGCCACCAGGAACGCCACCAACGACAGGAGGGCCTCGACCCTTCCTTTGTCTGCGCAAATTGCTATCTTTGCAGAAAACAAATGTATTTATGGCTCTGATCAAATCCATCTCCGGGATCCGGGGAACGATCGGCGGGGCGCCGGGAGAGGCGCTCACGCCGGTGGATATCGTGTCCTTCACCTGCGCTTATGTCGAACGGATGCGGATCCGCCGGCCCAAGACGCGCCACAAGGTCGTCGTCGGACGGGATGCACGGATCTCCGGCGGGATGGTGCGGCAGCTGGTCTGCGGCACGCTGATGGCCTGCGGGGTCGACGTCGTGGACATCGGGCTGGCGTCCACGCCCACCACGGAGATGGCCGTCACCTTCGAGGGGGCCGACGGGGGAATCATCCTCACCGCCTCGCACAACCCGCGGCAGTGGAACGCGCTCAAGCTCCTGGACGAGCGGGGGGAATTCCTCGACGCGCAGGAGGGAGCCGCCCTGCTGGATGCCGCCGCGCGCGGCGGCTTTTCCTTTGCGCCCGTTGACGCCCTGGGCACCCTGACGGAACACGACTGCACGGATGCGCACATCGATGCGGTCCTCGCTCTGGAAGCCGTTGATACAGAGGCTGTTCAAAAGGCCGGATTCACCGTCGTACTGGATGCCATCAACTCCGTCGGCGGCATCATCATGCCGCGCCTGCTGGAGCGTCTCGGCGTGCGGTGCATCGTGCTGAACGGCGAGCCGAACGGCGATTTCGCGCACAATCCGGAACCGCTTCCGGAGCACCTCACCGCACTGAGCGAGACCGTCGTGCGGGAAGGGGCCGACCTGGGAATCAGCGTGGATCCGGACGTCGACCGGCTGGCCTTCATCTGCGAAGACGGACAGCCGTTCGTCGAGGAATACACCCTCGTTTCCGTGGCCGCCTACCTCTTCGAAGAAGTCTGCCGGAAAGCCGACGCGCTGGGCATCACTCCCGAGGAAGCCGCCGCCCCGTACCGCCTGGTCTCCTGCTCGAACCTGTCCTCCTCGCGTGCGCTGCGTGACGGTACCGAGCAGTTCGTCGGCACGTACAAGGCGTCGGCGGTCGGGGAAGTCAACGTGACGACGCTGATGCACCGCGAGAAGGCGCTGATCGGCGGCGAAGGGAACGGCGGCGTCATCTACCCGGCCCTCCACTATGGCCGCGACGCCATGGCCGGCGTGGCGCTCTTCCTTTCCAACCTGGCACACAAGAAGATGACAGTCAGCGAGTTGAAGAAGACATACCCGCAGTACGCCATCGCCAAGAAGAAGATCGAACTGCCGGACCGGTCGCTGGTCGGCGTCGTCTTCGACCGGCTGAAGACGCATTTCCCGGACGGCGCCGTGGACGAAACCGACGGCGTGAAGATCTCCTTCGAGGCGGCGCGCAAGTGGGTGCACCTGCGCCCGTCCAACACCGAACCCGTCATCCGCATCTACGCCGAGGCGCCGGACGCCGCGGCGGCGGAAGCGCTTGCCGGAGAAGTCGTCTCGCTGGCCCGCACCCTCCTCCCTTAAAATCCTTCCGTCATGTTCTCATTCCGAACCACACCGCTGGAAGACCAGCTGGACAAAGCGCTGCGCGAAGGGAGCGTCGGCTGCTTCTGCACGCAGAACTGCTGGGACACGGCCCGGGGGCGGTATATGTACGACCTCTTCCGGGAACGGGGCAACCTGGCGGCGCTGTTCCTGCCGCGCGAGACCGAACTCACGCCGGGCACCAACCACATCGCCTTCACGGCGGAGGGCCTGCAGGGCCTGGACGCGGTCGTCGTCGAGATCCAGGACGCCGGCGCGCGCTATTTCAACTACACGAAGGACGTCTTCCTGCTGATGGAGACGCTCGCCGCCTTGGAGACGGCGCCGGCCCTCTATGTCGTGGACCACATCAACCCGGCCGGCCGCATCGTGGAAGGGTCCGTCCCCGCCGGGAAACCGGAACCGCACACGCCGAAAGTGGCGCACCGGCACGGACTGACGCTCGGGGAGCTCTGCGTCCTCTATTCGGCGGAAATCGGGGCCCGTTTCCCGCTGCACATCATCTCCGCCCTGGCCAGCGACGCGACGCGGCAGCTGCTGCCGTGGACGATCGCGCCGGCCTCCGACATTCCGGGCATGTTCACCTGCCCGATGTACAGCGGCGGCGGCCTGTGGAACAACACCACCGTGACCCCCGCCATCGGCACGGCGCGGCCCTACGAGTACTTCGGGGCCCCGTTCATCCGGCACTCGCGCCTGGACATCCTCCCGGCCCCGCAGGGCGTGCTCATGCGGCCCTGCTCCTTCACGCCGGCCGCCGGCCGCTACGAAGGGCAGGCCTGCAACGGATGGCAGATCATGCTCCAGCCCGGCGCGCAGTACCACTCCCTCCTGCATACCCTGCAGCTGATGCGGTACCTGGGCGAACGGTATCCCGCCTTCGAGCGGACGGAAGGATTCAGCGCCAAGATCGCGGACGCGCGGATGGAGGCGTACCTCGACGGGGAGATCACCTACCAGGACCTGCAGGAACACGTCAAGGCGGAAGAGCAGAAATGGATCCGGAAGGCCAAACGGTTCACGCTGTACGAAGACCAGCCGTACCGGATCAAATAAGGCCGCGAAATGTTTGGTGAAACAAAAAAAATCCGTATCTTTGCGGCCGTTAATTCAAAAGATAACAAGCAATGAAAAAAGGACTTCATCCCGAAACCTACCGCCTTGTAGCTTTCAAGGATATGTCAAACGAAACCGTCTTCATCACCCGCAGCTGCGCGGAGACGAAGGAGACGCTTGTTGTCGACGGCGTCGAGTACCCGCTGGTGAAGGTCGAAATTTCGAACACTTCCCATCCTTTCTACACGGGTAAGGTCAAGCTCGTCGACACGGCCGGTCGTGTTGATAAATTCTACCAGAGATACAAGAACCGCCAGAAATAATTTCAGGCCGGTCAGGAAAAAAGGAGGTCACGACAAGGTCGCGGCCTTTTTTTTGCAAAAAAATTTGCAGCCAATGGATTTTTTCCTATCTTTGCAAGCCCAACCGGTGGGTTCGTATAACGGTTAGTACTCGAGATTCTCAATCTCGCAATAGGAGTTCGATTCTCCTACCCACTACCAGGAACAAGGCATCGCTCACGAAGCGGTGCCTTTCTTTTTTGCATCCTCTTGCGATTCAATGGCGTTTTGGTTACATTTGCAGATAGCGTCCGACGTGACGCGCCTTGTCCCCGGCAAGAGAATCATATTAAAACACATAGCAAATGAAAATCCGTTTGATCGCCCTGGCTGCGGCGCTTCTGGCAGCCACCGGCCTTTTCGCACAGAGCGGCCCGAAGGACATCATCCCGGCGCCCGTGCAGTATGAGATCACCCAAGGCACCACCCGCCTGCCCCAGGCCAAGGACATGGACATCCGCATCGGGGAGAAGAAGTTCTTCTCGCGGATCAAGGGATTCGGACTGGAGGACTGGCAGGTCAAGTCGGCCTACTACCTGGAACTGACGCCGAAGGGGCTGCACATCGAAGCGGCGGACCAGGAAGGGTTCTTCTACGCCATCCAGTCTGCCTACATGATGAACTTCGTCTCGCCGGACATCCAGTGCTGCAAGATCCTCGACTGGCCGCGCTTCCGCCACCGCGGAATGATGCTGGACGTCAGCCGCAATTTCCAGCCCAAGGAGTTCGTGATGAAACAGCTGGACATGATGGCGCTGCTGAAGATGAACCGCTTCCACTTCCACCTGGTGGACCATCCCGGATGGCGCATCCAGATCGACAAGTACCCGCTGCTGACCTCCTTCTCCGCCTGGCGCACGAAGAACGACTGGCAGGACTGGATCGCCGACGGGCAGCGCTTCCTCGACCGGAAGGACCCGGCCGCGGAAGGCGGTTTCTACACGAAGAAGGACATCGCCGACATCCTCGCCTACGCGGCGGCGCGGCACATCGAAGTCATTCCCGAAATCGAGATGCCCGGCCACAATTACGAGTGCATCGCCGCCTATCCTTACCTGTCCTGCATGGACCCGGAAGGGAAGGACCACCTCAAAGGGGTGCACGAACTCTGCCCCGGCAACGAGCAGGTCTATGAATTCCTCCAGAACGTCCTGAAGGAGGTCTTCGCCATGTTCCCTTCGAAGTACATCCACATCGGCGGCGACGAGGCCGGCAAGGGCCACTGGGCCAAGTGCCCCGTCTGCCAGGCCAAGATGAAGGCGGAAGGCCTCAAGAGCGTGGAGGAACTGCAGAGCTACCTGATCAAGCGGATGGAGAAATTCGCGAACGACAACGGGAAGACGATCATCGGCTGGGACGAGATCCTGGAAGGCGGTCTCGCTCCGAACGCCACCGTCATGTCCTGGAGAGGGACGGAAGGCGGCCACAAGGCGATCGCCGACGGGCACGACGTCATCTTCAGCCCGACGCAGTGCTACTACCTCGACTACATGCAGGCCCGCGACCAGTACCGGGCCGTGGGCGCCTACCAGCCCCTGAAGCAGACCTATTCGTTCGAACCCATCGACGAGAACATCGCCCCCGAGAACGTGCATCACGTCCTGGGCGTCCAGGGCAACCTCTGGACCGAGTTCGTCAACGAGCAGTGGCATGCCGAGACCATGCTCTACCCGCGCCTCTTCGCGATCGCCGAGACCGGATGGAGCCGGCCGGAGAAGAAGGACTACGACTCCTTCCGCGCCCGCGCCATGAACTGGAACAAGGTGCTCGATTACCTGGGCTACTGCCACTTCGGCCTGGCTCCGAAGGAGAAGGACGGCAACTGATACGGACAAGACGGATCATCCTGTCAAAAAAAGACCTGACATGAAGAAAAGAGTTATCATCATCGCGACGCTCGTCCTGCTGCTTGCAGCGGCGGCATTCGTCTATTTCCGCTTTTATTTCGTCTTCGGCGACGGCGTGAAAGCGGGCGACCTCAACCAGATCACCTACAAGGGCTACGTCTGGAAAACGTACGAGGGACGGCTCATCCAGGCCGGCTTCCGCGGCTCGAAGAGCGGCGTCGGCGCCAGCATCGAATCCTTTATCTTCGACTTCTCCGTCGAAGACGAGGAAGTGGCCAACGACCTGATGAAGTGCAGCGGAAAAAGCGTCGAGCTGCACTACAAGGAGTACCTGGGCGCCCTGCCCTGGCGCGGCAAGCAGAAGCATGTCGTAGACAAGATCCTCTCGGTTTCCGAACCGCAGTTCAGTTCCTTCTGACGCCATGGGGAAAAGACTCCTGCTGCTGACGGCGGTCCTTCTGCCGCAGCTTCTCGGCGCACAGACCGGCGTCGTGAAACGCTATCCGGCCCATGCGGCCGGGAAAGACCTGACCATGGAAGAGGCGGTGCTGGGCCGCGGCGTGCTGCCGGTGAACCTTTACGCCGCCTGGTACGACGCGGAGACGGTCCGCTTCTACCAGGACGGGAAATGGATGCTGCAGGCTCCGGACGGAACGGTCCGCCCCTATGCGCCCGTTCCGCTGCCGGAAGGATTCCCCCAGGAAGTGGAGAACATCACGGAAGGTCCGGACGGCAGCCTGGCCTACACGGTCGGGAAAAGCCTCTTCATCCACGGGGACGACCCCGCGTGCGTCGCACAGGACGACGACCCGCAGATCACCTTCGGGCAGACGGTCAGCCGGAACGAATTCGGCATCGACGGCGGCATCTTCTGGTCGCCGGACGGACGGAAACTGGCGTTCTACCGGAAGGATGAAAGCCGCGTGACGGAGTTCCCGCTGCTGGACATCACCACGCGCACCGGTACGCTGCGCAACATCAAGTACCCGATGAACGGGATGGCCTCGGAGATCGTCCGGCTGGGCATCTATGACCGCGCCACGCACCGCACCGTCTACGCCGACGTCCGGGACTTCGACGACGAGCGCTACCTGCCGGGCGTCAGCTGGTCGCCGGACGGGAAGTACGTCTTCATCCAGGTGCTCGACCGGGCGCAGAAGCACGTGCACCTGAACATGTACCGCGCCGCCGACGGCACCTTCGTCCGCACGCTGCTCACCGAGGCGAACGACCGCTACGTGGAGCCGCTGGACCCGGTCCGTTTCCTGAAAGGGAGCGGCAGCCTGTTCCTCTACCGGACGGACAACCGGGACGGCTACCGGAACATCTACCTGTGTGACACCCTCGGCGGAATCCGGCGGCTGACGCCCGAAGACGCGGATGCCGAATACGCCGGAAATGACGGAACGCACGTCTGGTACACGTCCGCCGCCGTCTCCCCCGTCGAGAACCACCTGTTCCGCATCGCCGTGAAACCGGGCAAAGCCGGCAGGAACGCCGGCGACCCGCTCCGGAAGGCCGTGATCGGGAAACCGGTCCGGCTCACCCGGGAAGAAGGCTGGCACGAGATCAGCCTCAACGCGGACTGCACCCGGTTCATCGACACGTACAGCAGCTTCTCCGTTCCGACGGTCACGAAAGTCTGCCAGGCGGACGGAAAGGAAATCCGTACGCTGAGCCGCGCAGAAGACCCGCTGGCCGGTTACCGGACCGGCGAGGCGATGCTCGGCACGGTGAAGAGCGCGGACGGGAAATACGACAACTGGTACCGGCTCTTCCTGCCGCCCGGCTTCGACCCGGCGAAGAAATACCCCGTCATCCTCTACGTTTACGGCGGCCCGCATTCTCAGATGGTCCGCGACAGCTGGATGGGGCAGGTCCGCATGTGGGAGATGCTGATGGCCCAGAAAGGGTACATCGTCTACGTCCAGGACAACCGGGGCACGTCCAACCGGGGCGCCGCGTATGAAAAGGAGATCCACGGCCGCTGCGGACAATGCGAGATGGAAGACCAGATGGCCGGCATCGACATGCTGCGCGCGCTCCCCTTCGTGGATGCGGACCGGATCGGCGTGCACGGCTGGAGCTACGGGGGCTTCATGACCATTTCCCTGATGACCCGCCATCCCGAGACATTCAAGGTCGGCGTGGCCGGCGGACCGGTCATCGACTGGAAATGGTACGAGGTGATGTACGGAGAGCGGTACATGGAAACGGAGAAGACCAACCCGGAAGGATTCGCAAAGACGAGCCTGATCAACCGCGCGAAAGACCTCAAGGGCCGGCTGTTGATCTGCCAGGGCGCCATCGACAACACCGTCGTCTGGGAACACAGCCTGAGCTTCGTCCAGAAATGCATCGAAGAAGGCGTCCAGCTCGACTATTTTCCCTACCCCTGCTCCGAGCACAATGTGTTCGGCCGCTGGCGGATCCACCTGATGGACAAGGTCACGGCCTATTTCGACGAGAATCTGTAAAAGGCGGTATCATCTTTCGCTTTTTTTGCTATTTTTGTATCAAAGCAACTTTTTAATACACAAAAGAATATGGCTAATCTTTCAGACATCATCATGCAGCAGGTCCAGGCCGCTGCCGGCAACCTGGAGATCCCTTCCCAGGTAAAGAGCCAGGTATTGGGCGGCTTGGGTGACTCGATCCTCGGCAGCCTCACGCAGACCGCGTCGAAAGCCGGCGGTCTCGATATGATCAAGGACCTCTTCACGGGCAAGGCGCAGGCGGCTGCCAGCCCGGTCACCGAGCTGGCCGGCAAGCTGTTCACGAACAACATTCTCAGCAAGCTGAACCTCGGCCAGGGCCTTTCCAGCAGCCTGACCGGCCTGATTCCTTCGATCCTCGGGAAGACTTCCGCCTTCATCAAGGACCAGGACGGCGACGGTGACGTCGACCTCAACGACATCCTGCTCTCGCTCACCAAGTCGGGTGTCGGCAAGGCCATCGGCGCAGGCATCGTGACCAGCGTGCTCGGCGGACTGTTCAAGAAGAGGAGATAATCCGCTGCAATTCCTTCTTGCATCCGGCTTTTTCCGACAGGGAAAGGCCGGATGTATTTTACCCCTGTCCCCCATCCTGCCCGGCGCCGGCACGGATCCGTTTCTTCAGCACGCGCGGCGGATTTCCGCCGACGACCGAATACGCCTCGAAATCCTTCGAAAGCACGCAGCGGGCGGCGATGACGCATCCGCGCCGGATGGTCCGGCCCGGGGTGACCAGCACCTCCCTGCCGATCCATACGTCGTCGCCGATCACCGTACGCTTCCGCTCCGTGACCCCCTGCCGGTTGATGGGGATGTCCGAGCGGATATAGCGGTGGTTCCGGTCCATGATCACGCAGTCCGGCGCCATCAGGACATCGTTGCCGATCACCGTGTCGCGGGGGATGTGCGCGCGGATGCCGATGGCCGACCGCTCCCCGATCTCGATGCCTGTCCCGATGCCGAAAAAGGCCATCCGGCAGACCAGGAACCGCTTCCCGCACTTTTTGAAAATATGCCGGCAGAGCGCCGTCCGCAGCCAGTCGCCCGGCTTTCCCGGCAGGTAGCGGGCGAATCCGTAATACAGGCAGAGCGCAGCCGCCTGGCGAGCCGTCAGGCTCTTGAAACGTGTCCAGTCCATTTCGCTTTCCGGATGAAAAACCCGGAGCGGGAGGAATCCCGCCCCGGGAACAGCGCTGACATTATTCCGACAGCGGACGGCTGACCGTATCCAGGATCACCTGAAGCGGATGCGAGGTTCCGCCCAGGGAAAGGGACGCCGTGTACGGGTCCGTCTCGGGATCGTACCGGAGATTCCCCCACTGGTGCGCATACGAGACCGATCCGATGGTGACGCCGACATCCGACGCGACATAGTCGTAGTAGACCGGGTTGCTGTTCTGCGTAACCGACTTCGCGAAGCCGACCTTGAAGCCGTCGTAGACGTTCTTGATCGACGTCACGCCGTTGGTCGGGTCGTCCAGCGCCTTGGACGCGTCGAAGGGCAGCGGCGCCGTGCTGTAGAGCACGTTCCCGTCCTTCGGCCCGTCTGCGTAGACCAGCCCGACTTCGGTGCCGGAAGACAGGGCCCCGGCCGCCTTCGCCGCCTGCAGGGAAGCATAGCGGACGAACCGGTAGACTCCGCCGCTGAGGGTCGCGCTCCCCTGCTTGTAGCACTGGCCGAAATCCTCATAGCGCGGACGCAGGGTGAGCGTGGTCTCGCCCAGGATGTAATGGAGATTCGCCGTATTCACCGTGACCGGTGCGCCGGAAGGGTCCACGATGGCGTAGGAGCGGTCCTCCACCACGATGGTAGATGAACCCGTAGACGATTGGAAATCAAAACCTTCCATCCTGCGAAGCTCGGGCACATGGACCTGTTCGGCCGCTTCCGGCGCCAGTCCGTAGTCAGCCAGCGGCGGCGTGAAGACCGCCGCGCCGGTGAGGAAGGTCTCGTGGACCGTCACCATGGCGGGCGAAGCGCCGTTCCCGAAAGCCGGGCGGAAGAAGGTCGTGCTCTCCTGGCTGTCCGTCACGATCGGCCGCGAACGGTTCTGCGAAGTGGATACCGTGATCTTTTCAGCGTCCGCCTGCTTGTTCAAGGTCTTCAGATAGGCGATGTCTCCCGCCCCGCGGTAATAGAAGAAGCCGTATTTCGTGCCGCTGTACGTGAAGGTCTCCGCCCAGGAAAGCTCCTTCGTCCCGCGGGAGGTCTTCGCCGTCAGCCGGACTTCCCGGCCTTCCACGAGGCGGTGCAGGGTCAGCGCGGCCGTCACCTTGTCGCCATATAGCGTGACGGACGAGATCTCCGCCGTCAGGGAGACGCGGTACGGAACCCGGCAGGTGGCCGCGATCTTCGAAGGATCGTTCACGGTCTTGCCGCCGAAGGTGAAGGAAGCGGGCTTGAGGGGCGTGGCCGCCGTCGGGTCGCCGGCATGGTAGTCCTCCAGTTCCGCCCGGGTCAGGTAGATATAGGCTTCGGCGTCGGACGTCTTCGTGTAGGTCTTCCCGGTCACGCTGGAGAAGGTCACCGTGCAGTTCGGCAGGAGGACCGGACCGGGGGCCGTCACGATGAAGGCGGCGCCGCCGGAGTACGGATTGACGTACTCGTAGCTCGTCTCCGTACCGCTCCCGGAGGCGGCGAGGGTGACGCATTTCAGCGCCCGGACAGGCGCTAGGTTGTATTTGTCCGGATCGACCTCCTCGTCATAGACATGGGTCTGTTCGGCATCCTGACCATCCTGGCCGTCGTTCCCGTCCTTTCCGTCGGCACCCCGGAGATAAGCCCAGAAGTCGGCGAGGGACACGGCGTCCGTCGGCCAGGAAGGCCACGTATCGGTGTCGTACACCCCGTTTCCGGGATTGGGAAGGCCTTCGGCGGACTGCACCGCCGCTTTCCAGATGTCGTAGGCGGAAAGGCCTGCAGCGCCATCCTTGCCGTCGGCACCGTCTTTTCCGTCGGCACCATCCTTACCGTCGACACCGTCCTTCCCGTCGGCGCCGTCACGGCCCTGCGCCGGAATGCCGGTGTCGACATTCCCGATCCACCAGTTGCCGTTGGCACCGACGCGGGGCGTCTGTCCATCGGCGCCGTCCTTTCCGTCGGCGCCGTCTTTACCGTCCTTCCCGTCTGTTCCGTCACGGCCGTCTTGGCCGTCGACGCCGTCGCGGCCGTCGCGGCCGTCTTTGCCGTTCACGCCGTCCTTTCCATCCGCACCGTCACGGCCGCGGGCGGGCACGCCCGAATCCGCATCGCCGATCCACCAGTTGCCGTTGGTCCCGACATAGGGCGTATTTCCGTCGTCGCCTTTTGCACCTGTCAGGAAACGGAAGTAATCCTGGATTCCGTCTTCGCCGGCAGGCCACTTCGCGCCCGGTTCCTGAGGATGGTCCACCTGGCCGCCGTGAATCATTTCCACCCATACTTCATAGGCGGACAGGCCGTCCCGGCCGTCGGCGCCGTCTTTTCCGTCAACGCCGTCCTTGCCGTCTTTTCCATCTTTTCCGTCTTTTCCATCACGGCCGTTCCTTCCGGCAGCGCCGTCGCGGCCCGCTTCGCCTTCCGCGCCCTGGAGATAACGCCAGAAATCGTCCAGGGAAACCGCGTCTTCCGGCCATTGCGGATAGGTTTCCGGGTCAAATGCGCCGTTTCCGGGATTCGGCAGGCCTTCGTCCGAAAGCACCGCTTCCACCCAGAGGTCGTAAGCGGAACGTCCCGCCGCGCCGGCACCCTCGCCGTCGCGGCCGTCCTTGCCGTCCTTGCCATCCTTGCCGTCACGGCCCTTGGCGGCGACGCCCGTATCCTGGTCACCGATCCACCAGTTGCCGTTGTCCCCGACGCGGGGTGTCAGTCCGTCGGACCCGTCCCTGCCGTCGCTGCCTTCCAGGTACTTGAGGAACGCGACGACGTCCGTCTCACCGGAATAGGAGATCACGCCGGACGCGATCTGCTGGAGCCAGATCTCATACGCCGAGGCGCCGTCCCGTCCGTTCTCTCCACGGGCGGGGACGCCCAGGTCCGTCGGAACGCCGCCGGAGACGATCCACCAGTTGCCGTTCGCCCCGATATAGGGCGTGTTTCCGTCGTCGCCCTGCGGGCCGGTCAGGAAAAGGAAAAAGTCCTGAAGGCTGTTGCGGGAAGGGTCCCACTTCGCGCCCGGGTGCTGCGGATCCTCTACGGCGCCGGAAGCGACATAAGCTTTCCACTCCGCATAGGACGAGAGGCCGTCGGCGCCGTCCTTGCCGGGCAGTCCCTGGATGCCCTGCTCCCCGCGGGGACCGTGCGGCATCGTCACCTCGAGATTCGTGCAGGAAAACAGGGCGCACAGGGCCGCCGCCCCGATCATCAATCTATGTCTGATTCTGTTCATATTGCATTGGATTAGTTGGTTACTTGGTGAGATAATCCCATGTCGCATCGTCCGGAATACGCTCGAGGACGACCTTCCGGTCGATCCGGCGCTGTTCCTCCGATGCGGTGGAAGGCATGATGGCGATGCGCTTTCCGAAACCGCGCCATGCCAGGCGGCCGGCCGGGACGCCCCGGTCGACCAGAGCCTGCCAGACGGCTTTCGCGCGATCGCGGGAGAGCGACTCGTTGTACTCGTCCGACCCGCGCGAATCCGTGTATCCGCAGACCAGGAAACGCGTGTCGGGATATTGGAGCAGCGTCTGTGCCACCGCGTCGAGAATCCGGCCGCTGGAGGGAGAGAGAACGGCTGTGTCGAAGTCGAAATTCACGTTTTCCATCAGTTCGGCGAGGATGCGCTCGGACTTTTCGCTCATCTCTTTTTCGACGACATGCTCCACGACCCGTTCGACAGGGACTTCGCGGACGACTTCCTTCTCGACGACCCGTTCGGGCAGCCGGGCGGCATAGAACGCATCGTACGCCTCCGGGTGGGCCGCCACGTAGCGGTCTGCGACCGCCTTGCTGCGGCCGGGCTTTCCGAGACAGGCGACGACCCCGGTGGAGAATTCGGCGAAATTCGCGCCCGAATTCCCGAGCGCGTGCAGGTAACGTCCCTGGAGACGCACGCCCAGCCGGTCCGTGATCCAGCCGACGAAGCCGATGCCCGCGGAGACCGGGATGAGCCGTTCCGCGTCGAAGGTGTAGCCCTTGTTCCAGGCGTCTTCCGCCCGCCAGACGCCCTCGCCGGTCACATCGCCTTCGAAGACACCGAAATAGCGCAGCGGAAAGTTTTTGGTATAATAGTCGATGCCCAGCCGGACATACGGCTGCACCCAGGCGCGGTTGCCCCACGGGCGCCACTGAAGCCCCGGTCCGACCAGCAGCGAACTTCCGGACTTGTCATGTCCGCCTTCCATATAGCGGGCCAGGCCCAGGGAGCCCTGCACGTCGACGTACAGCCACGGCTTGATCGAAGTGGCGGCATACAGCTCGAATCCGCCGTACAGGTGCTTGTCCTCCACACGGAAGACGTAGTCGCCGCCGGCGGTCTGCCGGAAATCGGTGACCGTCATCCGGGAAAGGTTCAACATCATGCCGCCCAGGCCGAGTTCATGGACCCGGCCGTCATCGGAGGGCTGGGCCGGAACGGCTGCCGGCAGCCCGAGAAACAGGATGGCCGGCAGCAGGAAAAAGAAGGTTCTGTTCATCATAAGGGATCGTTTCTGTCGGTCATTCATTGACGATGCATTCCGTGATGTTCTGCAGACCGGGGATTCCGTAGTAGGCTTCGATCAGGTCGCCCTTCAGGAAGACTTTCCGGCCCAGCAATTCCGGATGGTCCACCAGGTTGAGCCGGTCGCGGAACTCCCCCTTGACCAGCTTCACCGACAGGCAGGACGCCTTATCCGTCACGGAAGAGCGCGCCGCGAGGGCCAGGTTCGTAGCCGACTGGAAAGGGGGCTCGAAGGAGATGCCGTTCTTGGAGGACGACAGGTCGCCGCCGACGATGAAGCCGCAGACCCACACGCTTTTTTCTCCGGCATGCTCGCGCGCCTGCGGGACGCCGTAGGCGCAGGAAGGGCTTGTGCCCGAGGCGGTTCCGCCTTCCTGCCCCACGGTGAACCGGTCGGCGTTCCACACGCGGGCGGTATCCACCGCGATCGTCATCCGATTCGCCGGACCGGTATCTCCGGCCGGACAGGACAGCCCCAGTGAAAGGATTTCGCAAGGGCTCAGGAAACGGGTCAGAAGCGGGGTCGACGCTCCGCCTGAAACAACGGAGACGGAAACGTTCCCAGGCAGGAAATACGCAATGCGGCGCTCCGTGTAGCCGTAATCCAGCTTCCCGGAAGAAGCGGACAGCTGGAGCCGCCCGTCAGGATAGGCGGAACGGAAGGAAACGTCCGGAATCAGGCGCAGTCCGGCATTGAGCTGCGTGCAGTGCAGGCGGACGACCGTCCGGGCGCCGGAAGAGACCAGGACGGCCTGCTCATCGCCGAACTGGGGCGCGTCGAAGGCGGGCGACTGGAATTCGGCGGACACCACCCGGACGGTATAGGTGCCCGGGTCCACCAGCAGGGCTTCGGGCGAGGCGCCGTACGGCCCTTCATAGAGTTTTTTCCCGGCTGCGTCGCTGACCTTCAGGATGAAGGCGTCCGTGTCCGGGATTTCGTGCGACGCGCGCGTGGACACGGGTGCGTCGATGCGCCAGCACAAAGTACCTGGTGGCGTATCGACCGGAAATTTGTTGCAGGAGAACGACCCGGAGACGAGCAAGGCGCCGAGGGCCGCCAGCAAGACCCGCGACAGGGTCTTCGATGATTTTTCCATAGCTTTGATCGTTTACGGTCCGCACCGTTGCGAACCGGATGGCAAAGCTAAGGAATGGCGCGGCAACCGGCTTTCAAAAACAGAAAACCCGCTTAAAGAAACAAAAAATTCACGGGGCAATCGCAATCACTGCGTTCGCCCCGCTACTTAACCTAAACTTAAACTATGAAAAACTTCGCTATAAAGATATAAATTTTTTTTATATACACAAAATTATTTGCGGATTTTCGCGTATTTCAGCAAAAGAAGTTTTTCACCATACTTTTCGAAGGAAATCTTCGCCTTCTTGTCCAGACCGATGCCGGTCATTTCCAGGATGGTCCCGAACCCGAACCGGTTGTGTTCGATCCGGTCGCCCACGGCCAGCGTTTCGATCGGAACGGGCACGAAATCGGCGTCCGGGATCTTCGGCGGCAGCGGACGGTTCTTCAGCATTTCGGCCGTCACCGGTCCGGAAGGCGCCGCAGGACGGGCGGGGAACGCCGGTCTGCCTCCCGCCGCGGGCTTCCCGCCGAAACCCGGACGGGAAGGACGGGAGGATCCCCCTTCCGGCCGGAAACCGCGGCTGCCGAAGCCCGGGAAAGCGTCCTCGCCGGCATCGAGACCGCCGAAATCGGAACTGCGGAGCGGATTCGCCAGGAACTGCGGATCGATCTCCCGCACGAACCGGCTCGGCGCATTGGACTCGTGCCGGCCGTTCCGCATGCGCGAGGAGGCGAACGACAGGTACAGGGCCTTCTCCGCCCGCGTCATCGCCACGTAGAAGAGCCGGCGCTCCTCCTCGATATCCTGTGCGGAAGCGAGCATGCCGCCGGAAGGGAACAGGTTCTCTTCCATGCCCGCCACGAACACGTACGGGAACTCCAGGCCCTTGGCGGAATGGACCGTCATCAGCACGATGCGGTTTTCCGCGTCCTCGCCCTGCTCGTAGTCGACGTTGCTCAGCAGGGAGATGTTTTCCAGGAATTCGCCGAGGGTGACGACCGGGAAGCGGATGTCCTCCTCTTCGATGTCGGGGTTGTCGGCCTGCAGTTCCTCCAGGTATTCCTCCTGGCGTTCCTCCACGAAAAGCGCCACGCTGTTGAGGAGTTCCTCCACGTTGGCCGCGCGCGCCTGTCCTTCGATGGAGGAGTCCGCCTTCAGCGAGGCGAGCAGGCCGCAGGCGTCCGACAGGGCCGCGGTCAGTTCACGGGCATCCGTCGTCTCGACTTTGGCGGCGAAGGCGTCGATCATCTTGCAGAAGGCACGGATCCGCTCGACGGCCGCCGGCTTGAGCCCGAACTCGGCGAAGCGCTCCGACGCGGCGGCGCGGAACAGGGACTGGTGCTGGTCGCGCGCCATCGCTTCCAGCGCCCGCATGGACGTGTCGCCGATGCCGCGGGCCGTCTTGACGGCGCGTTTGAAAGCCTCGTCGTCGTTGACATTGACCGCCAGCTTGAAGTAGGAAAGCATGTCCTTCACCTCCGCCCGCTCGAAGAAGGAGTTTCCCGAATAGATCCGGTAGGGCAGGTTGCGGCGGCGCAGCGCCTCCTCCAGCGCGCGCGACTGGGCGTTCGTCCGGTAGAGGACGGCGAAATCCTGGTAGGCGGCCCGGTCCGACTGCATCCGGTCGACGATCTCGGAAGCCACCCGCAGCGCCTCTTCCTGTTCGGAGTAGTTCTTCAGCAGACGGATCTTCTCCCCTGCGCCGGCCACGGCCACGCAGGTCTTCGGGATCCGGTTGGTGTTCATCGCGATCAGCGAGTTGGCCGCGCCGACGATGTTCGCGGTCGAGCGGTAGTTCCGCTCCAGCCGGAAGACGTGGCAGTCGGGATAGTCTTTCCGGAAATTGAGGATGTTCTCGATCTTGGCCCCGCGGAACGCGTAGATCGACTGCGAATCGTCACCCACCACGCAGATGTTGCGGTGCACGGCGCACAGTTTCTTCAGGATCAGGTACTGCGCGAAGTTCGTGTCCTGGTACTCGTCCACGAGAACATGGCCGAACCGCGACGCGATCGCGTGCGCGGCCGCGGGGTCGTCCCGCAGCAGGATGTTCATGTTCAGCAGGATGTCGTCGAAATCCATCACGCCGGCCCCCTTGCAGCGGGCCTGGTACAGGGTGTACAGGTCGCAGATCCGCGGTCTGCGGGCCCGGATGTCGCTCTGGACGGCCTGCGCGTTGTTGCGGTATGCCGACGGCGTCACCAGGTTGTTCTTCGCGAGCGAGATCCGCGACAGCACCTCCTTGGGCTTGTAGACCTTGTCGTCCAGCCCGAGCTCCTTGATGCAGGCCTTCATCGCGCTCACCGAATCCGACGTATCATAAATGGTAAAGGAAGACGGGTACCCCAGGGACGGGGCATACTCCCGCAGGAATCGGATGAAAACGGAGTGGAAGGTGCCCATGCACAGCTTCCACGCCTGGCGTCCGCCCACCATCCGGGCGATGCGCTCCTTCATTTCCCCGGCGGCTTTCTTGGTGAAAGTCAACGCCATGATTCTGGACGGATCCTCCCCTCTCTCCAGCAGCAGGGCGATCCTGGACGTCAGGACGCGGGTCTTTCCCGACCCCGCTCCGGCCACGATCAGCACCGGCCCTTCCACACATTCCACCGCCGATTGCTGTTCGGCGTTGAGCCCCTCGAAAATAGCACTCGCTTTGTTGTCCATAATAGACACGAAATTAGTAAAAAATAAGTAACTTTGTGTCCGAATTTTGAAATTCATTTAATCATCACATAACAATGTCAAACAACATCGATTTGAAAAAGGGGCTCGACATTCCGGTCGCCGGAAAGGCCGCTCCCCGGACGGACAAGCAGATCGTTCCCGACGTTGTCGCGCTGAAACCCGGTGATTTCAAGGGCTTTGTCCCGCGATTGCTGGTGAAGGAAGGCGACAAGGTCCTGGCCGGATCTCCGGTGCTCGCCGACAAACAACATCCCGAGATCCTGCTGTCCTCGCCGGTCAGCGGCACCGTCGGGCAGGTTGTCCGCGGCGACAAGCGGAAACTGCTGGCCGTCGTCATCAATGCGGACGGCGCCGGAGAAGCCATCGACTTCGGCAAGGAAGATCCCGCCCGCATGGAAGCGGACGCCGTCAAAGAACGGATCCTCGCCAGCGGCCTCTGGCCCGCGTTCATCCAGCGGCCTTACGGAATCGTCGCCGATCCGGCGCTGAAACCGAAGGCCATTTTCGTTTCCGGTTTCAACACCGCGCCGCTTGCCGCCGACACGGAATTCGTCCTCCAGGGCGAAACCGAGGCCCTGCAGGCCGGCGTGACCGCCCTCGCGAAACTGGCGCCCGTCCACATCAGCGTGAACCGGGCCGATTCCCTCTTCTGCGCCCTGAAAGACGCCACGCTGCACACGGTCAACGGGAAGAAGCATCCCGCGGGCAACGTCGGCGTGCAGATCAGCCATATCTCCCCCATCCGCAAGGGCGAGACCGTCTGGACGGTGTCCCCGCTCCTGCTGGCCGCCATCGGCAAGCTCTTCACGACCGGCAAGGTGGACCTGAGCCGCAAGGTGGCCGTCACCGGCCCCGCCGCCAAGGACCCGGCCTATGTCGACACCCTCTGCGGCGCCCCGATGCGCAGCTTCGCCGCCTACGTCGAAAACCCGGAAGACGAAATCCGCTGGATCAGCGGCGACCTCCTCACCGGCACGAGCGCCGGCGCGGACGGCTTCCTCGGCTTCTTCGACAACCAGGTGACCCTGATCCGGGAAGGCCGCGAACGCGAGGTGCTCGGCTGGGCGAAACCGTTCCGTTTCAACCAGTTCAGCGCCACGAAGTCGTACTTCTCCTGGCTGCTTCCCAAGAAGCGGTACAAGATGGACACGAACACGCACGGCGGGCCGCGCGCCTTCGTCGTCTCCGACATGTACGGAAAGGTGCTCCCGATGGACCTCTTCCCGGTGTACCTGATCAAGGCCTGCCTCGTCGGCGACATCGAGAAAATGGAGAAGTTCGGCATCTACGAAGTCCTTCCCGAGGACTTCGCGCTCTGCGAATTCGTGGATCCGTCCAAGAACGACATCCAGGCCATCATCCAGGATGGCATCGACCTGATGATCAAGGAAATGGCTTAATTGAAACGCACTATGGAACAAAATACCCCCAATACGCAGCCGGGCCTTTTCGAGAAAGGCGGTAAACTGGGATGGCTGCATTCGACGTGGGACGCTTTCGACACTTTCCTGCGCGTACCCGCCACGGTGACCGCGAAGGGTGCCCATGTCCGTGACTCGGTCGACCTCAAACGCATCATGATCATCGTCGTGCTGGCCCTCGTTCCGGCCGCCCTCTTCGGCATGTGGAACGTCGGCTACCAGCACAACCTCGCCACCGGGGCCGCCACGGGCTTCTGGGGAACCTTCTTCTTCGGTTTCCTCAAGGTCCTGCCCCTGTACATCGTCTCCTACCTCGTCGGACTCGGCATCGAATTCACGTTCGCGCAGATCCGCGGCGAGGAAGTCAACGAAGGCTACCTGGTGACCGGCATGATCATTCCGCTGATCGTGCCCGCCGACCTCCCCCTGTGGATGCTCGCCCTCGCCGTCGCCTTCTCCGTCGTCTTTGCGAAGGAGGTCTTCGGCGGCACCGGCATGAACTTCCTCAACCCGGCGCTGGTCGCCCGCGCCTTCCTGTTCTTCGCCTACCCGAGCTCGATGTCCGGTTCGCAGGCCTGGGTCGCCCTGAAGAAGGGCGAGACCTTCGTCGACGGATTCTCCGGCGCCACCCCGCTTTCCTACCTGACGGACGGTCAGGGTGCCATGAGCGCCCTGGACGGAGCCGGATACGGCTTCTGGAACATGTTCGCCGGCACCATCCCCGGTTCGGTCGGTGAGACTTCGGTCATCGCCAGCCTGATCGGCGCGGTCATCCTGCTCTGGACGGGCATCGCCTCCTGGAAGGTCATGTGCTCCTCCGTCATCGGCGCCCTGCTGGTCGGCTGGATCGGCACCGCGGCCGGCATCACGGACGTTCCCGCCTGGATGCAGCTGGTGATGGGCGGC
>JAEEGL014102560.1_pt1 | contig 23649 bp, 15 predicted proteins | sample 9134231 | NCBI WGS metagenome assembly JAEEGL01 (sample SAMN16246548, study PRJNA631951) | gut metagenome | biome: gut microbiome; feature: rumen; material: fiber-attached | host: Bos | place: Iran: Karaj | collected 2018-10 | reverse complement strand
CTATTTCTTTTGGCATCCATCGCTATGCAAAATGTAGCAGTTTGCGGAATAAGAACGGGTTACGATTTGGCAACCTAACTCCTTCACCAATCCTCCCCAATTTGCTTTTTGCCCCAAATTGTACTTCTTCATTCTTCCCCGTCTTGCCCTTATTTCAGGCCGAAATGCATTAATCTTCCAAAATCGCTTCGTTTTTACAAGCTTTTCCGTAACTTTGCACCCAACTTTTGTAATTTCGAACTATGACTCAAGAAGAAAAGGACATATTGTATATGCGCAAGGCCCTGGACGAGGCTCGGCTGGCCTTTGACAAAGGGGAGATACCTATCGGTGCAGTTATCGTTTGCCGAGACATGGTTGTGGCCCGTGCACATAACCTGACAGAGACACTCACCGACGTGACGGCACACGCTGAGATGCAAGCCATTACCATGGCCGCCAACACGCTGGGCGGCAAGTATATGACAGACTGCACGCTCTATGTCACCGTGGAGCCCTGCCCCATGTGTGCCGGTGCCATCGGTTGGGCGCAGGTGTCCCGCATAGTCTATGGCACGGCCGACGAAAAACGTGGCTTCCGGCTGTACGCCCCAAGGGTGTTACATCCGAAAGCCATGTGTGTGGGCGGAATACTGGAAGGTGAATGCCGCGAACTGATGCAAGAGTTCTTCCGCCAGCGGCGATAGAAACTGATGCGAGAGTCCTTCCATCAGCGGCGATAGCCCTATTTGCTAAATAAACGCTACTTCATTATCTTTACAAAGCGGCCATTCTGGCGCATGAGGTAGAATCCGTATGTGGGTGTTGAGCCGAGACGTCGCCCGTTCAGGTCGAAGATATTGGGTATTTGGTGTTGGCTGTTGGGAGTTATCTCGACAATGCCGGAAGGTTCAGTTGTGATGGTACACGAGGCTTGCAGGCCTGTCTCCATATCGTTAACCGTGATGACGGCGGTGCCTTCGGCAAGGACGGTGACTAGTCCGCTGCCGTCGACTGTGGCAACCTCTTCATTATCCGACGACCAACTGAGGAACGCATCGGCATTGGCCGGTGACAGTATCGGCATAAGTTGCGCGGTGCTTTCCGGTTCTATATAGAGCGTCGTCTCCGAGAATCCAAGTGTCTCCAGGGCCGTAAAGGATACTTGCTCAGGCGACTTGAGCAGACACAGTTCCTCGGTGAAATTGCCATTGGACAGCGTATTGGTGCCGAAAATGGCAAGGACATCATAACGCTTGCCGGTTGTATTAGAGGGCAAAGTGATTTTAGGATTACTGATCTGGAAGGTGTTCCACAGTCTGAAACGGCGGCCTCCGAACTCAGCAAAAACATTACCGTCGCGCACGATTTCCACTTTCTGAACCTTTACCAGGTCGGCATAATAGTCGGTACCCAATTGGCTGGCATGGAGCAGACGGGGCTCTGCTGTCTCACCTGTTAGGATGGTCAGCGACGAGGCATTGGTAAGCCCGTCTACAGCACGTAGCACAGGCATGCCGTTTTCGAGCAGGAAACTGCCACCAACGCTGCCACGAAGTATGTCATTGCGTTCTGCCACTATCGGCGTGTTGCGAAGCACAATGCAGCCCGAGGCATCACGGATATAAAGGTCGCTGGCAGTGGCATAGAGTACCTGGGCATCGTTTAAGGTGAGGAAAGCCATGACTCCCTCATCTTGTGACTTGAAACTGGCTATATCGTCTATCACAGGAGGCATTATTACCGTTACCTCGCAGGTGGCAGACACCTTCTCGTTGGCTGTCACGGTGATGTGGGCCACACCTTGTTCGACGGCCGTCAACAGGCCGGTGGCATCGACGGTGGCTACCGCTTCGTTGTCGCTGCTCCACTGGAATGTGGCTTCCACATAGTCGGGGACCCACTCTGGGGTTAACTGTATCGACATGCCTTTTGCCACATTCAGCGTTGTTGGCAGTGATATCGACTGAATACTCAAGGCATTGAATGCCGTAAAGGATATGACACCATCCTTCTCTGTAATGTTGCGCAGGCCAAAAGGCGACTGCATCTTGTTCCATGTCAGCAGATTGGAAGGCGATGTCTGGTTATCAATCATCGTCACATGCCCGGTACCAGGGAAGGGGTCAGTGGTGGAGTCTATGAAATTGCTACCACTTTTCTTTTGTCCCTTGGCACGTACCAACTGATAGTAAGGGTGACTGGGATTGTCGTTTACGGTGTTGTTTTGCCATGCCTGGGTGTTGGTAGAGTCTACTCGCCATATAAGCATGCCATGCCCTGGCAGGTACGCATCCCATTTCACCTTCTGGCGGTTCTCCAAGAGGAAGAACTCCTTTTGTTTTGGTGTATTGAGACGAAATCCAGTGTTGCTGCTACTAATGGCCTCCAGCGAGTAGTCGCCTTCGCTGCCTATTACCTGTGGCTGTGCAAAGCCCAGTGCGTATCGTTCAAAAAGAGAAAAGCCAACAGGTGTGCGACCGTAATTATTACCGTCGGCAGAAGCCATTATTGACCAGCCCTGAGGGTTTTCACAAGGCTCCGGATAAGCATTATCGGTATCGTAGAAGTCGGGCAAGCCCAGCACATGGGTAAACTCATGGCACAAAGTCCCGATCCCCTCAAGAACGCTTTCACCTTCTGTGCCGAAGAGTTCGGTTGAGCAGGCATAGCGTCCCAGATAGACTCCGTCTTTGCGCACATAGCGGTTGAGATAGCGCACGTCGTACTGATGGGGCCATAGCAGTCGCTCGTCGTTGCCCTGAATATAGGAAGGCAGACCGGAGAAAATGAAATAAATCATATCTACTGATCCATCGTTGTTGACATCGTAGTCGGCAAAGTTTACCTGTGAGTCGGCAGCAGTACAGGCATCTATTACCAACTGCACACTGTTCTTTGTCTTCGTAAAGTCGTAGTCGCCTTTGTTCACATCAGAATAATACTGGCTGCGATTGATTTTTACCGGCCCAACCACATCGAACGTCGGGAGGAAGACGCCATTGGAGTTGTCACGATAAAAGTCGCGCATGCTGCCAGTACACTTAACGCCAAGAGAGGTAATATTGGTACGAGCCTCGCCCTGATAGTCATCGTCGTTGATCATGTGGTTCATAATCTCCTGATAATCATCGTAACGGAACTCGCAGTCGTTATACTCTACGAGGATGACCAGCCCGCGGAACTTGGAGTAATCATACATGCTGGCCTTTCTGGCGGCGAGCGCACGAGAGCGTGCCGTCTGGTCCTGCTGTCGTATCTGCTCCATAGATGCAGAAACAGGCGGTACGATGCGCCCCACGCGCTGCAGATATTCCATATCGGCGGCAGTGCGCTCGGCGGCATCGTGGGCTATCAGTGCGGTAGGTGCCAACTGGCCAGTTGCATCCTGACGGGCATAGACATAGTAGCCCTCGGCATTGCGCACCAGTGTGTAGCCGTCGGCAGTGGTGTTGTAGTGACGGTATTCATCGCCAATAAGGCGGATGGTAACAAACGAACCGTCGGGCTGCTGGACGCGACGTGTGCCCTGCAGGGCGGGACAAGCCCACAGCGATGCTGCACTCAGCAACACCGTCATCAACAGTATGGAAAGTCTTTTTGTCATATCTCGATATGATTGTTTTATAGTCATATTGGGTGCAAAGTTACTAATTTTCCGACAAACCGCCAACCTTTTGCCAAAAAAAGTGGCAGACAACGCAAAAACGCTGCCTGCCATACGCGAAATATTAACGTAAAACGTGGATTACTTCACAAGAATCTTACGACCGTCCTTCACAACGATGCCCTTGACGTTCTTCACGTTCTGGCCTGCCAGGTTGAAGACGCGGCTGTTATTGAGCGGGGTCTTCGTGACGATAGCACTAACGCCCTGGCTATCACCCTGAATGAGGGTAACGGTAAGACGGGCACCAGGCTGCATGAAGGTGATTTCAGCCTTACGCTCGCTTTCGCCTTCACCTAGAGGAGCCACCTGGAACACCAGGTCGTAGTCAATACCATTGACGAAATAGTTGTAGGGATCGCCATCATCGTCGTAGGCGGTACCAATAGTGTAGTCCTCGTTGGCAACTGCTATCTCAAGCCACTCAGGCATTTCGTACTCCTCTTCGCCATTAATTGTGATGCTCTCAATGTCAAGATAATAGGTAGGCTGATCGTTCTCGTCGAATCCATAGTACATGGGCTCTACATGTATGCTGTTCTCTCCACCCTTTGATGCAAACAGCAGATTGGTGTCGTCCTCAGTATGCAGATAACCGTATGTGGCATCGTCGAGGCCAATGAGCAATGCAGGCATCCATCCATTGTAGGAATACATAGAACCATCTTCACCCGACATCTCAAACCATAGCACAGGATTGTTCTCGTTATCATTGACCTGACTGCCGAAGCGTCCGCTGAATGTACCATTGTCGATACCACTAAACACTACCACAAACTCATCCTCAATAAACAGATAGTCGACGGATTCGCTCATGCCAAATTCATCTTCCTTGTACATCTCGTTGAAATCGACGAGGTTGAAATTGACTTCGCCGCTTTCGTATGTTGTCGTCACATTCTCGACGGTAGCATCAGCCTCAGCAATAATATCGCCCAGTGTTATCTTACCTGTACTTGCATCGCGTTCGCACTTGTAGATGGCCATGTGCAGATTGAAGTCATCCTTCACGTCCTTAAAGTTGAGAATCGGCAGTGTGACACCAGTCAAGAAAAGTGGGGCAGCAGGCTTGCCCTGATAAGAATAGAGTTTTGCAATGCTATAAGGATTCTTTTCAAATGCCGTTGTATAGTCAGGCGTAGCCCAGTTGGTATAGAAAGCAAGGTCACCATCGGGATTGAAACGACTCATCAGAGGATAGTTGCCCTCATCGTCGCTAAATGAACTCTGACCGCCACTGGCGTAAATGTACATCTTCTCGTAGAGAGGATTGCCGTCATCATCTTTGTTGACACAGCCGAAATAGGAAGGCTCAGAGACGGCATCGCCACATGCAGCCGTCAGAGAAAGGTCGGTAAATGCTGCCTCGGGATGAATTGTCGTCAAGGCAAAATCCTTTGTATCGGCTGTGATAGTACGTGTCTCTTCATCATTCTCGGTAACCGACCATGAGTACGACGTAGCCACGTCGAGCGTTGTATTGATGAAATTCTGGGTAGCGAACGGTGCTACAACGGCAAGGTTGTTCTTGAATGTATAAAGCGTGTTTGTCAAGGGAGCAAAGAGCATCAGTTCGTCGGGGGCACAAGAAACGTCCTCGGGAGCAGGCTCTGGATCCCCAGGCAGCAGATATTTCACGCGCTCGGTATAGGTGTACCAACCGTTGTAGGTATCGTAAGTGGGGTCAAACTTGCTTGTCTTCCATGCACTGATGATGATACTTTCGTCCTTGATAGTGGTGAGAGAACCGTTATAGCCAACGGTGATGACGATAACGCCGTCATCGCTTGTTCCGCTATGAAGCATGATATACTCAGGATTCCCGTCGTCGTCGCTGGTAGTTGCTAAGACCTGAGGCTTCACAGTAATGGTGTTTCCATTCTGCTCATATTCAACAAAGATACCGTCAGGATAAATGATGGAGAACATCTCATCGAATGGACTCATATTGAGCAAGATGGGATAGTCTTCACCATCCTCGGTATATGTACCTTTGCCCATCGTCCATTTTACGCCCTTGTTTTCGCGAAAATCCACACCATAGCCTTTGTATTCATTGTCAATGGTGATGCCTTCTTTCTGACCGTCATAGACATAGCGAACGTATGTGATGAGTTCCCATGCCCCAAAGAAGGTGTCATCGCCGAATGTGTCGTCAAACGGGGTGTTTGCAAATATTGCATAGCAAATATAGTTTCCGTCGACAACCTTCAGCAGACCGTCCTCAGCCAACTGCATGGTGATAGTACCATCTTCGTTGTCGCTGTTGACACTGCAAAGGGTAATATAGAAGGTTGTATCCTTTGCCTCATTCTGCCAACTGATGACAGGCTGCGGCTCGATAGTAATCTTATCATCCTGACGGGTGTATTCCACGGGTATTCCATCAGGATAGAGGCTTGCAAATTCTTCCGGCATGGGGATGACATCAAACATTCCAAGCACTTCGGATTCGTCTTCAAGAGTTCCTATAACAGGAGTCATCGTCCATTCTACGTCCATATCCTGCAGATAGTCATTGCCTTTACCGGTATATTTTTCCTTAAATGCAGCAGCCTTGCGCATAGCCTTGACAGCAGGCATGCCAACGGGCTTCATACCCTTTATGGACTGCTTTGTGGCTTTGCTCAGTTGTTTCATGGCATTAGGCTGTGGCGTCTGCATAGCCTTAGATACTTTCTTTCCCTCTACAGGCTTAATATTCTGAGGGTTCAGGGTGAGTTTACGTCCCAGTCGATTCATGTTAACAGGTTTTTCAACCTCGTGGTACTGAACGGCCGAGAAGTCTTTTTTCACTAATTTACTGTTAGCCACATGCTTATTGGCCTGCGGCTTTGCTGTTGTGGCAGAGGTTAACTGTGCATTGATCGAAGTACACAGAAGGACTGCAACAGCCATTGATAAAATTTTCTTCATAATTTATTTTATTTAATTAATGATTATTCCTAATTATACCAGGTGATAATTATTCTTTTAACATCAGTGTCATGGAGCCATCGGTGCTCTTCAGTTGGCATCCAGTGGGTACAAAATAACTATTGGGGATGATGTTATATGTACCTGCAAGCGTTGATGCAAACTGTCGGACAAGTGTCTCAACGTTACTATATTTCTTTGAAATAGACTCCAAGTTACCGTTCATCTTATCTTCCTGACTAGAATTTATCTTCATCTGTCCGAAAGACGAGATTTCGGTTGTGAGCGAAAGACCGGCTGTTTCGGTACTCTTCTTGTTTAAATCAGTGTAGTACGTTAACACCAGTCCCTTAATAGGTGTCTTACCCTTTGTGCGTCCAAGTCCGACATAAGCCAGTGTGTATTTTTTATTGAACTGCTTGAAAATATCGGCAATCTGGTCAAACAGGGTTTTCTGCTCGGCCGTCATCGACTCGGGATCGAAGTTCCATACGGTATTCCTTACGTTGACGATATAGTTGTCCCAAAGGGCGATAACGCGCACGCTGTCGTTTTCAGAGATGAGACATGTGCTGTCGGCGGCCATGTGGAACTCCTGGAAATGAGTAGTGGGCGCAGCAACGCTGACATTGGTCAGCGTGTCGAGTTTTGTCATCAGCGTGTCAGTCCTGTGCAGACGGAAGCCTTCGGGGGTGAAGACACATGTCAGTACCCTGTTCCTAAGCGGGTCGACCAGACGGTCGCAATAGTTGAAATAGCCTTTTTTCAGTCCGTCGAAAAACATGGTGTCCACACCATTGGTGACATAATACGACGAGATAATGTCTGATGTGATGTCGCTCTTGGTCTTTGACACGGCATCCATATACTCCGTCCACGGGCGGTCGCAGGGGATGAGGCGTATGTTGGCTCCATGGCGCTCGCCACGGAAAGTGATGCAGTTGTCTTCTTGGCTGACGAGCACCAAGTTGTGGTCGCCGTTCATGCCCTCACCGTCGGAAACGACATTGCCCGGAGCCGCAGCAGGATTCACGGGGTCTTCAAGCACGGTGAGTATATCGTTCCATGTATTGAACGAGAGCACCGGGCCTTCCTCGGCCAGTATGTCAAAGCAACTGTCATCCTCGGTGTATTTGTTGGCATTGCCGCCACGCAGGAAGCGGTGGTTGCCGGCAAGCGTCACTTTGTCGCCGGCATAGAAGCGAGCCAGGATGTTGAAGCCTTCAAAACTATAGTCGGCTGTGCCGGCCACGAAATACTGGATGACCCAGCCGTGCTTGCCATCTTCACCCTGTTTCACCAGTTGTTCTTTTATCTGGTTGTTAAGGTGAGTGATACGCAATGCAGCACTCTCCTCGAAATAGTCATCCTGCTCGAATTTACAGGAAGTGAGGACTACTATGGCTGCACAGATAGCGCAGCATACGTAACAGGTGGTAATATATCTGAATGTCTTTTTCATAATCGCCAATCTTCAATTTTCAATATTCAATCTTCAATCTACTACAGTTTATAGATGGTCACATTATTGCTTACATAGTCGTTGACACTGGCCTGACGCTTGCGCACCTCACGGCGAATCTCGTAGAGATGCAGACCGTACTTGTCAGTGTACCACTTCGTAGCGATGTCAATCTTCTTGAAGATAGCGTTGATGCCTTCGTTCATCTCCACATTGTCGGCAGCATCGGGCTCCCACTTCAGGAAATCGCGGAACGATGTAAAATCTTTTATCTTCTCGTATGAGAGAGTCTTGTCTTCGGCATGCTCACGCGCATCGGCCTGGTGGAAACTGGGCACATAGCGATAGGTCACCTCGCCTGTTTCGGTGTTGCGGGCCGTCTCCTTGTAGATGGTGAAATTGTTCCATGCTTTGGACGGTTCGTCGATACCCCCGATTTCCAGCGAGTCGAGCAACACTTGCAGGCGCTCCTCGTCCTTTACCTTACTGTTTGCCCAGGCATCAATGATGGTGGTCATCCAGCGGTAGTCGGTGTCGGTGATAGTACACGAGAGTGTCTCTACGAAGTCCTCGTAACTGGCCGACGAGCCGTACTGGGTGACATAGCCCAGGCGGTGGCTGTCTACAGAGTCACGGTCCTGCCAGTCGCGGGGGGCGTATGTGCCCGGCGTTATCTGACCGAAAGCCACGGGATAGGACTTCGTCTGGTGCAGGATATGCGAGAACTCATGGTGCATGGTATGGAACTGGTCTTTGTTCAACTGGTCCATATCCTTGTCTGAGTATTGGTTGTCTGGTGTCCAGAGTTTCATGTTGTTCACATTGATTAGCGTGATCTTCACACCGGCAGAGGCGTAACCCAGCGTCTCGGTGCCTGTAGTGGGTGAATAGGCAGCCGAGCCGATATAGTGGAAGATACGTGGGCCATAGAGTTTCATGAAGTCCTTGCCGCCGTAGAGTGTGTACACATCATAGAACAGGTACTTGATGAAGTACGACAGCAATTGCGACTTCTCATAGTCGGCCGGCGTAAGTTGGAACGACATGTTAGATGCCGGATAATTGAACTTATATTGTATCTCTGTGTTATAGGGCACCACAAAATTGTCGTAGAGCCATTGGTCGAAGGGTGCTGTAGAGACATCCTTTTTGATGGTCTCCACGCTGGTGTCGAAGATGGTCTCAGTAAAATCATCGTCGTCACCACAAGAGACGAAGGTCATGCCAAATGAGGCTGCCAGTAGTATGCTGAATATCTTTCTCATTGTAACAAACTGTTTTATACTTGATTTCGTGGTAGTTATTTAATATACTGCGTCGGAGTGGAAGTGGGTGCAGCCACTTGGAAGCCACCACCGCTCGACATGCCCATAGAACCGCGGTCGCGGTTGGCGGGATAGCTGGCCTCAATAACGTTGTTGGGCAACTGCAGCACGCGGCGCGTGTCGTTCCAGGTCAGAGAGTCGGTGTGGATGTCGTCTTCCATCGGGGCGCGGAAGTGGTGATAGACGGTAATGCCATAGCGCTTGATGTCGTACCAGCGGTCGCCCTCATACAGACGCTCGATGCGGCGGAAGTGCAGGATACAGTCGAGCACGGCCAGGTCGTCGCCTTCGAGGATTTTCTCGAAGCCCATATTCTGTGGATGCAGGTCGCTGACAAAGATATTGGTCTTCGAACGGTCATATTTACGTTTGATGTCATCCAGTGTGAGTGGCTTAGGAGCCTTTGTCTGCTCATCTACCACCATGTGTGAAGCAGTCCATGCCTGCAAATCCTGAATAGCCCCGTCGCGGTCGCCGTTATACAGTTTGGCTTCTGCACGGCAGAGCGCGGTCTCGTCGGCAGTGAAGGGCTGATAGAGCATGTGTACATAGCCGATACCTGCAATCTTGTCGGTATATTCAAAATACTCGTACACGCGGAAGAGCCATACACCATATTCCTGACCGCCCCAGATATACAGGTTACCATCGTAGGCCGGCAGATAGCCAGTCCAGTTGGGACCGCCGCCCGACATCAGGATAGAGAGCGTTGAGGGTACTGTCCAGGTCTGTCCGTTAGAGGTGAAGGTGGTACCATCGTTGGTGGCATAGCGGCAGGCAGAGAGCATACGGTCTTGAAGGGAATAGGTAGACTGTATGAGATAGTTCCAGGAAACGGTCTCGTCGTTATAGTCGTTCAGGCGCGAATTCATCGTGTTCTGGTTGATATTATCCCAGTCGCGCAGTGTGGGCGTAGCGCCAAGAGCCTGGTCGGCATAATAGATACACTTGTCGTAGTTGCGCTTGAAAAGATAGAAGCGGGCAGCGAAGGCATTGGCCGCACTCCTGTTGAAATGGTAGGCAGGCACCTCGAACTTGGAGTCATCAATCAAGTCGATGCCTTCCTTGATGTCCTTTTCAATAAGGTCGTAGGTCTCTTTCACACTGTGCAGGAATTCCGAGGTGCTGTAGTCCACCTGTACGGTGGTCTCGGGTACGGTGACGTAGGGTATACCCTTATCCTTGCTGCTGATGGAATCATTCTTGTAGTTCTCGGCAAAGACGTTCACCAGAATGAAGTGCAGATAGGCACGCAGCACGTGGGCCTCGCCCCAGGAGTGTGCCAGTTCGATATCGTTGGCCGGGTCGCTGCTCATCTCCTGCATAGCCTCAATAGCATGGTTGCACACCGAGATGCCGGCATAGTAGGCCTCCCATACCTGATAGGGGGTGTCGTCGGAGTTAATGGAATAGTTCTCAATGTCTTGCCACTGGTATGCCTCGTCGTGAAACTCCTGATAGGCACTGTTGTGGGTGGCAGGCACCACCACATTGTCGTCGACATAGTTGTCGCCACTGAGTTCGCAGATGACAGCCGGGGTAGCCACAGGATAGGCCGAGGTAAGCAGTTTGCGCACCTTGGCGGGACTGTCGATGAAAGTACGGTTGTCGGGCACCTCGTCGAGTTTGTCAGTGCAGGAGGGAAGGGTAGTGCAGATAGCGCAACTTACGAGACCGCCCAAAACTATTTTTGTTATCTTGCTTGTCATATATATATTCGTGTAATTCGTCAAATTCGTTGTTGAAAAATCATCCGCTTAGAATCCCAGTCGTACCGTGGCGGTAAACTGCTTTGAGATAGGCGATGCCACACCGCCGGCGTTGATAAACTCCGGATCCTGTCCGTTCAAATCCTTGTCGGCATAGAGCAGGCATAGGTTAGTGGCAGCCAATTTCAGCGACACATTGCTCAGCACGCCCGTCTTAGCCACCAGTTCAGAAGGCATGGTATAGGTGAGAGCCAACTCCTTCAGGCGTACAAAGTCGCCCTTGGCTATGCGTGCCGTACTGTAGTTGTAGGCATTGTAGGCCGAAGAGAGTGTATAACCACCGTAGCGGTCATATTGGTTGAGCGATGCGATGACGGGGATGTTGGTCCTGGCCTCGTCGCCGGGCACCATCCAGCGGTTCTTGAACTCACGCGGCAGAGCCGAGAGGTCGGAATAACTGGAACGGAACACAGGGTCGAGACGCACCACGTTGCCACCGCTGTAGGTGATAAACACGTCGAGAGACAGGCGACCGGCCTTGGGGAACGTGTATGTGAACGTGTTGCTGAACGAACCATACCATGTAGGATCGGTGGGACCTTCGTAGACCAGGAAGTCAGTAAGGTTCTCTGTCTCCTGGAAATTCACGTCACCCACGGTAGCAACTCCGTTCTCATTGTAAACCATTGGCAGACCTTCGTTGTTCAGGCCGGCAAACTTGTAACTGAACAGGGCGCGCACGGGATAGCCCTCCACGCCATAACCGGCACCTGTCACCAGGTCTACGGCACGGCCGTCGGTCTTCAGGTTGCTAATCTCGTTCTTGGCCCTCGAATAGACCAGGTCGCTGGTCCACTTGAAGTGCGGGGTAGTGACGTTGACCGTCGAGAGGCTGAACTCCATACCGTGCGACTTCATGTCGGCCACGTTGGCATACTTGGAGATGGTACCACCGGCACCCTGGGTAAATGCCTGACCGATAAGGTCGAAGTTGTTACGCCAATAGAAGTCGGCGGTCAGGGCGATGCGGTCGTTGAGGAATCCCAGGTCTACGCCCACGTTCCACTCGTGCTTCTTCTCGTAGGTCAGTTCGGTATTGGCAATCTGGGAGATGTAAATCTCGTTCTCGGCAGCCGAGGTGGTGGGGCGCCACTTGTTTGCCGTCTTATAGATGGCAGTGGCATTGGTCACCCACGAGGGGCCGGTATCGGCGGTCAGCGAGTAACTGCCACGCAGTTTCAGTTGCGACAGCCAGTTATGCAGCGGCTCCATGAAAGGCTCGCTGATCATGTCGTAGGCCAGCGACACGTTCCATGTGGGCAGCCAGCGCGACGATGTGGCCTTGCCCAGACGGTTGGTTCCCTCGTAGCGCATGGTGCCGTTCACGGTATAGCGCTGCATGTAACTATAAACGGCCTGACCATAGTATGCCAGCGTATTGGTGCGGGTGAATATCTCGCTGAAATACTCGGTGTTCTCCTCGTTCATCATCTTCATCCAGAGATACGGGGTGTAGGTGATGCCGCCGTTGTCGTACTCGTAGCCCCAGCCCGTCCAACTGGGAATATTGTTAGCATAGTCAGGACCTATGCGCTTCACGGTCGAGAGTTCTGAGCCTGCCATCAGGTTCAGCGTGTGGGTCTCATTGTACACGTCGCGGTATTCGGCCATCACACGATAATAGTTCGAGCGCATGACATCGTCGAACTGGTATCTGATACCGCCTTCGGGCAGCACGGTTTCGGGCAATGCCAGGTCATTGTCGGGGTCGGTATAGAGCAGCACGTTGCTGTCGCGCACGGTAGAGTTGTCGTCGGTGGCATCCACACCGGCACGATAGGCATTGGCCTGGTTCGACTTATCCATTACGTGATGAGTCGTCTTGGTGTTCGACATACGGGTAGAGATAAGTCCCGACAGGGTCACCGTCTTGATGGGCTTATACTCTAACTCACCCTGGAACATCAGTTCGTTCTGGTCAATCTCATTGTAGTTGTACTCCAACTCGTCGAAAATATTGAAAGCCGTGTAGAAGCGGGTATAGTGAGTATAGGGGTCCAGACAGCGGCTGGTGTTCATGGCATAACTGAAGGGGTTGATGTCGAAGTCGCGCTTCACCTCGCCAGTCACCACGTCGGTCGACTGCTTCTGCGAGCCGGGAGCCTCCTGGTCGCGGTGTGTGCCACGGGCCGAGAGTTTCACGGTAAGGTTCTTCAGAATGTCATACGATGTGTTGGCATTAAACGTGTAGCGGTTCACCTTCGAGCGGTTTACATAGTAGCCCGGGTCTCTCATTATCGAGACAGACATATAGGTCTGCGACTTCTCCGTACCGCCCGACAGAGATACCGAGTGGTTCTGCGTCACGCTGTTGGAGAAAAGGAGGTCGAACCAGTCGGTATTCCTGAACTCGGCCTGCTGCAGGTAGGCGTTGCGGGCAGCCTCGGTGTTCTGCAAACCAAAAGTGCCGGTTTGGGCGTCATACCTGCGCAACTGCTGGAACATATAGCCGTAGATACCAGTGTTCTGGGCGTTGGCCAGATTCTCCAACTGCAGCCAGCCCTTGTCGCTCATCTCCTTATACACACCCATGATTTCCTGCGAGTTCATGATGTTGTATTCGCGGTAACTGGGCTTCAGGCGGGTAGAGAACTCACCCGTATAACTCACCGAGGCACGGCCTTTGGCACCTTTCTTGGTGGTAATGACAATCACACCGGCCATTGCGCGCGCACCATATATAGAGGTGGCACTACCGTCCTTCAGAATGGTGAACGATTCAATATCGTCGCTGTTAAGGCCGGCCACAGCCGATGAAATAAGGGTTTTGGCATCGCCCGATGACAGTTCATCAGCACTCACGTCTACGTTATCCTCATAGATAACTCCGTCGATAACCCACAGGGGCTTGGAGTTACCATAGATGGAGGTGGCACCGCGCACGCGGATCTTTGGCGCAGCACCGAAGGTGCCGCTGACGTTGGTCACCTGCACGCCGGCCACACGGCCTTCGAGCGAGCGGCTCACGTCGGCCATACCGGCCAGTTTAGCCTTGTCGGCATCAATCTTGGCCGACGAACCAGTAAACAGGCGCTCGTCCTGCTTCACGATACCCGTCACCACCACGTCTTGAATGGTGTGGGCATCGGTCTTCAGCGTCACCTTCATGCCGTCCTTGGCGGTAACGGTCTGCGTCACCATACCGATGTAACTGATAACCAACTTTTTACCTGAAGGCACATTGATGGTGAAATGTCCGTTAATGTCGGTCTTCGTACCTTGTTTAGTGCCTTGAATAAGTACAGTGGCACCGATACAGGGCTCGCCACTGTCCTCGTACACCGTACCAGTAACCTTGTTTTGAGCCAGCGCCATTCCTATCGAAAGGAACAGCCCGACCAAAAGCATTGCTAGTCTTTTCTTCATAGATTTAATCTACTCTTTTTTATTTTATTTTAGTTTATTCCATGACACAATACGCCCATATAGGGCGAAATTGAAGTGCAAAGGTACGGTTATTTTTTTAAAACAACAAATAATTTTATCAAAAACGCAAAAAAATGCGCGCATTTTTTTGCATTTCGATACTTTTGTGTACTTTTATTTAACAAAAAAGCACACAAAAACTAAAAAACTATAATCAAAGTGGCTGTCTTTATTTCACCTGAACAACCAGATATTTGCTCGTGCTCCAGAACTGCTGCGGATTGGTGATACGCAGCACATACTGCTTGTTGGCATCGCGGTCCAGCGTATAGGTGCCGGCGGGGTGGTTGGTCAGCAGTTTGGCATCGCGCGACATCAGTTTGATCTCCTTGTCTACGCGGATGTCTATCTTTGTAAAGTAATGCTTGTTGAAGTTGCCCTGCAGCACCTCGCCGCTCTTCAGGATATTTTGTTCCTTCAGTTCACGCTTGGTGCCGAAGACATACCAGGCCGTATGCAGTTCCTTGTCCTGCGTGCCTATCGTCTCGTCCTTGCGGGCGTTGTCGTCCTTCAGTTGCACCACGTCGTCGTTCAACTGGCTCACCTGTTCGTCAAGTTCGGCTATGTGTATATCCTTAGCCTCCAATTCCTGACGCAGCACGGCCAGTTCGCTCTCCTTCTGCTCCATCTGTGCCGTGAGGTTCTCCAGCGTCTTGCGCATTTGGTCGCTGGCAATGCTACTGTCGCGCAGGCGCAGGCGCAGTTTGTTGATGAGTTCCTTGTTCTGGCTCATTGTCTGCTGGATAAACTGCATGTTCTCGCGGATGCGGGCACTGGCGTTGGCACCCTCGCCCCGGCGCTCCACTGTGACGCGGTCCTGCGCCTCGTTGATGGCGCGGAAACCGTCCTCAATGCCGTTGAGCGTCTCCAGCATGTCGTTAATCTCATTGTCTTTCTGCACGTTAACCCGTGTCAGCGAGTCAATCTTCTGGTTCAGCCCAGCCGTCTCTTGCGTATTCACGCGGTCCTTACATGATGCCAGTGCCAACACACATGCGGCAAATAACAAATACTTTTTCATATCTTTAATTCTTTATTATTATTCTCCTTTACTCCTTTACTCCCCTACTCCTTCCTCCTTCTCTCCTTTACTCCTTCCTCCAAGGACTATAACGATTTCACCCCGAGGCTCCGTTGCCTTGAAATGGGCGACAACTTCCTCAAGGCTACCGCGCACGCTCTCCTCGTGAACCTTAGAGATTTCGCGGCATACGCTCACCTGGCGGTTGGCACCGAAGGCCTCGGCAAACTGCTCCAGCGTCTTCACCAACCTGTAGGGCGACTCATAGAATATCATCGTGCGCACCTCGTCGGCCAGCGACTCTATCCGCGTCTTGCGCCCTTTCTTCTGGGGCAGGAATCCCTCGAACACGAAACGGTCGCAGGGCAGGCCGCTGCTCACCAGGGCCGGCACGAAGGCCGTGGCACCCGGCAGCGTCTGTACCTCTATGCCCGCCCTGACTGCCTCGCGTACCAGGAAGAAGCCTGGGTCGCTGATGCCCGGCGTGCCGGCATCGCTGATCAGAGCCACGTTCTGCCCGGCCAGCAGGCGCTGCACCACGCCGGCGCTGGTGCCGTGCTCGTTGAACTTATGATGCGACATCAACTGGTTCTTGATGTCAAAGTGCTTCAGCAGGATGCCCGATGTGCGGGTATCCTCGGCCAGCACCAGGTCGGCCTCTTTCAGCACGCGTATGGCACGCAGCGTCATGTCTTCCATATTTCCCACGGGTGTGGGTACAATATATAATATGCCCATAATCGCCTGCAAAGATACAAAGTTTTTTAAAAGAAAAAAAGAAAAAGGGAAAAAAGTAAAAGGGAAAAGGGGAAAAAAGTAAAGGTATAGACAGACTTCTGGCTTAACTACCCTCCCTCCTTGGGCGATTGGGGTGGCAACGCAGGCCCCCTTCAGAAAAATTTTGGCCAAAATTTATCTCATCTTTTTCAGTTATTCCCCGCGAATATTGCCAGTAAGGATGATATTGGCTACCCCGATGTAGTCGCTCACATCAATCACACCGTCGCCGTTCACGTCGCCTACGGCACCTGCAGACAGTTCAATATCCTTGGTGACCACGTCAGAATCCTCATAGCCAGCCTTCGTGGCGTAAACGCTTATGATGTACGTATCGCCAAGAGCAATCTTGCCATCGGATTGCTCTTTTACCTCTTTGGCCGTAATCTCATAGATAAACTCCACATCCTCTGTCTCGCAACTGAATGTCAGGCCACCGTCAACAATTGAAATGGTTGGAGTGGAGCACTTCTCAGCGTATGGAGGCTCGCTGCCATCTATCGCAACGGTTTTCTTGAAGTTTTTCCAAGGCTCCACAGCACCGTATGCCTCCACAGATGAGTAAGGAACGTGTAGTGTGGAATAATTTATATAAGCGTCCTTAAAAGCATCGCTATCTGTGCTTGGCACATTCTCTGCCCAGCAGTACACGTCCGTCAGTTTACTGCAAGAGGCAAAAGCCTGACTACCGATACATGTCGTCCCGCTACCAATAGTAGCAGAAATCAGGCCGCGACAATAATAAAAAGCATTGGCTCCGATGCTCGTCACACTGTTGGGAATAGAAACGGAGGACAGATCACTACAACCTGAGAAAGCATAATCGCCAATTTCGGTTACGCTATTGGGGATAGTAACATCTTGGAGATGACAGCAATAAAATGCATCATCACCGATAGATGTTACGCCATCAGGAATAGTAATGGTAGTTAGTCCACAACCAGCAAAGACGTCATCCTCAATCTTTGTCAGACTGTTTGGAAGAATAATAGATTCAAGACTGGAACACTCGGCGAAAGTTCCTTCTTCAATAGAATAAACGCTGTTGGGAATCGTAATTGATTTTAAGTTTCTACAGTATTTGAAAGCCATTCGTCCAATATAACTTACATTATTGGGAATTGTAATTGATGTTAAACCACTACAATTGTAAAAAGCGCCGTCAGCAATATACCGTGTTCCATCTTTTATAGAAAGACTTGTGTTATCTGGCATTGTCCCTTTGTAAGAGTACGCTATGTCTTTATCTGAGCCTACATATATCAAACCGTCAGGCTGACTATTATACCATGCTGTTAATAAAAATGCCCCTAAACCTATGTGTAATGGGAAACCTGAAAACCAGATTTCAGTTAAATCAGAACAATTCTGAAAGGCGTAATCACCAATTGACGAAACTCTATTAGTGATACAGGCAAAAGTCAATCCTTTGCAACCATAGAACGCATAATCACCTATACTTTCTAACCCTATATAGTCCCATTTCCCTATTTTTGTGTTTTTACACCCACTTATAAGTTTGTTTGTTGCAGTCTCAATAATAGCATTACAATCATTCCGAGAGTCATATATTGGATTGTCTTCATCAACAGTAATGGATTCTAAATTACAACTTGCAAATGGTTCATCTCCAATGCTTGTAACAGAACTGGGAATGTTGACAGCTGTCAAGCTACTGCACCCTTCAAAAGCAAGATTCCCAATGCTCGTAACAGAGTTGGGAATGATGAAGGATGTAAGGCTACTACAATCCCTGAATGCATACTCTTCAATGCGTGTCAATGAATTTGGAATGTCAACTGATGAAAGTCCGATGCATCCATAGAATGCCCATTCTCCTATACTCGTCACAGAAGTTGGTATGGTTATAGAAGTAAGACTACCACAATCTCTAAAAGCACAACTGCCTATAGAGGTTACTCCATCCTCTATAACAGCAGTTGTAATACTTTCCCTAAAGGAATACCAAGGTGCATCTAAGCCATTATAGGTATAATAGCCATCCATCTCCCCTGTGCCAGAAATAGTCAGAGTTTGAGTGTCCCAATCAAAAGACCAAGTAACATTATCGCCACACATACCACTTTCATCAGCATAGGCTAACATAGGTAATAGGGCTATAATTAATAATAGTAGTTGATTTTTCATACTATAATTTTGAATTGATTAAAACGAGTAAATACCCACGCCATCGGCGTGAACTATCTACTTAGGCTATGATGACCATGCAAGCAGCATCAAGTTTTTCCATACCGAAGGGCGAGAGAAGAAAATCATCGGCCGTGTGTATCTGCACCGTCCGCTCCTGCAAACGGGTGATGGCCGTTTCGATATTCTTCAGGGTCTCATAGACCATTGCAAGTTTTTCAGTAGACTCGAATTCCATATTTCAGTATTTGTTGCTTAAACAAGGGATTCATATTTTCTCGCATCCGCACTACGTCAACATCGCATCCGAGAAGTTCCTGCAAATAGATTTTCACACCAGCACGGTTGAACAAGTTGGGTATCATCTCCACACAAATATCCACGTCGCTGTCTTCTCTCTGCTCATTGCGTGCAAGCGAGCCGAAGAGCATCATGGAATGTACGCCATAGTGCTCGGCAAGATACTGCCGGGTAGTTTCCAATTTTTTTATAGTCTGCGCTCTGTCAAGCATATCTCTAACGAATTAAAACAGTGCAAAATTACAAAATGTTTGGGAAACAGCAAAGAAAGTTGGGGAAAATTTGGAGTTCTCCGAAAAAGTTGCTATCTTTGCAACGTCAAACTTCAAGTTTGACTATCCGGGCAGAATCCCGAGGGGGCAGGACTGCACCGACACCGCCCAGTTTAAAAGCCACTTTACGGAGTGGCTTTTTGTTGTTAACGATAGTAACTTTGAATGAAAGACTTTACGAAAGACACCCCACTAACAGACTTTCTGGTAGCAAAAAAAGATGAGGAAAAATATGGATGAAACAGGTCAATGCTGGGCGTTGGGGGTGGCAACGCAGGCTCCCCTCAGAAAAATTCTGGCCAGAATTTTTGAAATTTTGGCCAGAATTTAAAAAATATTAGCCAAAATTTATCTCATCTTTTTCAGTTATTCCCCGCGAATATTGCCAGTAAGGATGATATTGGCTACTCCGATGTAGTCAGAGACATCTATCACGCCGTCACCGTTCACGTCGCCTACGGCACCTGCCGACAGTTCAATATCCTTGGTGACCACGTCAGAATCCTCATAGCCAGCCTTCGTAGCGTAAACGCTGACGTGGTAGGTGCAAGTCAGGGCAATTTCATTCCCATAGTGCTTCTTCACATCGCTGCAAATGATGTTGGACACACACTCTGCCCCCTCGGTATCGCAAGTGAACGTCAGTTTGCCGTCGGCGAAAGTGATGGACGGCGTGGCGCACTTCGTCGTGCCGGGCGTGTCGGAATTGTCTTCGATGCCCTCTTCCAATGCTTTCTCGTCAACAAAGAAGAACTCCTTCCATTGGTCAGCGGCTTGATAGGCTGACAAACATCCCTCGGGTACTGACAGTTGGCAGTTCCATTTGTTGATGTCGTCAAGAGCCTGAGAGCCGCAGACAGGCGGCACTTCTGCCTTGCTGATGATGCGCCCCACGTTGGTGCAGTCGGAAAAAGCTTCTTTGCCGATGCTGTTCACGCTCGCACCAAAGGCGAAGTGGTTTAGGCTGCTACAGCCAGAGAAGGCATAATCGCCAATCACCTTCACGCTGTCGCCGATGCTCACATTCCGCAGGTTGGTACACCCGTAGAACTCATTGGGCGAAATCTCCGTTTCCTTGTCAGTTATCACCACTGACCGCAGCGTTTCGTTACGATAGAAGGGGGAATAGCCATTTCCACTTCCTGTAGGATATGAGATGTTTCCGCCAATATAAACAGAATCCAAAGCGAAGGACGCGAACAACGGTGAAATGCCATTGGAGCCAAGCGTGAGAAGAGAATCTCGGTCGGAAATAATCACCGTACTAAACTCTTTACAGCCGCTAAAGGCATAGTTGCCAATTCTATTCACTTTCTCGTCAATCACTAAACAGCCTGTCCCTTTAGGCTCATTTGTGTAAAACTGCTGGATGTTGGCACACTCTGCAAAAGCATAATTAGGAATGTCGCCTCCATAACTCCAAACCACATTTTGTATGTATTTGTTGTTATAGCAGAGATACGGCATTGTCTTCTTGACAGTCATAGAGATGCCCCTATAAGTCACTTGAGTGCCAACGGTAGTATTAACAGAGGTTCTGTCATAAACGCAATCGATAGCATCGCAAGTGCGCTCCGAAGGGCTGACTGGCACATAGCGGATGCCGTCAACCTCAAAAACTGAACTAAGGAAGGGATAGACATATTTGGATGAAAAACTATATGAGTCGTTCGACACATAATTAATTGCTCCTGTTGCGTATGTATAGCCTGTAGGCGGCGTGTTGCCAAGCCATATCACCTTTTTTATGCCACCACTAAAAGAATTGTCGATAGTTTTCACATTGCTTCCTATTGTTAAACTCGACAGGCTGCAATCATAGAAGGCACGATAGCCAATGCTTGTGATGTTATTGGGAATGATTAACGAAGTAAGTCCTGAACAGCCATAAAAAACATAGTTTCCGATACTGGTCAAGCCCGTTGGTATGTCAATATGAGTCAGGCTCGTACAATTATGGAAAGCACTTTCGCCTAGGTCGGTTATTCCGTCTGACATTTTTACGGAAGCAAGTTTCTCGCATTGAAAGAAAGCGAGTTTACCAACAGTACTGATACTGTTTGGCATAGTAATAGAAGTAAGACTACGACAATTCTGAAAAGCATTTTCACCTATAACTTTCACAGCGTCGCCAAATATAATCTCTTTTAAATTATATTTGTTAGAGAACCAAGAGGAAATCGTTGGCATCAACAACGTGACAGATTCAATATTCTCACACTGATTAAATGCGCTATTGCTGACACTCTCAATTTTTTGTGGTAGCACAACGGACTTTAATGACTTGCAATAGTAAAAGGCATTGTCGTCAATAGTCTTGAGACTATCTGAGAACGTTATTGTTTCAAGGTTTTCACAATTGGAGAAGGCTGCGTTGCCAATGTTCCTCACATTATTCATCTTCACTGAGGTCAAACCTTTGAATCCATAGAATGCGGAATTGCCAATGCTTTCTACCTCTTCACCAATAGTAACCTCTTCGATATAGGTATTCATATTAAACCACTGGCCTATTTCCTTGCAATGAAAAGACACTGATTTCAAACCTAAACAGCCCTCGAAAGGAGAATACCCCACACTCTCCACTTTATTGCCTATGTTAACCGTGGTCATACTCGAACAGTTTTGAAAAGCATAACTTCCTATTGTAGTTAAATCGTCAGGCAATGATATTGAGGCCAAGCCTCTACAGCCAGCGAAGCTGGATTCGCCAATGCTCTTCAATCCATTTGGAATTGTGACAGAAACCAGTCCACTACATTCATAAAAAGTATTGTTTTCTATTGTGGTTATGCTTTCTGGTATAGTTATCGAAGTGAGGCTATAACAGCAATAGAACGCCCTGTTTCCTATACTTTTCACAGTAGCTGGAATAGTGATAGAAGTCAATCTGCTGCAACCGTAGAATGCATTGGCTGTGATAGCCGTCACATTGTATTGTATGCCATCGTAAGCGACCGTTTCCGGGATGGCCACATCTCCAGAATAAGAGCCATTGTACTGATACTGGTACGTCACACTTGCCGTTTTCTCATTGGAGTCAAGATTGTAGTAAATTCCATTTATCAGAGTGGATGACATTGCTACCTTTGACAAAAGCAGCAACAGGAAAAGGGATGTAAAATGCTTCATAGATATTATAGTTTTTAGTTCGTATTAAAGAAAAAAGCATGGGCTGACTTTGCGATCTCAACCTGAGGCTTCTGGACTTGCCCATACAAGAAATCAGTCAATCCCATGCTATCAAGCATGGGCGTTGATGCTGATGTTCTTCTTGTATTTAGGAATTTGTCCAGAATTCCAGGTCGAAGTTACAAAAGCTTAACGCTCGTTATATGTTCTTTTGTCTGTTGTCTATGTCATAAGCTTTGCTGTTTCAAAATTTATTCCCAATCACCATCAACAATAGTGGCTACGATGCGGTCTATGACGTGGTCAAAATATGGCTGGCGCAGGAAGCAGTTACGATGAGCAAAGACGTCATCGGTATTAAACTGGCTAACGATATGAGTCACGAAGTAAGACTTTTGCGACAATGGCGAGGAGAGCCATTCACTTTTTATGGGGATGGTCAGTTCTGGATGATGATTCTTTGTGGAGATAAGCACGGCATAGAACAAGCCCGGCTCCACATTTTGCAGTTCATCGCATGAAATGACGAGAGCCGGATGTGGGAGTATCTGGCCGTCTGGAAGTGTGAAGGGCACTTCAACTATTTCCCGCTGATGTACTTGTGCTACAGCCATTTCTCCAGCCCTTTTGTTAATCGTCCGCTATTACTCCTAGCGTAGTTCGCATAGTCTGCGTCGCTCAGGTTTGGGAAGTCGGCATCGGTGAGCGGCGCATACTGTGCAAGACGCGCTGCCAGTTGCTCATCGCTTAACCCTCTCCTGTGCTTGTAAGCACGTGTTCGACTGTTTCTCTCCACAGTCTCAGGCTTTGCCTTTGCTGTAGTGGATGCCTCAATGAGCCTCTCGCCCAGCCAGCGTTGATTGCTCGCTGTGAGTGACAGCCCTTGCAAATAGCCCCACAAATGATTTAGTGACACTGTATTCATAACTTCGTTTTTATTTGCTACTGCCCGAAATGTATGTTGCTCCCCGACAGGAACCATACCCAGACAATACGACTGCAAAATTACAAAATGTTTGGTAAACAACAAAGAAAGTTTGGAAAAAATTTGTTAGAATGACGCCTTGATGTCCTCGAGTTTTAACAGCGTGAGGTCGTCGGCAGAATTTCCCTTTGACGCAGCGAGACGGTTGGCCTGACACTGGATGGCCTTCTCGAAGATGTTGCGCACATAGCGTGCGTTGCCAAAGTTGCGGTCTTTGTGAGTCACGACATACTCGAACTGGCGCTTCAGGTAATTGGCTCCCTCGCTGCTGATGTTATACTGGTTCTTGCGTAGGTACATCAGGAAAATGTCGTAGAGTTCGGCAGCGGTATAGTCGGGGAAACTGATGTATCGGTTGAAGCGCGACTGCAGGCCGGGGTTGGTGTTGATGAAGTCCTTCATCTCGTCGGTATAGCCGGCCACGATGACCACCAGCCGGTCGCGGTCGTCCTCCATGCGCTTGAGCAGCG
>JAEEGL012517506.1_pt1 | contig 23649 bp, 9 predicted proteins | sample 9134231 | NCBI WGS metagenome assembly JAEEGL01 (sample SAMN16246548, study PRJNA631951) | gut metagenome | biome: gut microbiome; feature: rumen; material: fiber-attached | host: Bos | place: Iran: Karaj | collected 2018-10 | reverse complement strand
ACCATCTTGAAGATGGCCTCGATTTCGATCTGCTTGTAGTCGGCGGCATAGAAGGTTTCCAGGCCGTGGTCGGAGAGCTTGCAGCCGTTGGCGGCAAAGAAATCGTGCCTCTTCTGCAGAGCCTCGATGAGATCCGCGTAGGAATCTATCTCCTTGTCGGCGGCCTCGCCAAGTTTCTTCAGGTATTCCTTGTAGGACTTGGGATCCTCGATTGCCATCGCCTTGTCCGGACGCCATGCAGGAAGGACCTTGGTGCCGAAGGGATGCTCGGCAATCATCTTGTGCCAACGGAGGTCGTCGGCGGGATCGTCAGTGGTGCATACCACCTTGACGTTGAACTTGCGGATGAGGGCCTGGCCGCGGAATTCCTCCGTGGCGAGCTTGGCGTTGCATTCTTCGTAGATCTCGCGGGCGGTCTTGGGGCTCAGCACCTTGTCGATGCCGAATACGCGGCTGAGCTCGAGATGAGTCCAGTGGTAGAGGGGGTTCCTCATCAGGTAAGGAACGGTCTCAGCCCACTTTTCGAAGGTCTCCCAGGAGCTCTTGGTGCCTCCGGTGAGATATTCTTCGCTCACGCCGTTTCCGCGCATCGCGCGCCATTTGTAATGGTCGCCGTAGTGGCCGTCCACCAGCCAGAGCTGGGTAATGTCCCGGAACTGGATGTTCTCTGCAATCTGCTGGGGCACGAGATGGCAATGATAATCTATTATGGGCATACCCTCGGCGTGCCCGTGATATAGTTCACGGGCTGCGCCGTTGGTAAGCATGAAGTCTTTATTGATGAATGTTTTCATATTACCTCTTTCCCTTTGCACGATAGTTACGTGATGCGGAATTCCATCTCGGGTCACCCACATCTGCATTGCGGAGCGTTGCGTTGGTGAGGGTGAAGTCGAATGTCGCGCTGGCGGTGCAAGGATCTGCATCGAGTTTGTCACCCGCGGTGGTTGCGGTCGTTTCGTCGATCGCGCCGCCGAAGAAGCCGTCAGCCACATTGAAGAAGTAGTTGCCGGACATGGTAGGAACGGTCGCGCCGGTCTTGGCGAGGAGCGAAGTTCCGTCAATGTTCAGGAAGAGGTTGTTCTTCACCACATACTTTTCAGGGGCACCTGCGCAACTGCGCACCCACAGGAGGCCGTTGCTTGCACCCACGGAGCATGCGCCGAAGGTGTTGTTGGTGATGGCGATGGTGCCGGCGATATCGGCATCGCAACGGACAAAGTCACGTCCTCCATCATAGAAGGTATTCTGGGAGACGTTGATGGCAGTGTACGCACCCTTGCGGATATCGATCATGCCCTGTCCGGTGCCGAATCCGTGCACGAGGTCCCTTTCGAGATCGAAGATCCCGACCTTGGAATCAGTGCCGTTGCCATAGAACACGCCCTTGTTGTATGCGATGAATTCGCAGTCCACAGCCTGGATCTTGCTGATCTCGACAGTCTCGGAGACCTCGAGAGCAATGCCTATCGCCTTTTCAGCGCCATTGAACTTGATCTTTTCGGCGAAGAAGGAGGTGGCGCCGACGCTCAGTTTGAAGCCGCCGATAACCTCCACGATGCCCTTTCCGCTAAGTGCCACGGGGGCCGTGAGGGTCACGATGCCGCTGCCGCCGCCTTCGATGGTGCGGAGGTCATAGGTGCCGGCCTTGAGGGTGATGGCAGCCTTGCCTGCATCGAGAGCAGTCACGAGTTCAGGCACGGTGCTGACGGTGATCTCGGAAGAGACCCTGCCTGCATTGGGATTCCAGCGGGCTGCGCCCACGTTGGAGGCGAGGCAGACTGCATCGACGAGGGTGTAATCCCCTGCCGCAGCGTCCTTCACGGGATTCACGGTCAGTTCAACGCCACCATTGGCAAGTGCCGCTTCCTTGGTAATGACACCCGTCCAGAAAGCCTCGGCGGTGCAGTTGTAGAAGTAGTTTCCTGCTACCGTGGAAGGAACCTGGATGGCGGCGTTAGTGCCGGACAACCTGTTGTTGTCGCCGTTCTCGTTCAGGAAGAGGTTGTTCTTTACGACATAACTGTCGGGAGTGGAACGTACGTAGAGAATACCGTTGTTATTGCTCAGCGTGACACTGTCGAAGGTGTTGTTCACGATGTTCACTGCACGGACAACCTTGCCTGCATCCGCACGGATGAAGTCGCGACCGCCCACGATGGTGCAGTTCTCGATGGTGAAGGTACCATACTCACCCTTTCGGATATCGAAGGTACCCTGACCGCCGCCGAGGGTGGTGAACATATTGTTGGAGAACACCACTGCGCCAAAGTTGGAGCCATCGGCATTGCCGTACAGGACGCTCTTCTTGACGTGGCTGATATCGCAGTTGCGGACGGTGAGGTTCTTTACCACGGAGGCCGCGGCCACGTTGAAGAGGTTGTTGGTGTCGTCGCCCACTATGGCGAGATTCTCGATGACGATGTTGCCAAGTTCGCCCTCGGCGAAGTTGACCTGCTTTACCTTCACCACTGCGCCGGCCTCACCGCTGAGATGCATTCCTGCGGTGATGGCTATTTCGGCTGCGGAAAGGTCATAATCACCTGCCGCGAACTTGATGTCGGTCTTGCCGGCCTCTACGGCTGCGGTGAATTCCTCGACGGTCTTCACGAGGAAGGAATCGCCGCTGGTGCCGCCCACATAGGAAGGATTCCACTTTGGAGCACCGACTCCGGCGCTGATGACGACACCGTTCACGAGGGTGAAGTCGTTGGTCGTAGCATCCTTTACAGGGTTGACGGTGATCACCGCGCCCTGGCCGCCGCATGCGGTTTCCTTATCCATGATGCCGGTGAAGAAGACTTCGTCGTTGCAATCATAGAAGAAGTTGCCGATCATCTTAGGCACCTGTGCACCGGTCTTGCCGATAACGGTTCCGGAGGTCATGCCGAGGAGGAGGTTCTTCTCTACCTTATATTCAGCAGCGGCGGCACGCACGTAGAATATACCGTTGCCGTTCTTGCTGGTATTGAGGTTGTACATCGTATTGTTGCGGACGATGATGGAAGGAACCGAGCAGGTGGCGTCGATACGCATGAAGTCACGTCCGGCGGTGAGGGTGGAGTTGACCAGCGTGAAGGAAGAATAGGTTCCGTTGCGCAGGTCGAACATGCCCTGTCCGGTGCCCTGGTTGTAGACTTCGATGCCGTCGAAGAGGATATCTCCGAGATCGAACTTATCGGCAGTATTGCTGGCGTAGATGACGCTCTTTGTGAAGCCGTCGATAACGGTGTTCTTAACGGTGACGCTTTCCGCGGTCACGCCCTCGGTGGAATCAAGGTCGATGAGGATAGCCTGAGTGCCGGTCGAGAAGGCCGCATTCACGGTCATATTGTCGAGCGAGAAGTTGCCGACAGCGCCGCTGAGTTTGAATCCGCCCTTCACCAGCACATTCTCCTGGCCCTTGAGGGCGAGAGGAGCGGATACGGTGAGCAGACCGTCCGTAAGTTCATAGGAACCGGTAGCAAGGGTGATTTCCGTCTTGCCGGCGGCAATCGCGGCGTTCAACTCATCGACATTCTTGACGATGAACTCGGTGTCGCCGCCCTCATCTGCCTTGGGCAGGATAGCGAAGGTCGCCACACCCGCTGCGGACTCGGTATTGTAGATATCGTTCGCGCCGGGGTTCGCATACACCTCAACCTTGTAACTGCCCTTGTCAAGCATGCCGGTGGTGGTGCCGCCGATCACATAACTGGTGCCGTCTGAAACAGTCGCGCTCTTGCCGTTGAACACAACGGAGTAACTGGCTGCATTGGGAACGGGATCCCAGGTAACGGTCACGTCTGCACCGTCCCCCGCGGTCTGAGATGCGGGAGATGCCACGGGCTGGGGTGCCGGCAGAGCGGTATTCACCACGCTCACGTCGGTGGACCATGCCAGTTTCTCGAGGCTGACGGGGCCGGAAGGATAGATATACACCATGGATTCTCCGGTGATGGAGGTGATGAGTATCTTCTGGGCATTGGTCATATCGGCCATTGCGGACACGCCGCCCTTGAGGGCGATTTCGGAGCCATCCACGGGGCCGGCACCGATTACGAGGTGATGGCCTGCGGAGGTCGGGTCTGCAGCCTTAATGATTAGAGAGCCGGGACCGGTAACCTTGAATGCGAGATAGTTGTTGGTGGGAACCGAGTTACGGTTGGTGACAACGGCCTCCTGGAAGTTCAGCATGCCGTTCTCGACAACGATAGGATAAGATTCTGATGCGTTGATGTAGAGGAGGTCACGCACCATCTCCTTCTTGATGGTTCCGGAGAAGTACTTGGCGTTGGTCAGATCCCAGGTATGGTTTCCTGCCACGGTGCCAAGGGTAAGGTCTTCGGGTTCCTCGACATAAGGAGTCCACCACTTGGGAGCACCCACGTTCTTGCCTGCGATCTCGCTGTCGGGGAGGATATTGAAGTATCCGCCGGGAGCGTTGAAGCAAGGATCATTCTGGAGGATGGTTCCGCTGGCCTGTGCCATGGTGAAGTTGTCGGTGAAGAAGGCAACTGCGCCGGCATCGTTCAGAGGCAGGTTGTAGAACCAGTTGTTGGCTGCGGCAACCGCCAGATCGGATGCGGGTTTATACTTGGTGTTGGCACTTGCAAGGACAGCCTTCCCGGTCATGTTCAGGATGAGGTTGTTCTTGAAGGAAGTGGTGCCGGGAACAATCTGGAGGCCGAAAATACCAGCGTTATTGGTATTGTCGACGAAGCAGAGGTTCTGCAGGGTGTTGTTCTCGAACTTCAGTTCGCCGATAGTGCCCTGGTCGATGCGCAGGAAAGTACGCATGCCCTGCCAGATGGTATTGTTCACGAAGATGAGTTTGGCGATATCCGTTGCCTGACGGATGTCGAACACGTCGCCGCCGACAGTACCGTCGGAGTTGATGTCGTGAATATCGCAGTTGTCGTAGGTGATTTCTCCCATGGTCATCTTCTTGCCCCACTCATACATCAGACCCTTCGTGTAGTTGGATATGACGCAGTTCTTATAGGTGAGGTTGCCGATAATCTTTCCGTCCTTGGTGCCGCCATTCTTGTTCTGGAAAGCGAAACCGAATCCGGAAGGTGATGCGGCATTGCCGGCACCGCTGAATTCGACACCTTCGAAGTAGAAGTTGCCTCCGTCAACCCATGTGTCAGCCACATGCAGTTCACCGTTGAGAACAGGCTTGGTGCCGTCGGCAGACTCTTCGCCGGCGATGGTGAAGCCGTTGGTCACATCCAGCGACTGGATCTCATAGGGGGATCCCGCCAGTTTGAGCAGAATCTTCGCATCGGCGGTCTTCACCGCATTCTGGAGTTCTGCGAGGGTGGAAACCTCGGTGAATCCGGTCACGTCGGGAGTTGTCCACGCATCCACCTGTCCACGGGCGGCGGAGAGGTAATAGAGAGTGACGGTGTATTCCTTGGAGGCGTCCAGGCCGGTGATGGTTGCGGTCGCAGCCGCTATATCTTCGGCGGTAAGAGTGTACTTGGCCACATCCTCGGAGCCGGTAAGGCCGTATTCGATATGGGTGACCTCGTTGTAGTCCGCCACATCCTTGGACCATGCCACGGAGATGCTTGCAGCCGTGCGTGCGGATACCTTCAGGAAGAGGTTGTCCTTAACGGCGAAGGTCTTGACGGACTTGTCGCAAACCGCGACATGAGAGTCCCCCTTCCCTTCCGCGACTGCCTGCACGGTGAACCAATAGGTCTTGTCGGCATCCAGTTTCTTCTGGTAAGGCACGGAAGCGGGAGCCACCGACTCACTGAGATATTGCTGGGTGAGGGCGGCATCGGTATATACCACGAAATTGTAACTATCCACGCCCTTGGTCACATCCCAACTGAAGGTCACGACATCGCCGAGCGAACTGTTGACCTTTGCAGCCAGGTTGGTGGGTTCAAGGCAGCGGGAAAGTGAGATTTCGGTGATCTCCTCGAACTTGTCGGACACGCAGGAAGTTGCGGCCAGACAGAGAAGAGAAGCAATTGCTATTCTGAATATATTCTTTTTCATAACGCTTTCGGATTAGATGCTGTCGTAACCGTAATCGTTCTTGATGTATCCCTGGCTGTTGGTCATGGTATCGTTGAAGATAGGCCAGAACATGTACTGCTCAGGATTGCGGTAGTAGATACCCTCGATACGGTTGGTGTAGAAGCCCGTGCTCTTGGCATCGTCGTATTTAGTCACGTATGCCGCGGACACTTCCGCTCCGGCAGGAACCGCCTCGCCGATACTGCAGAAATGGATGTCGATAGACTTCTCATCGTCTGCGAGGGTATAGTAAATATCTCCCGAAAGGGTGGCATATTCGCCGGTCAGGCCGCGCAGGGCCTTCATGTCGGTGATTGCCGCATCCAGATTCTTCTTTAGGAGTTTCCAGCGGATGAGGTCTGCCTTGCGGAGGAACTCGCCGCAGAACTCGAGGGCGCGCTCGTCCACGATAGCGTTGAACATCGCGGTCTTGTCGGCAAGGCCGTCCACATAAGCGTCAGCCTCGGTTTCATGGCCCACGTATGCGCGCTCACGCACTTCCTTAAGATATTTCTTTGCTGCAGGGAGATCGTTCTGCTCGTTGGCGATTTCGGCCGCCATGAGGAGAATATCAGAGTAGCGCATCACGACGGGCTTGATGCCATCGTCATTGCCGCCGGTGTAAGGCTGGGCATCCATCCACTCGAAGCGATATTTGCCGAAGAACCACTTACCTATGCCTGCGGGTTCGATGCTATTGTCTTTATTCCACTTGTAGTTGACGCAGGTCACGTCGCGGCGCTGGTCGTTTGCGCCATACTTGAAGTAGAGAGTAGGAACGGGACCGGCATCTCCACCGCGGCTGACACCGTTCGTGATGCTTGCGCCCTCGGAACTGATGGCGAAGGTGAAATTCCACCTGCCGCGGCCCTCGCCGAACGGGATCACATAAAGAGTCTCGTAGCCGGGACCTGCGGTGAGGTTATCCATGTTGTTCATCTTGTACCAGTAGTTGCGATAGTCCTTTTCGAGTCCGGCGGACTTGGAAGTGATGGCATCCTCAAGATAGGCAAGTGCCTTGGGATAGAGGACTGCTGCGGAAAGTTCGGTATCGGTGGTGGTGCGGTTGGTTCCGAGGTCGCCGGTGCCCACCTTGCCGTCGTCCGGACGGAGGGCGAAACCGGAAGCAAGGAGAGCGATGCGGGCATAGAGGCCCTCGGCGAACACCTTGTTAATGCGGTCGGTCCTGGAAGTCTGGGCGCTTGCTCCGGGATAGTAGAGGCCGGGGATGGCTTCGTCCAGATCGGAAAGGATCTGCTTGAAGATCACGTCGCGACTCTCCTTGGGAGCGTAGATGGTAGATGAAGTCAGCGACTCGAAGCGGGCGGGAACATCTCCCCAGGCCTTGATCAGGTCGTAGTAAATCATCGCACGAAGGGTGAGAGCCTCTGCGAGCAGATAGCGCATATCGGCATTGTTGGCGGTATTGCCATATTCCCTGAGGCCTTCGATCACGAGGTTTGCACGCTCGATTCCCATGTACATGAGAGGGAACGGGCCGTTGGGAAGGTTCAACTGGGAGTTGTTCGGCTCGCAGTTATATGCCGCGATGTCGGACTTTCCGTCGCCGGGCTTATAAGTGTTGTACCACTCGATATCGGAGTTGAGGCCGTACCAGGGAAGGAATCTTCCGCGATAGGAGTTCACCTCGCAGAATGCCTCGGTGATGCCGAAGATGGTACCTTCTGCCAAAGCATAGTTGGAATATACGGTGGCCGCGTCGAATGCCGAAGGAGACTTGGTCTCGAGCAATTTGTTGCAGGAAGGGGTTGCCATGCAGAGAACGGCCGCGATAAAGATATATGTAAGGATCTTTTTCATATCCGTGTCGTTTTAGAAACTAATGTTAAGACCGGCAACCCAACCCCTTGATTTGGGATAGGCGGAGTAGTCGACGCCGGGAGTAAGAGGAGTAGCACGGCGGGTATCGACTTCAGGGTCGTAACCGGAGTATTTGGTGAGGCAGAACAGATTCGTTCCGGTGACGTAGACGCGTGCACGACGGATATGGATCTTCTCTGTGGTCTTCTCAGGCAGAGTGTAACCTACGGTGAGGCTCTGCAAGCGGAGGAAAGAGGCATCCTCGACCGCCCAGTCGGAGAATACGGCGTTGCCGATATTAGGACTCCACATGGTCTTGCCCCTGTTGGCAGCCTTGAGAGCGTCGGCATCGGTAATCAATTCGCCGGTGTTCCAGTCGATGTTGGTCCAGCGCTTGTCCACATCCATCATGTTGATGAGGTTGCGGTTGTTGAACTTGCGGGATGAGGTAAACTCGATCTTGTTGGCATTGTAAACTTCATTGCCGATCATGTAGTTGAAGTTGGCGCTGAAGTCGAAGCCCTTGAAGTATCCGCTGAACGAGAAACCACCGGTGAAGTCCGGGGAAGCATTACCGATGACGGTGCGGTCTGCGACCGTCACCTTGTTGTCGTCGGACTTGTTGACGTTCTTCAGTTTGAGGGCACCGGGCATGAGGTAGTTGGCGCCGATAACTGCGGAATCATCCACCACGCCATCGTTGAGGACCCACTTGGAACCGTTCCAGGTAAAGTCATCCACGGTGTAGTATCCGTCGCAGACATAGCCGTACATGTTGCCGAGAGGCTGGCCGACCTGGACGATGTAGTCGTCACCGATTTCGGTGGATGCCCAATAGGACTGGGCGGTGATTGAATTCAGGCCGCCGAGGTCCATTACACGGTTGATGTTGTAGGCGATGTTGCCGGAGATGTTCAGGGAAACGTCTTTCTTCTGGATCAGAGGCATATTGAGGGTGAGTTCGATACCGCGGTTGCGGGTAGAACCGATGTTGCGGTATTGGCTGTCATAACCCGAGCCCGTGATGGGGAAGTTGATGAGCAGGTCCTTGATGTCGTTCTGGTAAACTTCGACGCTACCGGAAACCGATCCATTCTTGAGGCTGAAATCCAAACCGATGTTGTGAGAGTAAGTGGTCTCCCAGGTGAGGTCGGGATTGTTCATGATCTTACCCGCCATCCAGTAGTTTGCACTCTGGCTGAGCCAGGTAGTGTTGGTGGAGGAATACTGCTTCACGAGGAGGCCGGAAGGGATATTGTTGTTACCGGCGGTACCGAAACTGTAGCGGAGTTTCAACTGATCCAGCCAGCCCCTGGTGTTCTCCATCCAATCCTCGTTGGAGATGGTCCAGGATGCGGCGGCGGAGGGAAAGAAGCCCCACTGGTGACCGGCCGCGAACTTGGAACTGCCATCCGCACGGAGGGTGGCTCCGATGGAGTATTTACGCTTGAAGTCGTAGTTTACACGACCGAAGAAGGAGAGCAGTTTGTCGTCCGGGTTGTAGTAGTTGTTAGCCTGGGAAGGCGTGCCGGAAGAAAGGAAATTCCATGCCATCTCGGCTCCGTAGAACGTGGGAAGGCCATCGACCATCAACTGGAGTGTGTTGCTCTTGGTGATGGTGAGTTCTTCGCCGAGCAGCGCGGTGAGGTTGTGGTCCTCGCTGGGCATGAAGTTCTTGAAGTCGTAGTTGAGGGTATTGGTATTGCGATACTTGGCGCGGAACGCTTCCTTATGCTGGTTGGAAGGAGTGTTCTTAATGGTGGAATTGTTCGCCACATAGTAGGTGGTGAGGCCGTAGAAACGGTCATCCGTCTGACGGAAATCCTCATAACCGCCCTCAATCTTGAGGCGGAGATTGTCGATGATATCCCAGTTGAACGCGGCATTGGTGTTCATTGTCGCGCGTATCCTCCTGGAATCATTGTCGGCAACGGAAAGGAGCGGCGGAGCATTGTCGCCGTAATCCTGCTCTTCGTCCACACCCTCGATGGTGGTGACCAGAGGAATGGGAGAGTAGGAAACCGCATGCTTCAGACGGCCGTTACCGGAGGTGGTGCCGGTGTCGTTGATGCCGTTGGCACCTGAGCCGCGCACGTTGACCTTGGAGTAACGCACGTTAACATCGAGGGAGGTCTTGGCAGAGGTCTTGAAGTTGCCTTTAAAATTAAGGTTGTCGCGCGCGTAACTGGATCCGGTCATGATGGCATTGTCGTCCATGTGGGCGTAACCCACGGCCCAGTTGTATCCTTCACCCGTTCCGGAAATAGAGAAGTCGGCGCTGAAGGTGCTGCCGGTGTTTCCGAATACCGCATTCACCCAGTCGTTACCCTTCTTCTTCTTGTAGAGGTCGATATCGCCGAAGGTTCCGAAATAAGGAATGTAGTAATTGTCGAGATTGTCGCGCACGGTGCCGAGTTCATACTGGAACTTCACGAAGTTCTCGACATCCATGGGCTGGATAGCATCGGCATTGGCAATTCTCTTTGTTCCGTAGTAGGTGTTGAACTTGACGGAAATCTTCTGTCCCTTCTCCGCGCTCTTGGTGGTGACGATCACGACACCGTTTGCACCGCGGCTACCATAGATGGCGGTCGAGAATGCATCCTTCAGAACGTCGATGGAAGCGATTTCGGAGGAAGGGATATCGTTGATGGATTCCACGGGGAAGCCGTCCACGATATACAGAGGGCTGTTGTCCTGGGTGATGGAGCCGCCGCCGCGGACGCGGATCTTCACGTCGGCATCGGGATCTCCTTCGGTTGTTACTACCGAGACACCGGCCATCTTACCGGAAAGAGCCTGGCTCACGGTGGTGACAGGCTGCTCGGTAAGTTTTTCCGAACCCACGGACGAAACGGCGCCGAGAAGGTCGCGACGTTTCACTGTCGCATAACCCACAACGACTACTTCGTCGAGGAATGTGTCATCGGCCTTCATCTGGACGTCGATCGTAGCCCTGCCGGCAATGGCGACAGTCTGATCTGCGAGTCCGATGAAAGAAAACACGAGATTGGCTGCATCTGCAGGAACAGTCAGCGAATAGTCGCCGTCGATGCCGGTGACCGTTCCGATGGTGGTGCCTTCCACGAAGACGCCGGCCCCCATCAGGGGTTCACCGTTCTCGTCCGTAACCACGCCCTTAATCGTGGTCTGAGCGGCCAGAGACAGTGTTGTTCCAAGGCAGAGAAGCGCAAGAATGAGTTTCTTTGCTAAACTTTTCATTGGATTGATGAGTTATTGTATTGAGTTATCAGTTTTAATCTGCGGCCAAATATAAGTATTTATTTTGGATTTCCGTGCCCGTGCACGGAAATTTTTACAAAGCCGTGTAAGTACCCCCTTCCACCTGTGCGGAAACAATATCCTTAACCAGGTAATGGAGGTACATTTCGAGGTTGGTATAACGGCTTTTCTTATCGATACTTATGGCCGTGCCATCCGCGCCGGAAGCGGGATTCAGGCCGCAGGAAGATTCAAACCAGTCCGGAATGCCATCGCCATCGGCATCCGCTGTTTTGGCTATTTGCTCGGCTGTGGCAGTGTAGGAAGGCCATCCACCCACTTCTGCGGGGGTATTGATAATCCTTCCGGTATTCTGGCGCACACCGCTCACGGCACGCTCATCCACGCTGTCCCTATGCAACACATCGCCGCCATAGGTCAGCACTGCGGCCATGCCGGCTTCTGCCGTGTGGGTGGTAGTATATACGGTTTTTCCGTCAGGCCCGGCAATAGCCAGAGGCGTGCTCAGGAAAGTATAGCCCGACGGAATGTCGTAACTGCTCGCATCGTGGAAATAGACTCCGTGCACGTGATTGTTCGAAGTGATATCGTTGTAGGCAGTATTCACGTTTCCAGCCATATATAGCGCCGGGTAGCCGTAATTGACCTTAGAAGAGGAATAAACGCTGTAGGCATCAACGAAGTAATGTTTGTCCTTGGAATCCGGCCCCGGACGATACCAGCAGTTCACCAGATTATAGTGTCCGCCCTCACCGCCGTAGGTGGAATTATCCCCCCAGTTATAGATAACCAGATTGCGCAGATCCACGTTCCCGCGCTTGGACCAGTCGAACACCCCGTTTTGCTTGGGATAGATTTCCGGATGGTCTATGCGGGGGTTGCGGCTGTGGTGGTTTGCCAGCATGTTATGGTGGAAACTGGCATCCTTTCCGCCCCAGATTCCGCCGTAGCCGTGCGCGCCCTTGGAGTGCGCGCTGTCGTTCATGCTTTCGGTGAGGATGCACCACTGCATGGTGAAGTTCTGGTTTCCGTAGAAGGATGCGCACTCGTCGATACTCCAACTCATGGAGCAGTGATCGAGTATGATATTGCTGTTGTAGCGGCCCCAGATGCAGTCTTCGCCGTCTCCGGCGTTAGGTCCTTCATCACCCAGGCGGAAGTGAAGATAGCGTATGATAACATTGTCCGCGCTGATATTCACGGTGTAGTTCTTGAGACAGATGCCGCCACCCGGAGCCGTCTGTCCGGCGATAGTCAGGTTGCCGTTGCTGATCTTGATGGCGGATTGGAGTTGGATGATGCCGGCAATGTCGAAAACGATGGTGCGCGCGCCCTTCTGGCCGATCGCCCAGCGCAGCGAACCTTCTCCGCTGTCGTTCAGGTTAGTAACATGATAGACCGCTCCCCCGCGTCCGCCGGTGGTGTACATTCCGCCGCCCTCGGCACCGGGGAACGCCCTCGCGACTCCATCCTCTTCCGCCGAAGGCATCTTGAAGTCATCGTAGGAAATCTCTTCCACGCCAGGGCCCGGAGGCACCACGACCTCGATGAAAGCATCCACGGAGGCACTCCAGGGGGATGTTTCATCCTCCCCTACGCTGCGCACGTGGAATTTGTAATGAACCCCCTTGGAAACCGGGGCAACCGTCACGTTGCGCTTGGTCACGTTGCCGTCCATGGCAGGGCTCCCGCTCTCATCCAACAACTGCCAGTCGTAACTCAGCGCACCCTCCACGGACTCCCACTGGAAGGTGAAACTATCATCCTCCTGAGAATGCAATTTCAGCCCCACGGGTGCTTCGAGAGCCTTCTTTTCAGGTTCATCCACCTTTCCTCCGCAGGCTATGAGACATAGCATGGCGGCGATGGCGAAAAAGAGTTTGGTCCTTATCATTTTTCGTATATCAGGGATGCCCATATGAAGGGGCCGACTCCCTTGGGGTCGTTCTCGGTTATCTTTTCGTGGATGTAGTAGTCGTAGTCGCCGCTGCGGTTCTCCTTGCCGCCGAGACCGGCAACTGCGCAGCATTCGGTTAGGGTGATGGTGCCGTCAGTCTCTTCGCGGATGAAGGTCTTGACCAACTTCCGGTAGAGCCTGCGGGCATATTTGCCATATTCGGGAGCATATCCTTTCGCAGCCGCCTTGAGATAGACGTAGGTGAACATTGCGGAGCAGGTGGACTCGATGTAGTTACCCTCGCGTCCGGGGCAGTCCAGCACCTGATACCACATTCCGGTGGCCGGATCGTCGTATTCCTGGAGGCGGTCGAGAAGGGCGCGGAGGATGCTTATCAAGCCTTCGCGGTCCGGATGGTTATCCGGCATCCAGTCCAGCACGTCCACAAGGGCCATCAGATACCAGCCCATAGCCCTTCCCCAGGCATGAGCGGACTGGCCTGTAGCCGGATCCGCCCAGAACATGCTGCGGGTTTCGTCCCAGGCGTGGCGCAGAAGGCCCGTGGCCGGATCCATGCATTTGTCATAGGCCACTGCGAACTGCCTTGCGATATCGCTGAAATTCATGGCAGCCTCTTCGGAATCCAGATAGCGGGCGCTGTACTGCGCATAGAAAGGCTGAGCCATGTAGAAGCCGTCCAGCCATACCTGATAGGGATATATCTTCTTGTGCCAGAAGGCTCCCGCCTCGGTGCGGGGCTGGGTTTTCACCTGCATGTAGATGCTGTCCAGCGCGGCGCGGTATTTCTGCTTTCCGGTGAGGTCGTAGAGTTTGAAAAGCGTACGTCCGGGGCAGATGTGATCGACATTGTAATTGCCGCGCTTGTAGTTCGCCCCCACCGAGCCGTCCTCGCGGATTATCGCATCGTACCAGGTATCGACATACTCAACATTATCACCCACATCCAGAAATGCCAACATTTCAAGGCCGGGCGTGTAGTTCCATTTGAGTTTGCCGGCCATGCCGTCAAGATCCGCCGCAGTCGGGCAACGCCGCATCTCCGACTCCACCATCCGCCGCGACAGCGGCTGGCGAGTGCAGCCAAAAAACAGCGTACAGACAGATAGAACGACGATTATGCTATGTTTCATTTGCTATCAGTGCCAGTGTTACAAGTGCAAAGATAGCAATCTTTTTGGTTTTTCGTGCCCGTGCACGAAAAATATACTATGAATAAGAAAAACGGGCGGAGAGCATGGCCTTCATGTCCTCCCATCTGTACCAGGGACCATTGACTGGCTCCAGAGGGAGTGTTGCCTCGTCGCCATTGACCACAAGCTTGAATATCACATCTCCGTTGCGGTTGGCACAGAACAACAGATACATCGTGGCGGCCATTGGCGAGCGGAAATTGTACCAGTTGGCTGAGATGCCGTCGGCATTGTCGGGAATAATGTCGAAGCCGTCCGCTCCAAAAGCCGAAATCAAAAAGAGAAAAACGGTATCGTGCCCGAAGCGCAGCCGCACGCCAGGCTTTCCGGCGGCAAGGGCGCTGTCTGCATCCTCCACAATATGGGCCAGCGTGGGCAAATCCCGCAGAGAAGATCCTGGTGCGTTTGCAACCCAATAGATATAATTGTCGATTTCCCAAAGAGCATATTTTTCGTCGGGGGTGAAAACGTCCATCAGGCTGCTCTCAGTCGGCGTGCACTGCATGTTGAAAACAAGGTTGAAGAAATCAAGCACAAAAGCCCTGTCTCCCCTGAAATCTTTCAGGAATTCCGGAGATTTGAACAGACGGGCGACAATTGCACGATAGTCGAGACGTTTCTCTATGAAGGCCTTCAAATCCGTACCCCAGGGATCCTTACGCTTGAAATAGCCCTCCTCTTTCTCCACCTCACGCCAAGGGTTGGTGTCGTGATGCGGGCACATCTCGTCCATATCATAGACATCGGCCGACTGGGTAATATCCAGCCTCGGGTCCAACTTGAGCAGGCCCTGGCAGAAAGAGGCCATCGACACTATGCTGCGGGGCGTCTGAGAAGCCCCAGCCCGCACCTCTGGGCGCTTGCGGAAGAATGCCCGGTTATCCATATATACCTCTCGTGCGACGCGTATATGCTGTTCCCAGCCGAGTGGAGACAAGTCGCCGAAATGGTTATGGCAGACATTATTATAATACTCCGAAGCTATTGCCCAGACGCGTTCCCCTTCCCCGGTCAGGACTCCGGCTTTGTGAGCAGCATCCAAAACGCCAACGCTGCGCTCATACTGAGTCGCATTCAGCAGATAACGAGCCCCGTGGCGGCCGTAATGGCTGAGATAGACAGGAGTATATCCTTTCGGCGGAGCACTGACCTTGTGATCTTTGAAGGGATACATATAGTAAACCCCACCGGCCCTGTTGAAATCGGCATATACCGCCTCTTTTATAGTTTGGGCCGATGTTGGGATAGCTGCGAGCACTATCCCTGCAACAAGGCCGTATAACAATTTGAAGGTGTTCAGTCGTCTCATTTCATGCTGGTTACTACATAGGGACTTGCAATGGCATAGCGAGCCGCTTGTAGGGCAATCGGTGCCGAGGCATCGGTCACCGGTGTAGACCAGGAACCGTCGGTAGTGGACGACTTGCTGTACCGGAAGGTGTTATTATCGAGCTTGATATTGCCGTTGAACGGGCCGATGACGGTCTCGAAGACGGTGCAGGAAGCTCCGTAGCGGGAGATGCCGTAATCCATGTGATATCCGTCACGTGTCAGGCCGTTGCTGTTGTTAAGAGAGGATGTGCGGAGATTCTGAAGCATCGCGCCAGTCGAAATAACTCCGTCGAAGCCACACTCTTCCACCGCTTTCTTACCCTGCGCGGCGATTATGGTCCACATCTCGTCAGTGTTGGAGAAAGGCTTGGAGACATTCTGTGCCTTGCTTAAGTTGAAATAGGACTGCGACAGGATGTAGTAGAGTTTCGGGGTGCCGCCATTTTTCTTCTGGGCGGCCTTTACCTTATCCACAAGACCCTGGACGGCGTTCTTTTCGGTAGAAGTCCATCCCCATGCCAGCTGCCTTCCGGTATGTTCCTGGATGGTGACTATATCCCATTTTCCAGTGGCAGCAACGGTAGCGAGGCTCTTTCCGCTCACATCCGTCCAGCTCGTCTTTCCAGGATTGCACACGTAGCAATGGTAATCCGTTGACGTGCTCCATCCGTCGTTGTATTCCGGGATGGTGCGGCCGCCGTAATACATGTGAACCATCTGCACATCCTTTATTCCCGCCGCGGCGAGTATGCCGGGCAGATGTTCCACGGCATCTTTTGTAAAGCTGTTGCCGATGAAGAAGATGCGGAAGGAAGCGCTGACATTCAGGTCGGGATCGGGATTGACGGGCGTGTCGCCTGTGGCGATGTCATAGGTCACATCCTTAAAGGTAGCCTTGCCGGACGAACCGTCCTTGCCGAGATACCTGACCACATTGGTTTCGGGGTACAAATCATAATTGTATTTCCCCTTGTTGTATGTGCCAACCTTTCCCGATGCCGTACCGCCCTCCCAGGCAGCCGCCTGAGTCACATATCCGAAGAATAATCCGCGATAAGCGCTGTCAGAGATTATCTCCCCGTAGTTCTCGTTATTGGAATAGGCACCGGCGTTAGGCAGGGAGACGATTCCTCCGACCCGCCCGGAAGTGGTAGAAACCAGATTGCCGTAATTCTTGCACCCGGAGATGGAGGAGCCGTTGTTGGTGAAGCAGCAGATGTTTCCCAGACGTCCGCCATCGGTTTTGGGCATTGTGTTGAGCTGGTCGCCGCGGTTCTCGCAGTTGATGATATCCGTGCAGGCATTGGCCGCACCAACGATACCGGCTGTACGCCCGGCCTGGGAAGTCATGTTCCCGTGATTGCTGCAGTCGGAGATGACATTCCGCTTGGCATTTCCAGTCGGTGAATTGGCAAAGCCCACGATACCGGCCACGTGGATTCCAGTTGCGCCTGCATTCAGGTTGGCTGAATTTTCTGCATCGATTTTGCCCCAGTTATGGACGCTATCTACGATACATCCATTCTCTTTTGTATACAACCCGCCTATAAGCGCCATATGGAAATAGCCGGCCGCCTTGCCCTGGTAATGCATAGGGGCATAGCTGGTGATGTCTCTGACGGTGGCATCATAAACTACGCCTGCTATCATACCTGCGCTCAATGAAACAGACACCTCGGAAGCGATCGTCAACGAACAACTGTCATCAATTATAAAGTTCTGGACGATGCCGCCGGGGCCGACATAGCCGAATATCCCGAAATGCTTTCCTGACTCGGTTTCGTTGCAGACAAGTTTAAGGTTCTTAATATGGTGAGTATTGCCGTCAAACTTGCCGGTAAAAGGATTTCCGCTCACAACGGCAGGAAAATAGTTCTCCCACGGAGCGGTAGCATACCCTACAGGCTTGAAATCCGTCACACCTGCAAAGTCCAGGTCGGCAAGCAGGTTCACCCAGCCCTCTTCATTCTCCCATTCCTTCGTGGACGCGCCGGTGTTTACCGCAGAGGCAAAAGCAAGGAAATCCTGTACGTTATGGATGCCGGGGACATCCGGTTCTTCAACCGGAGCAGGCTCTTTATGATTGCATCCGGATATAGTCAGGGCAAAAAAGGTAGAGAGAAGAAGAAGCAGCATTCTCATGATTATTTAAGTTTAAACGTAACCAAAATGGGATAATGGTCCGAAGGGTGGCAGAAGTTCCCGACTTCTTTGCCGCGGGGATCCCTGCTGGATTCGGCAAATCCGTCATATAAATGGCGGGCGGAAGAGATTTTATCGAAAAGGACCGGAGTGACATAAACCATGTCGATACGCCTTCCGGAGAAGGTGCTTTTGCAGAACTCTCCTGGATAGAAGCGCTCGATAACGTCGATATACGGAGTATTGTTCCGCACATAATCGTGCACCAGGAAAGCCTTGTCGGAAAGGTCCATCCCATAGTGGTAATTGTCGACCGACGAGATGGCATTGAAATCCCCCATCATCATCCAGTTTTGTTTTTCCGCATCCGGAACGGTCGCAATGGTCTGCTCGCAGATGTACCGAATCTCCTTGGCGCGGAAAACATCTCCGCCCTGGGCGGCGGCATCCGCCTTCTGGTCTTCGGCCAGATAAGCATAGCGCTGGGGCCAGGTATGCAGAGTCACAAGGTTCAGCTCGCCTGCTTTGCCCAGGTCCACCTTGGCCCATCCGGCTCCGTGGACAACGATGATGTCTTCTCCGTTGCCGGTGATGCGGCGGACGATTTTAAGAGGATACTTCGAAGTGATGACCTGAGGGAAGGTGTCCCTTTTCCCGCAGATAAGAGTGTACTTATGCCCATATCGGGCAGCCAGGATATCCCAGTTCCAGGGAAGATACTGGTCTTCGGGCATCTGCATCTTGACTGCCTTGTCCGTCACATAACGGGACTCGGCCTCGCACCAGACACAGATGTCCGGGTCCAGTTCCTGAACAAATTTGACGAAACCGTCATAACCATTGCCCTGGTCGTGCCACATCCCGTTCTGTATGTTCCAGTAGAGAAGTTTAAACTCCTTCCCTTTCCCGCTTGCGATGCAGGAAAGGGAAAGAAGCATAAGGCTAATCAGAAGAAGACGTCTCATGGATTGACGTAGGAGATGCCTGTAACTTTACTTGTATAAGAAGAATTTACAGGGCCGATATAAGTCATGATATTTTCGTTTGTCACTTCATACATCTCCGGGTCGCCCTCAGCCTTATAAACACCGAGTTTCCCACTTAAGATGACATCTTTAACATAGTCACATGCACTTATATTAGCAGCAAGAAGGCCAAGATTTGCGGTATTACCACCGAGAATAGTACCGGTATTGGCCACGCGTGTGCCACCCTTTATATAGCATGAATTATGGCCGCAGAGTGCAACAAGCGCGCCGGTCGTAGTCTGGGAATCCGTGGTGGTTAAATTGCCTGTGTTAACGCAGTCGATCATTGCGGAGTAGTTGCTCATATTGCAGACAATCTGACCGATACGGCCATTAACGACGGTGTTCACCTGGGAGGCATTGTTGGTGCATCCCTCGATATATGTTGCACGGTTGCAAGTTGCCACGATGCCGCTGCAGCGGCCAATCTTCACAGTCATGGTGCCGTTGTTTACGCAGTTCTGGATGTGGTTACGTCCATCGGTATTCTCGTTTGCCTTGGTGGCAAAACCGACTATACCGCCGTACATTACGGCACCGGCACCGTTGGCCATATTGGTGCCACCATCAATGCTTACCGTAGCAGTCACCTCGCAGTTCTTAATGAAGCTTTCATGGGCAACCTTATTAGTTGCATCATATTCGCAGAAGAGGAAACCGGCGATACCACCAATAGCAAATCGCTTGTTGTTAATAGTGGAACCTGAGGAGTTGATAGTGCCGCTGACCTTGACGTTCTCAATGGTAGAGCAAGCGGCCGTGCCTGCAATAATACCGGCATCGGCTACTTCTGTTGCCGAGATGATTACAGCGGCCTCAACATTCAGGTTCTTGACTGTCGCATTGGAAAGGAAGCCGAACAGCCCCCATGTGGCCTGCGCTCCAAGAGTCACGGTGGGCTTGAAGTTCCTGATGGTATGTCCTTTACCGTTGAAGACTCCGGTGAAAGCCTTGCCAGTTGCCACTCCGGCAGCATAGTTGCCGTTGGATGTTGTGGCAGCATTTCCGATAGGCGTCCACTCAGTCACACCCTCCAGGTCGATGTCGGCCAGCAGGGCTACTTCTCCGTCTGCATTGGTCCAGGCATCGAGGCTGGTGCCTACGTTGACCGCAGCTGCGAAAGCCTTGAGATCCTCGGCAGTCTTGATGCCGGGTGCGGAGTAGGTGCCGTAGGTATTGTTCTCGAAGGCCACATTGACGATGCGGCTTTCAGCCGTCAGGGAGTAGTACTGAGAGAAGTTCTCCGAGGTAATCGTAACAACCGGAGCCTCGTTGGTAGGAGTGTAAGGGCCGATCTTACCGCCGAGGATACAGTTCTTTACCGTAACCACCTTGGCGTTGAAGTTGGCGCAGATGATACCCATGTACTTATCGTCGCCATCGGCAAACCACCTGTCTGACAGGACGGCGCCATAGTTGGCGCAGCCATCGAAGTAGGTGTAGGAATTGCCGTCGTTGGTCTGTCCCGCGACACCACCTGCATATCCGTGAGTTTTGTCTCCGGAGACGGCGAATACCACATCGCCATAGTTGACGCAGCCCTTCAATGCAGTGCTGTTACCCATTGCGGAAACGATACCCGCAACGCGGCTGTTGGAAGCCTTCACATCGGTGCAGGAGATGTTTCCGTAGTTTACACAGCCCTCCGCAATAGAGAAGGTGTTCATAGTTCCGATTACACCTGCAGTACGGGTTGCCTGCACGGAGAAGTCGGAATAGTTGACAGCATTCTCGACCTTCACGGGAGCCACATCCACATTCTTGCCATCAGTTAGTCCGATAACGCCGCCGACGATGAAGCCGGTCGCGCCGTTCTTGGTATTGACAGTATTGACAACATCGAAGGATGCATGTCCCTTGATATCCTTGGCGGTAGAAGCCTTGGTCTCGGAAGAGAAGATGGTGCCGATTGCACCGCCGACAACCAGACGTACATTATCCTTTCCGGCATCAGCGACCATCTTGGCATAGCTGTCGATATTCTCGAGGACGGATTCAGAGGCGAAACCAACCGCGGCACCCATAGTGACGAAGCCAGTGTTGGAAGAGCTCTTGATTACGGCATTCCCGCCGATAACCAGGTTCTTAACAGTAGCTCCGCTGATTACGCCGAACAAACCTGCGGCGACATTGGCGCCGGAGGCAGGAACGGTTACCTTGAAGTTATCTACGGTATGGCCCTTTCCGTCGAATACACCGGTAAAGGCGCTGCCTGTAATTACATTGGAAGTGTTGACACTGGCGTTTCCGACGGGAGTCCATTCCTCTCCGCCCAGGTCGATATCCGCAAGCAGTTCGACTGCACCGGTGCTTTCGTTGATCCAGCGGCTGATGGAGCGGCCGTCATTGACAGCGGCTGCGAAATCCTTGAACTCCTTGGCATCAGGAATACCTCCGATATTCGGATCCTCCGTCACGTTGACCTCGAACGCCAGGGCGCCCATGTCGCGCAGTTCTCCCGCCTTTACGGTGCGGGCAGTAACTGCCTTGCGCATCAGGCCGCCCTCGGAATCAAGGATATCGACCTGATAGCCGGAAGTATACTCGCCAGCCGGAATGGGGATATAAACCACCAGCGGTGTGGCAGAAAGCGCCTGGTTGACGTTGATCTTGACCACTTTGTCGGCATCAGCGGTAGATGAACCTGTGAGGGCAAGAGTGGTGAAGTCGATTGCGAAATCTCCGCTGAGCTGCTCATCGCCGAGTCCCTTGAGGGTGACGTCCTTGACGGTAGTCGTGGCTTCACCGGTAAGGGATATCTTGAGGAACGCGGTCAGCGCCTTGAAGGAGATGGCGTCTCCGCTCTCAAGAAATCCTCCGAGGGGAGTAAAGAACTTGGCTGCATCCAAAGTGGAGGGCAGCGTTATCGTAGTTGCATCTTTAAAGATCGAAGTAGGATAAACTGCCCTGTAAGGAGCGGTCAAAGCACTCTTGAATTCAAATTTAGCAGTGGCGGCGGCCTCAGAAATCGGATTGGAATTGGCGCCGTTCACATTGATGGCATCACCCTCGGTCCAGGTCACCTTCACACCGTCGATGGCGGTCTTGGTGAGGGAGGAGAGTTCTGCTTTCAGTACGGTTCCCTGTTCTGGTTCGATCAGGGACTCTTTAGCACAGCCAGCTGCAAGAACTGCTGCCGCAATGGCAGCGAAAATCATATACTTTTTCATAACTTCTGCCATTTTTAGTTCCATGTGTCATTGATAGGATCCAGGTCGTTGATGCCGCCGCCTGTAGAAGGCAGTTCCGTAGCCTCACCAACGAAAGTGATGTTGCTGACTTTTTCGGCATATGCGGGATTGATGTAGCCGATGAAGTCCATGATGGTGGCCGGGCTGATAGCATACATATCGTGGTTGCCGTCGGCCTTGTAAACCCCCAGTTTGCCGGCCACTTTCAGGTCGCTGAGGTGGTCGAACTTATTGTTGTTCGCGCACAGGAGGCTCAGGTACTTGGTATTGCCGCCGATGATGGTGCCGGTGTTTGCCACCCTTTCACCGCCTTCGATGTAAGCGGTATCGTCACCCATCAGGGCTACCAGGGCTCCCGTCGTGGTCTGGGAATCGGATGTGATAAGGTCGCCGGTGTTGACGCAGTCCTTTAAGTGGGAACGGACACTCAGGTTGCAGCAAATCTGGCCGACACGTCCGTTCGCGAAGGTGTTCACCTGGGAGGCGTTGTTGGTGCAACCCTCGATGCTGGTGCCACAGTTGGCTGTCGGGCAAATACCGCTGCAGCGGGGGATATTGACAGTCATCGTGCCGTTGTGTGTGCAATTTTCAATGTGGTTGCAGGCCGTGTCTTCCTTGACGCTGGTGGCAAATGCCACGATGCCGCCGTACATTACGCCGGTTGCACCATTGCCGGTGTTGTTGCCACAGTCCATATTGACCGACGCGGTCACCTCGCAGTCTTTGATATAACTGTCATAGACGGTGTCGGAATCTGTTACGCTGAACATGAAGCCGGCAATGCCGCCGACAGCGAAACGTGCGCCGGTGGAAGCGCCAGCCGTGGAGGTTACCTTTGCGGTGACATGAACATTCTCGATGGTAGAGCAGTAGGCCGTACCCACCACCACACCTGCATCAGCCGCACCTGTGGCAGAAAGGGTAATGTCCGCCTCCACGTTGAGATTCTTGATGGTGGCGTGGGAAATGTAGCCGAACAGGCCCCAGGTCTCTCCTGCGGCGAGTTCTTTGGTAGCCTTGAAGTTCTTGATGGTATGTCCGCCACCGTTGAAGACGCTGGAGAAAACGCCATCGCCCTTCGCGGCTGAGGCGTTATTGCCGTTGCCGGAGGATTCCACGTTGCCGATAGGCGTCCAATTCTCTACAGTTGCAAGGTCGATATCCGCCTGGAGTTCCACCTCCATCTTGGAATTCATCCAGCGTATGGGAGCTTCACCATTGTTGACAGTATTCACGAAATCGAGGAATTCGGCGAGGTTGGGAATACCGCCAATGCTGGCATTCGGATCGACCACTGCGGTGTGTCCGAGCTGATTGATGGGCACGGATACCGAGGTGTTACCGCCGGAAATCTTGATTTCACCACTGCGGGCATAAGTCGTTGTCGCTTCGTTCTTATAGTTCGAAGCGATTGTCAGAGATACGATGGTGCTCTTTCCACCACCTACGCCCTGCTTGGTATCGGGCGTCACCCAATCGGGTGCAGTCAGGACCCAATACGGTGCATCGGTAGTAATCACCAATGCTTCCACACCGGGGTTGTTGGCGGCCACGTCAGTGATCGCCGTACGGTCGACCGTGATGGTATAAACTTTCTTTTCCTGTTCTTTTTTCTGACAGGAAAACACCATCACCGCTCCGAGGAGCACGGTCAAAAGACATTTAAAAGCTTTCATAATGGTTTTATTGGTTATTATTTTTCTCTTATGAGTAAATAAGTCATACAGCTGCGTTCTCCCTTGGAATCGCAGGGTCTGTTCACTATTCTT
>JAEEGL016631676.1_pt1 | contig 23650 bp, 22 predicted proteins | sample 9134231 | NCBI WGS metagenome assembly JAEEGL01 (sample SAMN16246548, study PRJNA631951) | gut metagenome | biome: gut microbiome; feature: rumen; material: fiber-attached | host: Bos | place: Iran: Karaj | collected 2018-10 | reverse complement strand
GTTTATAAGTTTTTATCTTGAAAATAAAATTTCATACGACAATATGGTTGAACAGTTGTATCATCAGATTTGTCAGTTTGCTAAAAGACAGGTTACCTGGTTTCGAGGAATGGAAAAGAAAGGCGTAAAGATTCACTGGCTTCCAGATACAACCGATAAGAAGGAATTACTGGAAGCAGCCAGTGTTTTAATTGCCAACGAATATTAAGCGTTTGCTACAAGTTTATCTTCTGCAGTTTCTATTTTAGTTAAGTAGCCTGTTCTAATGCAGGTATCAAAAAGTGATTGTGAAATAAAGTCAGTTGTAATTTCATTGTATCCGTCTTTGTCTCTTACTATGCGTACAACATATCCATCTTCAGTTTTTTTGACGATTGTCATATAATCCTGGAGTTTACCAATACTTTTTAATGTGTATGTTCCCATAATATGATCCCCCTTGCATATTTAAAATGCTGGTATACCTTAATTTTCGGTTTTATAAAAAAAATGTTTAGGATTTTTTATGGAATTTTATGATTTTCATTTGCATTTATATGATTGTTCCCTTGAGTGTAAAGAAGAATTGTATTCAATGAATGAAGAAAAAAAATACACTGTTGTTTCGTGCGCACATTCTGAAAAAGAGTTTCTGGTACAAAATGAACTGGCAGAATCGCTTTCTGATATTAGTGTTGTACAGAGTTTTGGAATTCATCCTTTGTTTCCTGATAAAACTTTAGCAGACTTTATGGAAGAGCTTTTGGTTTCAAAAAAAATTAGCGCGATAGGCGAGTGTGGCTTTGATTTTTTTACAGAAGAGGGAAAGCATAATGAAAAAGCCCAGGAGGAATGTTTTGACCTTTGTGTCTGTCTTGCTCGGGAGTATAAAGTTCCGCTGATTATTCACAATAGAAAGGCACTGCATAAAATTTTTGAGAATGAAAAAAAGCTAAAGGATATTCCAAACATTTTATTTCACGGATTTTATTTTTCTTTTCAGGAAGCCGTTTCGATTTTACGTCATTTAGAACAGTCTTATTTTAGTTTTGGAAAAACCTTATTGCAGAACGGGAAAAAATCTCTGGATTGCATTAAAAATCTTCCACTGGAAAAAGTATGCCTTGAAACTGATTCGCCTTTTATGACCTTAAAAAATGAAGCTTTTACCAGCCCTGGACAAATAGAAACTGTTTATAAAAAATTCTGTGAGTTAAAGAATATTTCCCTGGAAGAATTGCAGTCAAAGATGAAAGAAAACTTTTATAAAATTTTTACAATGTCCTGAATTTTATTATAGGTTTGAGTGTAGCTTGTAGAAAATTTTATATTTAAAACTGAAAGGTCACCTTCTTTTTTCCCTCTCAAAACATCTTCGAGCATTTGTCCTGTAGTTGCAAGATTTGTACAGGCTAATTGTCTTCCGGCACCTTTGAAGTAATGAATGTATTTTGCAGCTTCATCTAAATTTCCGTTGCTTTCCATCTCAATTAAATGGTTTAAATCAAATATTTTATCTTTAAGAAATGAGGTTAATAAATCCTTTAATAAACCCACTTCACCGTCTAATAATTTAAGTGCTTCTTTTAAGTTTATAAGTTCATCAGGTATTTCAGTCATATGTATAGTATAGTTATATAATTAATTTTTTGCTATAATCTCTGCTATGAAAAATTTAAAACTTTTGGCAATTATAAATTTAATATCAGCAGCTGTTTTTTCAGTTTTCTGTTTTCCAGTTAATCTTGATGTAAGTGTTTGTGCACTTCCTCTTTCTGTTTTATATACTGTTGCAATGTTTTTCTTTGTGTATAAGCCTTTATTTGTTAAGGAAAGCATTGAAAAACTAGCAATAGAAAGAAGAATGTATGAATATGAACCTTTTGTGTACATTTCAGCTTTTGTATTGCAAAGAGCAGGGGCTAAAGGCTTACCGTTTGCTTTTGATATACTTTGCGGACTTGTCTGGCTTTGTATATTAGTAACATCCTTAATGATTCAATACAGGATAAATGAAAAACGACTTTCTTTAGTTTGCACTGAATGGAAAAAATATCGTGCTGAGCATCCTGTGGAAAAGCCAAAGGGAATAGGAAGAATTTTTTATGAAATTTTTGACTGGCTTGATGCTTTAATTCAAACTGTATTTACAATTATGCTGTTAAATATTTTTATCTTCCAGCTCTATGTAATTCCTTCAGAAAGTATGGTTCCGACATTCTTAGTAAAAGACAGGGTTTTTGTATTTAAGCTTTTTACAGGTCCAAAACTTCCGTTAAGTGAAGCAGGTATTCCTTATATTACAAAGTATAAGAAGGGAGATATTGTAGTTTTCAGAAATCCACATTATGGAAGCGACAGAAAAAGTGAAGTAAAAACATTTTTCAGCAATTTCCTTTCTATGTGTACTTTAACTTTGGTAAATATAAATCGTGATGAAAATGGTAATGTAAAAGCTGATCCTTTAGTTAAAAGAGTTGCAGGCCTTCCTGGTGAACAGCTTATAATGATGGACGGAATTCTGTATTCAAGAAAAAAAGGACAGACAGAATTTACTAAAAGTAAAGTTGATGAACAGGTTGCTGCGTGGGATTTAAACACTTTGCCTAAAAATATCCGCTCCCACATTTTAGAATTTCCTGTTTCGCCTGAGATGGCAGCTGCTACCCTTGAAATTGAAAAAAACAGAAGGGAATTAGATTTAGTCAGTGCAAAATTAGAATGTCAGCAAATCACAAGAGATTTTAATAAAAACTTCCTTGCAAAAAATTTAGATTCTGATTCCTATAAAAATTTAATAGGTCAGAAAAATCTGAATGTTTACAGTTTATTTAGGAATGCATCTTCTATAACATCACTTTTATTAACTTCAGATGGCGGCGCTCAATGGTTTTCAGCATTTATGAATGACTGGTACAGTAATCTTGAAAACCTTGAAACCTTTGTTGAAGACGGAAAAATTACAGGCGATACTTTAATTGGTGGAGATTTATATACAGATTCCTGCTTTAGATTAAACGTCATGGCAAAGCTTTTGTTTGGTCGTGTTGTATTAAAAAATATTGAAATGAAAAAAGCTCTTAATCCAGAAGAAATTGATGTTGATGAACTTTCAAATCAAATCATGAATCTTGTTTATTATATCAGTTCAATGGATCAAAGAAATATGGGACTTTTCCCTGCAAGTAACAGTGATGGAAGTGCAAATTATTTACCGGGCGACTGTTATTTTATGATGGGTGATAACCGCTACAATTCGCTTGATATGAGACACAGTTATTCATTTACAGAAAAACCTTTGTATAAAGCTGATGCTTTGTCTGTTACTTATTCTTCTAATCTGGAGCCACAGGCTGTTCCAAAAAGCAGAATACTCGGTAAAGCAAGTTATAGATTCTGGCCGTTTAACAGAGCGGGTGTTCCTGGAAAAGGTTTGAGAGGTTAATATGCTTACAACTGATTTTAATTTTAATTTACCGCAGGAATTGATTTCTCAGCATCCTTCAAAAATTCGCGGGCAGGATAAACTGATGCTTTTAGGAAGAACTTCAGGACTTGTAAATCACTATATGATGGACGATTTGCCTGATTTAATTGATGACGGAACTTTGATGATTTTTAACGATTCAAAAGTTCGCCGCGCAAGAGTTTACGGCATAAAAGAAACTACTGCTCGTGAAATTGAATTTATGTTTTTAAATCAGATTGATAAAGATTGTCTTGTCTGGAATACAATGGTTAAAAATGCAAGAAAACAGAAAAGCGGAATGCGCTATAAATTCCCGGATGGAACAATCGGTGAAATAATTGATTTCCCCGGAAACGAAGGAACTGAATTCCGTGCAATGAAATTTGCTTTTCCTTTAACAGAAGAGTGGTTTGAAAAAAACGGGCATATACCTCTGCCGCCTTATATCCGCCGTGAAGATACAGAAGAAGACAGTGAGCGTTATCAGAATGTTTATGCAAAGGAAACTGGCAGTGCAGCTTGTCCTACCGCAGGCCTTCATTTTACAGAAGATATGCTTTCACGCTTATCTGCAAAGGGTATTGAAAGAGAGTTTGTTACTTTGCATGTAGGTTTAGGAACATTTTTGCCGGTCAGGGAAGCTAATATTGAAAATCATAAAATGCATGAAGAAGTTTTTACTGTTCCTCAAGTTACTGCTGACAAAATTAATCAGGCAAAAAAAGAAGGGCGCCCAATCCTTGCTGTAGGAACAACTTCAGTAAGAACTTTAGAGTCTGCCTGTGATGAAAGCGGCTTTGTAAAGAGCGGAACTTCCAGTACACATATTTTTATGTACCCTGGCTATAAGTTTAAAGTAATAGATCAGATGTTTACGAATTTTCACACTCCCGAAAGCACTTTGATTATGCTTGTAAGTGCGTTTGCAGGAAGAGAAAATATTTTAAACGCTTACAATATTGCTGTAGAAAATAAATATCGTTTCTTTAGCTATGGCGATTGTATGCTTATAAAATAAGTTTTACATCAACTGCTCAAGAGAATACTTTAGAAGCTGGAAGAATTGCTTTTTCACAATAGGCTGTACTTCATACAGTTCAAATTTCTTTTCATACAATTCTTTTGCATCTTCTAGAGTTTTTTCTATATACTTTGATGAAATTGGAAGGTGGGTTCCAATCAGTTTGTTTTCAAGATCCTGGCAGTCAAATAAAACTTTTCCTGCATAGCATATGTTTATATTGTAAACCGTGTCTTTTTGGCTTTGCATTAAAAACGAATACGAGCTTGATAGTTCATTGATTATGTTTTCAGGTCCAACTCTTTTAAAAATCTGTACATCCCAGTCTTCTAAAGGAATTCTGATTTTGGTTAAAATGCATCCTTTAGGAATTTCATTAAATTTTGAAAAAGGAATGTAGTGCGTTTCAGTTTGATTTTTAAACTCCAGCCTGGCTTCCAGAGCGTGAAGGGGTGAATAAAGTGTATAGTAAAAATCTTTTGAACAGATATTTCCACCGATTGTCGCAAGGTTCCTTACTGAAAAATTCGAAATAGATGAAACTGCATCGAAAAGAATTTTTGGAATTTTATTTTCACCTAACGAAAGTAAGGTATTTAATGTTACTTCAGAGCCAATATCAATATAGCGCTCTTTTTTATCAATTGTTTTTAATTCATCAATATTTCTGATGCAGATAGATTTTTCTTTTATTTCATTTATTTGTGTTCCGCCGCCAATAATCTGTAAATCATTTACGGCTTTCATGTGGTAGAAAATATCACTTAAATTTTTTGTCATTAAGACAGTGTTATTTTTTTTTGCCATTTTGATTTTTTCCTTCTCGTTTATGTTTTGCGGCAATAGCATATAAAATTCCGTTAACTAATGAATCTTTATCTGTACAGCAGGGTGAAAGTGTTTTTATGGCATCTTTGATTATGCTTACATCAGGTCTGTAGTATTCATTTAATATCTGGTAGGCAATTAAAATTTTTCCTGAATTACAGTATCCGCATAAATGAAGATTTGCCTGGTTAAAGCCCGTAATAATATCTTGATAAATTGGATTCTGTTTAATGTATTCCAGTGTTTCAATAGTTGAATCCCTTACTGTAGCCATATAACAGATGCAGCTTGGAACTGGTTTGCCGTCAAGTAAAACCGTACAGTTTCCGCACATACCTTCTTCACAGCCGCATTTTACGCTGTAGATTTTTTCGCGCCTTAAAACATTTAGAAGCATTTCTGAAGGATCTGCTGAAAGAACTACTTTTGTTCCATTTATAATTACAGGAATTTTCATTTTACAACTCCAGATTCATTTGTATTGAACAGGTTTTCATAAATTGTTTCTGCATTTAAAGGAATGGTTGAAATCTTTTTTCCCAAAGCCTGTGAAAGTGCCTGGGTAAATGCTGCCGGTATTACCTGATAAACAAGTTCACCGATTTGCGTTGGTTCCTTATTTGACTGTAAGAAATTTATTTTAATGTTATCGCAAATGCAGTTTTCATTCTGTACTAAGGCAGACAAAATGTTTTCAATTTCAAGCTTAATCGTCATTTCTGAATCCTGGGGATTTAACATCTTGCCGCCGTCTATAAACAAAACAATTTGCTTTATTTCTTCTTTGAGTGTAAACGGATTTATTTCCAGTTCAACAGTTGCACAGCAGGTTCCCAATCCGTGAAAAGGATTTCCCGTAAATGCTTCATTATTCCATTCTTTCTTTTTATTAGCACTTATCTGGCGTTTTACTGTCAGAGGGAATTTTTTTGTGCCTTTATTCTTTTTCAAAAATTCACAGCATTTCGTTAAGAGGCTTGTCATAATGCTTATGTTTGAATAGATACTTTCAGGCATCTGTGGTTCCTGGTATGTCTTATAGTTTGTATCAAATTTAATCTGCGAAGGGTTCAGCCCTAAAATATTGAAAACAGTTTTTGTCCATACATCCTGGATTATTGGTGAAACCGGCGGACAGTGGATTGTAATGCTCGAATCATTTTCCATTAAAACTTCGAGGGTCTGGCTGTTATCGTTTATGACGCTGCCGAAATATCCGCTTCCTTCCCAGGCATAGCTTATTCCGATTCCGCGTAGGTGAGTCGAATATAATGATGTCTCTTTTTTATCTGCTTGCATTGAATACTGTTTTGAACCAAATTTAAAGCTTGCGTGTTTCCTGTTAAAATCGCTCTGGCTTGTAATAAAGTTAAACATTTCACTTGCATTTTCTGTGTTTAAGATAAATTGATTTTTATCCTTTTTTGAATTTTGCTGTGAATTCAAATTTAAGATTCTGATTTCAATCGGCGTTAAATTACATTCTTCTGCAATGCAATTCATCTGGTTTTCTATAGCAAAGAAAGAAGCTGCCTCTAACTGCTGCAAGTCGATACTGGAAGCACTTTTGTGTGTTCTCATAATCTTTGCTTCAACAAACAAATTCTCGCACCTGTAAATTCCCGAAGAAGCGATTGTAAGCCTGTCAACAATTTCCTGCGCAAAAGGATTTGAAAAGCCTGCATCAACATTTATGTCAATTTTTTCTGCCTCTATTTTTCCGTTTTCTGAAACAATTGTTTTATGCTTTATAAGAATCGGCTGCATCGTTTCCAGAAACTGCTTCTGTTCACTTCTTGTGTATACTAATTTTACCGGCTTCTGGAGCTTTAAGGCAGCAACAGCAACCTGGGTCGATATAATTGAATTGAACCATACACAGTTTGAACCTCTGTTAAAGCTTGCAGTCTTTTTTATATTGATTGATTCATCAGAAATATTCAGTGCCAGTGAAAGGGTAGAACGTAAATTTGATGGCCATTGAGTTGCAGTTATTACTGTAAGGTTTTGATTTTTCCAGAAACAAATTGCTCCGCTTGGCTCTCCATAATTTGGAATGCTTAGTTCATATTTCCACTCGTTTTCTATTGTTTTGCAGTTTTCGATTTTTATTTCATCAGGAAAAGTTCCCTTCTTAATTGTTCTGGTTGCAATGACATCGGAAAAAAGCTGTTCGTTTATATCCTGAAAGTCGGATGATTCATTATTGTTTTTTTGCGTTTTGGTTTTTCGCTTTTTAGAAGGTGTTTCATCTGAGACTAAATAATCTTCAATTGTTTTTTTGTCGAAGGAAATATTTATTTCTTTAGAGAGAGTCTCTAATTCTTCTTCATTAGGCCCTGTCAATAAAGCAATTGGTTCTCCAAGATATGAAATGTTTCCGTCGCAGAAAATCGGGATATTGCCTGCAGGTGTTGAAATCAAATTACTTCCTGGAACATCGCGTGCTGTAATTAAAGAATAGCCTTCCGGTAAATCGTTGTGACTGATAGAAGTAATAATTCCTTTTTCTACAGGAGCCCTGATTGTCTTTGCGAAAATCATATCCGGTATATTTACATCAGAATAGAACTCTTTTTGAAATGTTAGTTTTGAAATCGCTGTTAACTTTTTATTCATGGAATTTTTCTCCAATTTCTTTTACAGCATCTATAACTTTATCTGTCATTTCTTCTGTCATATCCGGCCATAAAGGAAGCGATATTGTCTGCTGGTACTTTAATTCTGCATTCGGGAAGTTCTGTGCGTTAAACGAAGGATTATGTTTTTTCCATTCAGTAAAATGAAAGAGCGGAATAAAGTGCATGCTGATTCCAATGTTTCTGTTTTGCAGTTCTTTAGCAAATTCATTACGAGTGCATTTTAGTTTTGTTAAATCAAGACGCAATAAATATAAGTGCCAGGAGTTTCCTTCTGAATCTGGTGGTAAAATTACAAAGTCCAAATCCTTAAAGGCGTTGTTATATTTTGCAGCGTGCAGCTTTCTTTTTCTGTCAAATATATCTGCTTTCTGTAATTGTGCCCTGCCAATAGCGCTTAAGACATCAGGCAAATTAAATTTGTATCCGTTTTCTATAATATCATATTCCCAACTGGCTTTTTCCTGCGTGTATCTTTCCCAGACTGTTCTGTCCATTCCGTGCAAACGCATTACAGACATTCTCTGTGCAAGGTTTTTGTCTTTAGTGGTTACCATGCCGCCTTCAGCTGTTGTAATTGTTTTTGTTGCGTAGAAAGAAAAAACTCCTGCATCGCCAAGAGTTCCTGCAAACCCATTTTTTGTTTCAGAAGGAAATGAGTGTGCACAGTCTTCAATTACTTTTAATTTGTATTCACGAGCGATTTTATTTATCTCTTCCATGTTGCAGACATTGCCAGCTATATGAACTGGAACGATTGCAACTACATTTTTTCCGTCTTTGCCAGAAAGAATTTTTCTAATGCTTTCAGGTGAAATTGAATACGTTTCTTTTTCTATGTCAGCGAAAAGAACTTCTGCTCCTAAGTGCCTTGCCGCAGCAGCTGTTGAAACAAAAGTGTAGGGTGTTGTAATTACTTTTGTTCCTGGCTTTACACCGCAGGCTTCCATTGCCAGAATCATCCCGCTTGTGTTTGAGTTTACGGCAAGTGCATAAGGTGCATTTATTTTTTCGGCGAATTCTTTTTCAAACAGGGCAGTTTCTTTGCTTGTCGTAAGCCAGCCGCTTCTTAAAACCCTGATAACAGCTTCTTCTTCTTCTTTTCCGATTGAGGCTTTAAAAAATGGAACGCTTATATCTTCATTCATTTTCACATCTCTTTTTCTTTCATCTATAAGTTTACTTTTACTGAAGTGTTTATTTCAATTCTGCTGCCGTTTTTTTCTTCTTCGCAATAGAAATTATCCAGGCTTGGAATTTTACTCCTTAAATATTTTATAAGCACTTCCTTGTTTCTGTATAAATCCTGCTTGTCTTCATTATAAATGCATATGTCTTTTATAAAGTTTATGATTTCATTCAGCTCGTTGTAATCAAAATTTTTGTTGGTCAGCTTTAAGATTTTTTTGTATTCGGTCTGTACAGGATTTTCTTCTTTCAGCCACAAAGGCTCTGTAAGTCGTTCTCCGCGTCTAGCTCCTACATATTCGATTTTAATATCCTTCTCCGGTTCAAAGCCTGAAAATTTAATTATCTGTTTTGCAAGGTCAATAATTTTTACGCTTTCACCCATATCCAGTAAATAAGAATTTCCGTTTTTGCCAACACCACCTGCTTGAAGAACTAAAGAACAGGCTTCCGGGATTGTCATAAAATATCTTTCCATCTGAGGATCAGTAACTGTAACGGGGCCACCATTTTTTATCTGCTCCATAAATATTGGAAGAATCGAGCCTCTGCTTCCCAAAACATTAGCGAACCGAACAAACATGAATGCCGTATTAGAGTTTTTTTCTGCTGCCTGCAACGTAAGCTTTTCACATAAGTACTTGCTTGCTCCATAAATGCTTACCGGTTCAACAGCTTTATCCGTTGAAATTAAAACAAAGCGCTCCACGGAATTTTTTATGCAGGCATCAATTATATTCTTTGTTCCCAATACATTGTTTTCCATAACAGCAACCGGGTTTTCTTCCATCATCGGGACATGCTTAAAGGCTGCTGTATGAAAGATAACATCTGCATGAGTGTGTTCGATTATGTAATCAATGTACTTTCTGTCTTTTAAATCTCCAATAATCGGGACAACACTTGCTTTTTCACCAACTCCTTCGTTTTGCAGAATATGCAGTTCCCTGTAAATGTTTACGATTGAATTCTCCCCGTGACCAAATAAATATAATCGCTCAGCACCGCCAGACAAAAGCTGTCTTGCCAGTTCACTTCCAATTGATCCGCCGGCACCAGTTATTAAAACTCTCTTTCCCTTCAGATACTGCAGGCTTTCCTTTAATGAAATTGTAATCGGCGTGCGTCCCAGAATATCCAGGGGATTAATATCGCGGGCCTGAATTAAATGTGCTTTATCTTCTATTATCTGATTCACAGACGGAAGAATTTTAATTTTTTCAAAACCAATTTCTTTTAAGTGGTTGTAGATAATTTTTATTGTTTCAACGCTTGCACTTGGAATTGCAATTATTGCCGTATCGCTTGCAGAAACTCTTAATGCTTTTGAAAGACTTGCTAAAGGTCCTAAAACTGGAATGTCGTCGATTTTTGTACCGATTAAATTTTTGTCATCATCCAGAAATGCTATAACTTTTCCAAATACTGCTTTTTGTACTAATTCTTTTGAAATCATCTGGCCTGCAAAACCTGCACCGATGATATAAACTTGGTTTTTACTTTTTTCCATTATCCCGACCCATTAAAAAGATTATACCATAAGTTGAATAAAAAAGTCTAAATAAAAAAAATCAGATGCCGATGATTAAAGAGATATTTAGTTTTTATTTAATTAGAGGGGAATCTTTATGAAAGGAAAAAAATGTTTTCTGGCATTGCTTTTATGTGTTTTCTTATTTTCAGCAAATGCTTTGTCTGTTTCTTTTCAATTAGTTCAAAAAGATTTTAGCCAGAACGAAATTAGAGCTGCATCATATGTTATTGAAGACACTATGTTTGAGTATTTCTTCGATAAGGGAATTGTAGTTTCTAATTTGCCGATTCTAATCTATAAAAATGAAAATGCATCAGATTTAGCTTTGATTAATTCTGTCGGAGAATCAAGGCTTGGCGGAATAAATTATCTTGTAAGCCTGTGTGCAGAATATGATGTTTCGCATTCAACTAATCCGGAAGCAGTAAGTTTAGATAATATATCAAATATAAGCTGGAAAATTATAAATATTGATACTGATGAAGTTGTAACAAAAGGCGAAGAGAAAAAACTCGATGTGCAGAAAAAATCAAATAAAAAAGATGCACTCGAAAGTTTTTCTTATCTTGTTGCTCAAAAAATTTACAACTCAATAAGAAGTAATTTGTAGAAAGAGGTCATCGGAATGAAAAGAACGTTATTATCGATTTTAATTTTCATTACTGTTGCCGCATTTGCTAATGAATATAATATTAGTGGAAATGTAAGTGTTGCAGAAGAAGGCGAGTTTCCAAAAGGTGTATTTGCTAAGAGTTCTGAATATTTACCGGGCGACACAATTACTCTCACAAATCCAATGACAGGTGATACTGTTAATATACTGAATCTCGGAACACTAAATCCTGATGACGGAGTTGCATTATTACTTTCTCCTGAAGCTTCTAAAATGCTGGGAGTTAACAAAAGATCTGACTTACAGATTAAGCTTTCTCAGAGACAGGGAAATTATGATGAAAGCTTTAGCGGAAACGGCATTCTTTCTAAATACAAGCAGGAAAATGGTGATGAATTAACTGATGAAAAGAAAGAAGCTGTAAAACCTGTTGAAACAAAAAGTGATTTTATCCCTGAACAGAATAAAGCAGACTTTGAAGATTCACTTGAAAATGAAAAGGATTTCATCGCTGAAAAAAATGAACTTGAAGCTCCGTCTCCTGATGATATGGAAAACTATGATGACCAGGCAGAAGCTGCTGTAAAAACTAATGAAGTAAAACCTGAAGCAAAACCAGTTGAGCAGGAAACTGTTGCAGTTAAAGAAGAGGAAGCTCCTTCTGAATTATTCGAAGAAGAAATTGAAGAAGTAAACAATGAACCTATAGTAGAAGAAAAGCCGGAAGAAACTGTTCCTCCAAAAGAAGAAGAAACTGTTGAAGAAGAAAAATTTGATGAAGAACCTTTGGCAGAAGTTGAAGCTGTAGAAGAAAAGCCTGCTGAAGAAACTGAAGCTGAAAGTGAAGTTCCTGCTGAAGAAGAAGTTACTGTTGAAGAAGAAAAGTTTGATGATGAGCCTCTTGAAGAAGTTGAAGCTCCAGAAGAAAAAGCAGCAGAAGAAACAGAAACTGCAGAAACTACTGAGCCAGAAGAAGCCCCTGCAGAAGAAGAAGTTCTTGTAGAAGAAGAAAAGTTTGACGCTGAACCTTTATCTGAAATTGAAGAGGAATCAAATGAAGCCCCTGAAGGCGATAAAGAAGGTGAAGAAGTAGCAAGCAATGAAAATGTTGAAGAAGTTACTGTAGAAGAAGTTGCTGCAGTAGAAGAACCTGTAGAAGAAGAAAAGTTTGATGAAGAGCCTTTGACTGAAGTAGAAGAGCTTTCTGAAGTTGAAGAGGAAATAAATGTAGTTCTTGAAAATGACAAAGCCGGTGAAGAAGTTGCAAGCAATGAAAATGTTGAAGATGAAAACTCAGACACAGAGCCTTTAGCTGATTTTACTGCAGAAGAAACTGTTGCGGCAGAGTTGTTTGAAGATGAAGAGCTTGAAGCTGTAGAAGCTATAGAATCTGTAGAAGAAAAGCCTGCAGAAGAAACTGAGCCTGAAACTGAAGTTCCAGTAGAAGAAGAAACTGCAGAAGTAGAAGAGGAGCCTGCAGCAGAAGAAGAACTTGTAGAAGAAGAAAAATTCGACGCTGAGCCTTTAGCTGAAGTTGAAGAAGAAACAAATGAAGTTCTTGAAAGCGATAAAGAAGGTGAAGCTGTTACTTCAAATGAAGATGTAAGCGATGAAGTAACAATAGAAGAAGACAAGACAGGTGAAATTGTTGATGCAAATGAAAATGTTGAAGAAGCAGTAGAAGCTGAACTTGTAGAAGAAGAAATTGTTCCAGAAGAACCTGTAGAAGAGGAAATTGTAGCAGAAGAAGTTACTGATGAAGCTGAAGTTGAAGAAGTTCCAGCAGAGGAAGTTACTGATGAAGCCGAAGTTGAAGAACCTGCAGCAGAAGAACCAGCTGAAGACGAAGACTTTGGTGCAATAGTACTGATTCCTGCAGAGCCAGAAGCTCCTGAAGTTCCAGAAGTAATCGAACCTGTTGAGGAAGAAATACCTGCTCCTGTAGAAGAACCTAAAGAAGAAGCAATTCCTCTTGAAGTAAAAGAAGTTGTTTCAAATACAGAGCCTGAAGTTAAAGCTGAAACTGTAATTGAAAGTGATGTATCAAAGTATATTGTAAATGAAAGTGAATTAAAGAAAGACTACTGGTATGTTCAGATTGTTACATATTCTGATATAAACAATGTAAAGAAAGTGCTTTCTGAGTATTCAAAATATCCTCTGGTTTTGGTTCCAAATAAGAACGGTGCTTACAGAGTAATGTGCGGACCATTAACAGTTGATGAATACGGAATGATTCTTGCTAAGTTCAAGGCATTTGGATTTAAGGATGCATTCGTAAAGAAAATAAGTAAATAACCTGTCATTCCGGGCTTGTTCCGGTATAACTTTAGGTGGAACTGTATAAGGGCAAAGTGCAGTATCCACCTTTTTTTTATCCATGTATTACAATGTATTACAGTCTTACAATTTTAGAAGAGGTCAAAACTTCATTTCCGTCTTTTGTAATTAAAACATCATTTTCCAATCTTACACCACCGTATAATCTGTCATAAAGCCCTGGTTCCAGTGTTACGATATTTCCGGCTTTAAATGTAAGCTTTTCGGCGCGCAGATTTACAAATGGTGCTTCATGAATTTCAAGCCCTGTTCCGTGTCCTAACCCGTGAGGCATTTTCATGTTGCCTTGAGCAAAAATCTTTTCAGCACATTTAGAAGCAGCAAGAATTTTTCCGCCGTTTTTGTAAAGCTTAAGGCACTCGCTGGCAGCTGTTTCTACAAGATTAATCATTTTCTTTTGCATTTCATTCGGTTTGTTTGCAATAGTAATTGTGCAGTCACTTGCATAACCTTCATAACAAACGCCAAAATCCAGAATAGAAAGTCCTTTAGTTCCCCATTCATTTTTAGTAAATCCAGGAAATGCATGAATTGCAAAGCTTCTGGCAGGTCCAGCAGCAAGCGTGTCGAAACTTGTTTTTTCACAGCCGTTAAGCCTTAATTCTTTTTCTATAAGAAGAGCAACATCTATTTCGGTTTTAATTTTTCCCTGTTTTAAAAGCTTTATTATAAGCTGCCCCATATAGTCTGTTACTTTACAGGCTTTTCTTGTACACTCAATTTCGTATTCATCTTTTACGGCTCTCATTGAATGAACATAAGAATGAGTCAAATCGCTGGAACAGATGAATTTAAACTTTTTCATTTCATTTTTTATTTCTGTATATTTTAAAAATGAAAGTGAAGGTGGAAGTTCAACACAATCTTTATTTGCAAAGCCTGGTTTAGATAAAACATATTTCAGGCACTCAATATTACTTCTGTTGAATTCTGTAGAAGGTTTTACTTCATCAGCAAAAGCTTTCTTTTCTGCAAGGTTTATATCCCACGGAAAAAGATATGCTTTTTTCTCAGCGGTTAAAACTAAAAGTGCATCGTTCGGGTGGCCGCACAAGTATCTTACATCAGGTGTTCTGTTATCTTCTGAGTCACAAAAAACAACAGCTGCAAGATTATTTTTTTTCATAAAACTGTAAATTTTACTTCTTCTGCTTTGATAGATTTTGCTTATATCCATTTTACTTATTTCCATTCTACGTCCTCTATTTTTTTCTGCTAAATTTTCTTCTTAAAGTATTTACAAGCGGATCCTTTGTTATAATCATCAGCAAAAGTCCTGCAAAACCAAAGATAAGTACTGTTAGAAGTATAGGAAGTCCCTGCGAGATTAATCGAGAATGATTTGCAAATTTTTCTACAAAAACTGGTTTAAGAAAATATACTGGAATTATTGAAACTGCAGAAAATAAAATCATTTTCAGTGAATATAAAATCGTGCTTTTCACAACGCTCTTTGTCGGGCAGGTCTTTTTTATGGCAAGAAAAACAAACAGGCAGATTGTGTTCACAATACTTGCAAGAGTAAGTGCCAGAGCAATTCCGTTTCCGCCCATTGGTTTTATGAGAATCAGGGCAAATAGAATGTTTACAAAGAAATTTATAAGCCCTGCAATAGTCGGAAGCTTTGTATCGGTCTGTGCATAAAAGGCCTGGCTTAAGACTCTGTTTTCAGCAATAAAGAATAAGCCGATTATATGAAAATTAAATACACCGCGGGTCATTGCAATTGAATCTGCATTGAATTTTCCTGAAGCAAAAACCAAAGTTATAATGTTATCGCCCATCAGGAATGCATAGAATGTAATTGGAATCGTTATAAAGGCAATCAGATTAACTGATGAACTCAAAAGCGAATTAAATCTATCCCATTGTGTATTTTTTGCATAGCCAGTCAAATCGGGAAGAATAACAGTTCCTACCGTTACGGCACAAATCCCCAGAATTAATTCCTGAAGCCTCAATGAATACTGTAAACTTGAAACAACTCCAGTGCCTGCTCGGGTTGCAAGCGCAGAAGAAACAATATCATTTAGCTGGTAGCCGGCCATTCCAATAATTGTAGGAGCAACTAATGCTATAACTTTTTTTGTTCCGGGATTAGTAAATGCTTTTTTCAGCGAAGTAAATGTAATCTTCCAGTTATTCTTTAACACAAACGGCAGTTGAAAAAGTGCCTGTACTGAGCCTCCCAAAATTACACCAATTGACATTGCGCGTGCAGGGTTCTGCATTTTTGGAGCAAGTACATAAGTTGAGATGATTACAATTGAATTAAATAAAATCGGCGTAAAACCTGAGGGAGAAAAAATCTTTAAACCGTTTAGTATTCCCTGGAAAAGTGCAGCAATAGAAATCACTACAAGGTAAGGGAACATAATGCGGGTTAAAAAAGTTGCTTCTTGTATTGCGTCAATATTTTCTGCCTTGTAAAAAACTTTTAAAATCAGAGGTGTAAAAATAATTCCCAAAGAAACTAAAATCGTTGTAAGAAAAGTTACTAAAGTGAAAGTTGCACTTATAAAATTCTGAGTTGTCTGCTTTCCTTCAATTGTATTTGAATCTTCAAGATAGTTTTTAAATGTCGGAATGAAAGCTACAGAAACTGAATTTTCTGCAAAGAGGCGGCGAAACAGATTTGGAATCATAAATGCAATTCCGAATGCATCAGAATAATATGAAGTTCCTAGAAATTTCGCCTTAGTCATTTCCCGAATCAAACCAAGTATTCGCGAGAAAAGTGTCAGTATGGAAAGAGAAATCCCTTTTTTTACTAAAGATTTTTTACTCGAACTTGTATTTGATTCAGCTGTATCAGAAGTTGATTCTTTTATCATTCCTGGCCATTCCAGCAGTAAGTACAAAGTTTACAGTGATCAAGCCCTGTACTGTCAAGCATATCATCAAGTCTGTGGTAACGGAGAGTCGTAAAGTGCAGTAAGTCTTTAATCTTATTGCACATTGTTTCATATTCTGGAGTATCAGGGTCAGAATATCTTTTTAGTTTTTCTTCTGTTACATTGCCATTTTCAAGTTCGTTAATAACTCTTCTTGTAATCAAATCCATTTCAGATTTAGAGCGTGAGAAATTCAAATACTTACAGCCAAACATAATAGGAGGGCAGGCAGGTCGCACATGAACTTCCTTTGCACCGCTTTGATACAAAAAGTCCGTAGTTTCCCTAAGCTGGGTTCCGCGGACAATTGAATCATCTATTAAAAGCAGGCTCTTTCCCTTTATTAACTGCTGAACAGGAATAAGCTTCATCTTTGCAATTAAATTTCTTTGAGCCTGATTTACCGGCATGAATGAGCGTGGCCAGGTTGGAGTATATTTAATGAATGGTCTTGTAAATGGAATTCCACTTTCATTAGCATAGCCAATGGCATGAGCGGTACCACTGTCAGGAACTCCGGCAACAGCATCAATCTTGATTTGTCCCTTATCGCGCATTGCAAGATATTTTCCGCAGTTATATCTCATCTGCTCTACATTCATTCCTTCATAAGTTGAAGTAGGGTAGCCGTAATATACCCACAGAAATGTACAGATCTTCATTTCCTTTTGAGGCTCCTGAAGAGTTTTATATCCGTCTGCAGTTACAAAAACAATTTCATTTGGTCCCAGTTCATGTAAATCTGTATAACCGATATTTATATAGGCAAAGCTTTCAAAGGAAAGACATACCGAACCTTCTTTTTTCCCCAGTTGAATTGGAGTTCGGCCCAGCTTATCTCTTGCACCGTAGATTCCGTCTTTAGTCATAATTAAAAGGCTCAGCGACCCCTTTACTTTTTCCTGAACATATTTTATTCCATCAACAATAGTTTTTTTCTGATTTATTAAAGCAATTATTAATTCAGTTTGATTTATATCGCCGCCGGACATTTCCAGAAAGTGTGTGTTTCCGTTTTCCAAAACATCTTTAATAAGTTCTTCTTTATTGTTAACGATACCGACAGTAGTAATTGCAAAGTCTCCAAGGTGGCTTCTTACTAAAAGCGGCTGTGATTCATAGTCACTGATGCAGCCAATTCCTAAATGACCATGCATTTCTTCTATATCATGTTCAAATTTTGTTCTAAAAGGAGAGTTTTGAATATTGTGGATGCTCCTGCAAAAAGTATGGTCTGTTTCATAAACAGCAAGTCCACCACGACGAGTGCCTAAATGTGAATGATAGTCAACTCCAAAAAATAAATCTAATGAGCAATCACCTTTAGATGCAACACCAAAAAATCCGCCCATATAAACCTCCAGAATAAAGTGTAATCATTATAACGATATTTTAACTGAGCGTGAAGTATGATTCTTTCAAAGAATTTTTTATTTTTTTTGAATTTTAGAAGGCAGGCTTTTTGAAACGCAAGTTTCACCTACACTAAAGCTGTTTCTGCTAAGAAAATATTTATACATCATCCGCCGTTACGCCCCTTCGCTTTCCGCTCACCGTCCTCGGTAACGCCTGCGGTCGGCAGGGGGGCTCCATGGCGTGCTCATTATTTTGATTTCGTCCAGGCATCCTTTAATGTAAAATCAACCCAGATTATTCCTTTCTTTTGAGTCTTCACTGCTTCTACATTACTTTCAAGCATTCCGTCAAGAATTTCTTTTCCAAGATCTCTTAAAGGTTTTTCTAATTCTCCCCAGATTCCTTCATCATTTTCGTAACCAGTCTGGAAAAATACAGGGTTTGGAGCATAATTTTCAGCCCATCGTCTATAAGTTTTTTTCAAATTGTCCATCTTTCTTAATCCCTGGCTGTCAGTTACAAAAATCATATCGTTATTAACTCCGCGGTAAGTTTCTGGAAGGTAGTCAGTTCTCCAGTGCTTTACAAAAACAGAGTAAGCAGGTCTTATTTTCTTTACGGCTGCATCAACATTACTTGCTGTAGTATCATCAAGTGGTGTACCTGGTTTTCCATCTGTAACATTTTTGTACCACTCAACATCAATTCCAAAGCCTTTTACACATTTGTGGTTTTTATACTGGTTCATAACAATTTTTGAAAGGTCAACAATGTCAACAAAGCCGGATTCAACCTGGAGCCACACACTATATCCTTTTTCATCAAATGATTTAAAATATTTTTCGTTTTCATCTGTATTTGAAAATGCAAGCCCGTCAGGAATTTTTACACCATCAGGTTTTGGGAAATTAAGATAGCAGGAAATTCCAGGCATTGTTGAATCATCTGTTACAACTCCTACAAGCCATACTAAAGTGCCGTTTGATTCGTCTGTTTTATTTTTCTTGTAAAAAGATTTCATTTTGTCTAAATACGATTTCCAGCTTGATGTAGAAGGAAAGTCAGAAGGAGAGTCCCCAAATCCATAGGGTGAACTTCTAAAGCCTGCCCATTCAGCCCGGTTAGCTGCATCTGGAACATTAGCTGGTTCTGCAACATCAATATCTTCAGTAACAGTATTTTCAATATAATCATCTATTGATGTATCAGAATTATTATTTTGAAACAGATTTGATAATTCACATCCCATTAAAAATAAACTGATAAAAATAACTGTAAAAAATGCAAGTGCTTTCTTCATAGCGTTCTCCATAATAAGTTTATTTATATATTGTAAGACATAAAACCTCTAAAGTCTATCTAAAAATAAATATATATTCAGTCTGCTGTCATTCTGAACTTGATTCAGAATCTGTCTTTACATCAACTGTCCTTTATCATTACAACTTTTCCAAAAAAATCTGTAAAAAGACTGAAAAATCATTTGCATTTATTTTATCTTAATATATAATTTAAATATGGCAAATAATATTAAATCAATTTTAAGACGTGCATTAAGCACATTTCTGTCTCTGTTTGGAATTACATCTGTTTTTACAGGCTGCCCTATGTATGGAATGCCAACAGTTGAATACGGTTGTCCTACAAATAATTATATTCTTGAAGGTTCAGTAACTGATTCAAGTGGAACTCCCATAAAAGGAATCCGCATAGGTGCAAAAAAATCACCTGATGATGAAACCCAGTATTCTGACTATGAGTTTAAGCCTTACAGCGAACGGGAAGAAGTTGATGAAGATACAGGAAATACTTATACAAAATATGAGTGGTCTGATTATTTTGATTTTGTTGAAACCGATGAAAACGGGAAGTATAAAATTAAATGGAGTCTTTTCCCAGGCAGAAACAGAAAATTCGTTCTTTATGCAGAAGATATAGACGGAGAAGAAAACGGCTCTTATTCAGAAAAATCAGTTGATATTCAATTTGCAGAATCTGACCGCACGGAAGATTGTTCTTGGGTTGATAATTACGAAATAAGAAACAAAAATATTTCACTCGATCCATCAAAATAAGTGCAGTTAAAAAGGGGATTTTTATGGCAAAGAAAATAAAATCAGCATTCTGGCGTGTATTAAACAGGCTTTTAACTGTACTTGGAATTACACCGATTATTACAGCTTGCGGATGTGTTTTTGGTGCGAAGCCTTTGTATGGAATGCCTGAAAATAATTTTGTCCTTGAGGGGACTGTAACAGGAACTGATGGTACTCCAATTAAGGGTATAGGGGTAGGTGTTGTAAATCCAAATTATGATCCAAATTATACATCTCCTGATTCTTATTATTGTGACACCACTACAACTGATAAAGACGGAAACTTCAAACTTGAATGGAGATGGTCAGGCACCACGTTTTATATTTACGCAGTAGATATAGACGGAGAAGAAAACGGTTCTTATTCAGATAAACAGGTTCAAGTTGAGTTTACTTATGATGATTACACTGGTAGTTCTAAGACTGGGTATAAAATAAAAGATAAGAACATTTCGCTTAATCCATCAAAATAAGTGTAGTAAGAAGGGGACTACTATGGCAAAGAAAATAAAATCAGCATTCTGGCGTGTATTAAGCGCATTTCTTTCTCTGTTTGGAATTACATCGGTGTTTACGGCTTGTCCTGAGTATGGAATGCCTACTAATATTTATGTTCTTGAAGGAACTGTAACTGGAACTGATGGGGCTCCAATAAAGGGAATAGGAGTTGGTGTTGTAAATCCATATTATAATCCAGACTATACATCTCCTGATTCTTATTATTGTGTTACTGCAGCAACTGATAAAAACGGAAAGTATAAACTTAAATGGAGTTCCTATGACAAAAAAGAATTTAGTATTTACTTTGTAGATATAGACGGAGAAGAAAACGGTTCTTATTCAGATAAACTGGTTCAAGTTGAGTTTACTTATGATGATTTCACTGGTATTTCTACAGACAGTTATTATGAAGACAAAAACTATAAAATAACGAATAAAAATATTTCTCTGGATTCATTAAAATAAGTCCAGTAAGAAGGGGGATTTTTATGGCAAAGAAAATAAAATCAGCATTCTGGCGTGTATTAAACAGGCTTTTAACTGTACTTGGAATTAGCTCGGCGTTTGCGGCTTGTGTTCCTGCATATGGTCCAGTAACTGAATATGGTATGCCTGAACCTATGTATGGTCCAGTACCTGCATATGGTATGCCTGCAAATAATTTTGTCCTTGAGGGAACTGTAACAGGAACAGATGGCACACCAATAAAGGGTATAGGCGTTGGGGTTGTAAATCCAAATTATGATCCAAACTATACATCTCCTGATTATTACTATTGCGATACCACCGCAACTGATAAAGACGGAAACTACAAACTGGAATGGAGAAGGTCGGGCACCACGTTTTATATTTACGCAGTGGATATAGACGGAGAAGAAAACGGTTCTTATTCAGATAAACTAACTGAAGTTAATTTTACGACTCGAGATTATACTGATACATCTAAGAGTGGATATAAAAAAATTAAAGACATTAAGCTGAATGCAAAAGAGGATTTAAAATGAGCTTTTCAACATCTTTCAAGCACTTTATTTTTCGTCGTTATAGAAAGGCCGTAACGAAAAAACATGAATTAAACTATCTCTTTTGGGAATGTACACTCCGCTGTAATTTAAACTGCCTTCACTGCGGAAGTGACTGTGTGGCCCAATCAGATGTTCCTGATATGCCGGCTGCAGATTTTATAAAAGTTCTTGATGACATTAAGGAAAAGAATCCCGTAAAAAGAATGACTGTTGCCATTACAGGCGGTGAACCACTTTTACGCAAAGACCTGGAAGATGTCGGAAGGGAAATCGTAAAAAGAGGCTATAACTGGGGAATCGTTACAAACGGAATGCTTATAAGTCCGCAGAGATTTACTTCACTTATCAACGCCGGAATGACTTCTATGAGTTACAGTATTGACGGCTTTGAAAAAGAACACTCTTACTTGAGGCAGCATCCTCAGTCTTACAAAAAAGTGTGTGAGGGAATAAACCTTGCTGTTCAGTTCCAGAAGCAGTACCCTCAGCGTCTTGTATTTGATGTAATTACATGCGTACATAAACAGAATCTTGATATTCTTCCTAAACTTCGCGATGACCTTATTGAACGCGGTGTAAAGATGTGGAGAATTTTCTCAATCTTCCCGTCAGGACGAGCTGCACAGAATGACCTGTCGCTTACAAAAGAAGAATACAAAAAGATGATGGATTTTATTGTTGAAACCAGAAACTATGTTGATTCAAAAGGCCGTTCAATCCAGCTTAACTATGCATGCGAAGGCTGGCTCGGTGACTATGAATTAAAGGCCCGCAGTTATTTCTTCTTCTGCCGCGGAGGAAGTAATGTTGCTTCAGTTATGTGTGACGGTTCAGTTACAGCCTGCTTGAGTGTTCGCGGAAAAGACTTTATCCAGGGAAATGTTTACGGAGAAACTGCCGGCCAGAAAGAAAAGAAAGTTTGTGTAAGCTTTATGGATATATGGAACAACAAATTCCAAAATCACCGCGACCGTTCCTGGGCAAAACATGGTAAATGCAAGAAATGCAAGCAGTGGAAAAAGTGCCTCGGAAACGGACTGCATCTTTATCAGAGTATGCAGGATGAAGTAGGCCACTGCAACTTTGAACTTCTTAATTAGCCTGAATTTCTGTGAAAGTTCAGCATGACATTTAATTAAAACTTCTCTCTGAAAACAGAAATTTAATTTTTTCTTGAATTATTCAATTATGTTACTTACAATATATAGTAAGATTAATTAACTGGAGATTTTTATGATTTTAAATTTAAAGAAAGTGTTTTTATTTTTGACCTGTATTTTTACTCTTTGTTTTGTGACAGTTTATGCTGAAACAAGTGAAACTTCTGTTCCTCCGTCTTGTGGCATTACTGATTCTGATATTTCAAATTTTATAAAGAACTATAAAAAAATTGATGCAGAATTAGACAAGTTAAATATTGAAAAGTCTGATGTAAATACACAAACAATGGATCCTGAGCGGGTTGAAATCCTTGAAAAACTGTTTCAAAAATATGGAATCACAGGTCCAGGTGCTGTTGCAAAGTTTTCAATGATAAATCTTGTATATATTACTGAATACACAAGAAGATCCATGCAGTCTACAGCTGTAACAAAGTTCATTATGAAAAAAACTGAAAGCTCTGAATCATGGGAAGAAATGAAAGCTTCTATAAATCCTGATGATTACAACTTAATCATTAGCCGCTTCTCAGACCTTGCAAAAGCTTTTGGCGACCAAGATTTACCTCCTGTAAAAGAAACTAAAAAAGACAAAAAATCAGACAAAGAATTCTGGACTGATGAAGATACAGATGAATTAAAAGATGCTGTAAAAGAAGAAGTTAAAGACGCAGCAAAAGAAGCCGTAAAAGAAACTGTAAAAGATGAAGCTAAAAAGCAGCTCAAAAAAGGACTCAAAAATCTACTACCGTTCTAATATATTTTATATTTATAAGCTTGAATTTCGAGTTTAATATTAAAATTCAAAAATGTGGTAGCGTAAAAAAAAAGCAGTAAATTTCCTGTTGAAACTTACTGCTTTTTTTATTATGGGCTCGTGAGCCCGTGAAAATATGTAGCGAAGCGAAATATTTTCATAATAAACCACCCGCTATGCGGGTGAGAGACAAAAGCTTATAGAAAAAAAGCTTTCCTCGAAGGTGTACAATAAGATTGTTCAAGTCTAT
>JAEEGL012836398.1_pt1 | contig 23650 bp, 19 predicted proteins | sample 9134231 | NCBI WGS metagenome assembly JAEEGL01 (sample SAMN16246548, study PRJNA631951) | gut metagenome | biome: gut microbiome; feature: rumen; material: fiber-attached | host: Bos | place: Iran: Karaj | collected 2018-10 | reverse complement strand
TGTACCGCATCAGGCTTCCTCCTCCGATCCTTTCCGGTCAAAGAGCGCGTCCACGAAGCTGTCGGCGTCGAAGGGCAGAAGATCGTCCATCTTCTCGCCGACCCCGACGAACCGCACCGGGATGCCGCAGCCCCTGGCCAGCGCGATGACGATGCCGCCCTTGGCGGTGCCGTCCAGCTTGGTCAGCACGACGCCGGTGACGTTGGCGGTCTTGCGGAACTCCTGGGCCTGGATCAGAGCGTTCTGGCCCGTGGTGGCGTCGATGACCAGCAGCACCTCGCGGTCCGCGTCCGGCAGCTCGCGGCTGATGACTCGGTCGATCTTGGCCAGCTCGTTCATCAAATTGCTCTTGTTGTGGAGACGGCCCGCCGTATCCACCAGGATCACGTCCGCCCCGCGGGAGACCCCCGCGTGCAGCGCGTCGTAAACCACCGCGGCCGGGTCGGCGCCCTCGCTCTGCCGGACGATCTGCGCGCCGGCGCGCCCGGCCCAGATCTCCAGCTGGTCCGCGGCCGCCGCGCGGAAGGTGTCCGCCGCTGCCAGCAGCACGCGCTTGCCCTGGGCGACGTAGTGCCCGGCCAGCTTGCCGATGGTGGTGGTCTTGCCCACGCCGTTGACGCCGATGACCAGGATCACCGACGGGCTGGTGTTCAGCTCCAGCGGCTTGCCGCTGTCGGCCAGCTTCTCTCTCAGGATCCCCTTCAGCGCCTCCAGCGCGGCGTCCCCGTCCTCGATGCGCTCCGCGCGGAGCTTCGCGCGGAGCTCGTCCATGACCTCGCCGGTGAGTCCGACGCCCAGATCCGCCAGGATCAGCGCCTCTTCCAGCTCGTCCAGCGTCGCGTCGTCCACGCGCCGCCCGGCAAAGACGCCGGCGATGGCGTCCCGCGTTTTTTTCAGTCCCTTGAGGATCTTGTCAAAAAAACCCATATCAGCTCTCTTTTCTCAGCTTGATCTGCTGCTCCACCTCGTCCAGATCCACGGGGATCAGACGGGAGATTCCCTGTTCCTGCATGGTGACCCCGTACAGCCGGTTCATGGCGTCCATGGTGCCGCGCCGGTGGGTGATGACGATGAACTGCGTCTTTTCCGCCATGCGCTCGACGTAGGCCGCAAAGCGGGCCACGTTCTGCTCGTCCAGCGCCGCGTCGATCTCGTCCAGCACGCAGAAGGGCGAGGGCTGGACCTTCAGGATGGCGAAGTACAGCGCGATGGCCACCATGGCCTTTTCGCCGCCGGACAGCAGGCTCAGAAACTTCAGGCTCTTGCCGGGGGGACAGACGCGGATCTCGATCCCGCAGTTCAGCGCGTCGGCCGGATCGGTGAGGAAAAGCTCCGCCGTGCCTCCGCCGAACAGATCGCGGAAGGTCTGGTCGAAGTGGCCGTTGATCTCGCCCAGCGTCCGGGAGAAGATGTCCGTCATCTCCGCGGTGATGTCGAAGATCAGCTTGCACAGCTCGTCCGACGACCGCTCCACGTCCGCCTTCTGCTCGGACAGATAAGCGTACCGCTCTTCCGCCTTCTCGCACTCCTCCACCGCGGCGGAGTCCACGGTCCCCAGCGCCCGCCGACGGCTCTTCAGCTCGGCCACGCGCTTCTGGGCCGCGGCGCGGCTCTCGATGGGGGCAGCGGCCTCGGCGGCCTCGCCCAGCGTCAGCTCGTACCCCTCCCACAGCTTGTCGCCCAGCTGCTTCAGCTCGTCCTCGGCGGCGTCGCGCTTGCGGTTCAGCTCGTTCCGATCGCGCTCCATGGACAGGATCGCGTCGTTCTGCTCGCGGATCAGCGAATCCGCCGCGGACCGTCTGGCCTCGGCGGCGAAGCGCTCGCGCACCAGACCGTTGACCGTCTCCTCCCGGAGCCCGACGGCAGTCTCGCACAGGGCCAGCTTCTTCCTGCCCTCCTCGATGCGCGCGTCGGCGGCGTCCTTCGTCTGCCGCGCCTCGGCCAGCTCGGCCTCGCTGCGCGCCGCGTCCGTCCCGGCCTCGTCCGCCGAGGCCTCCGCCTCGGCCACGGCCCGCTCGGCCGCGGCCCGCTCGGACTCCAGCCCGGCAAGCTCCATCCGCACGGCGGTCAGACGCTCTTCCAGCCCGCCGCGGGCGTCGGTCTGGCCGGACCGGCCCTCGTTCATCCTTTCGATCTCCGCCTCGGCCGCGGCCAGCTTTTCGGCCAGCGCCGCGTCCTCGGCGGCCAGACGCTCCAGCGTCTCGCTCAGCGTTCCCAGCGCGGCTTCCGACTCACGCTCTTCGCTCTTCAGCTCGCCGGCCCGGCGGGAGAGCGTGTCCAGCAGCACCAGATGCTGCTCCCGGGCCGCCGTCTTTTCGCGGATCTCCGCGTCCAGCGTCCCCAGCTCCGCCTCGGACTGGGCGATGGCATAGTCCAGCTCGTCGGCGGACCGCCGGCTGGCGTCCGCCTTTTCCCGCGCGGCGCGGACCTGCTCCGCCAGCTCGGTCCGGCGGGCCTCCAGCTCCCGGATGTCGTTGGCGCGGCTCAGGATGCCCGCGTTCCGCACCGGGCTGCCGCCCGTCATGGACCCGCCGGCGTTGATGACCTGGCCGTCCAGCGTCACGATCCGGAACCGGTTGCCGTACTTCCGGGCGATGCGGATGGCCGAGTCCAGCCGGTCCGCCACCGCCGTCCGGCCCAGCTGGTTCAGAAAGATGTCCTTCAGCTCGTCCGAATACGAGCAGAGCTCCGCCGCGATGCCGATATACCCCGGCTCTCCCTTCAGGCCGTTCTCCTGAAGGCGGCTGCCGCGGATGAAGGTCTTGGGCAAAAAGGTGGCGCGGCCGGCGTTCCGCTGGCGCAGCATCTCCATGGCGTCGCGGGCGTCCTGCTCCGTCTCGGTGACGACGTCCTGAAGCGCGCCGCCCAGCGCGGTCTCGATGGCCAGCGTATAGTCCCGCGGCACCGTGACCAGCGAGGCCAGCGTGCCGACGATCCCGCGCAGCGCGCGGTTCTCCGCCATCTGCATGACGGTCTTCACCGCCCGGGAGAACCCCTCGTACTCCCGCTCCAGATCCTTCAGCACGGCCAGCCGCTGGCTGACCGCGTTGGCGTCGGCCATGAGCCGCTCGGCGGCCTGTCCGTCCGTCCGGGCGCGTTCGTCCCGGCGGCTCTTCATCAGCAGATATCCGTTCTTCACGTTCAGGAGCGAGGCCTTTTCCGACTCCTTCGCCTCGATCTCCCGCTTCGTCTTTTCCGACTCCGCCTCGCCCGCGGCCAGCGCCTCGGCGATGGGGCCCGCCGCCGCGCGGATCTCGTCCAGACGGCGCTGCCGCTCCGCCCGGGAGGCGCCCGCCGACGAGGTCTCCTCCCGGATCGAGGCGCGCCGGTCCGCCAGCAGCGCGGCCTTCGCCTCGGCCGCGGCGATGCGCTCTTCCGTGGTTCCGAGGGCCTTTTCCGCCTGTTCGATCTCGGCGCGAAGGGCCGCCCGCCGCTCCTCCGCGGCGCGGATCCGCTCTCCGACCTCCGCCAGAGCGGCCTTCTGCACGGCGATCCGCGCGGTCATCTCGCCGCTGCGCTCGCTGCGGCGGCAAAGCTCCGCGCCCAGCTTTTCGGCGCGCTCGGCGGCGTTCCGGCTCTCCGCCTCGGCCAGCCGGATGGCGTTCTCCGCCTCGGCCCGGTTGTTCTCCGCCTCGCGCAGGGCGTCCCGCGCCCTTTCGCTCTCGGCGGACAGCCGCTCCAGCTCTCCGTTGACCGTCTCGTTCTCGGCGTAGAGGTTCTCCAGCCGGGTCTTCGCCTCGCCCAGCACCGTCTCCGCGATCTTCAGGCTGCCGGACAGCTTCTGGCTCGCCGTCCGAAGCTCGCCCGCCCGCAGGGTGAACAGCGCCGATTCCAGCCCGCGCAGCTCGTCGTACAGGCGCAGATATTCCCGCGCCTTTTCCGCCTTGCTCCTCAGCGGTCCCAGCTGGCTCTCCAGCTCGGAGACGATGTCCGAGAGCCGGGTCAGGTTCTCAGAGACGCGGGCCAGCTTCCGCTCCGCCTCTTCCTTGCGGACGCGGTACTTCGCGATCCCCGCCGCCTCTTCGAAGATCTCGCGGCGATCCTCGCTCTTCTGGGACAGGACCTCGTCGATCCGGCCCTGCCCGATGATGGAATATCCGTCGCGCCCCAGGCCCGTGTCGAGGAACATCTCGCTCACGTCCCGCAGGCGCACGGTCTTTTTGTTGATGCAGTATTCGCTGTCGCCGGATCGATAGTACCGGCGGGAGACGGAGACGACGTCCGCGTCGCAGTTCAGCGCCCGGTCCGAGTTGTCGATGGTCAGGACGACCTCGGCGTACCCCAGCGGCCGGCGTTTTTCCGTGCCGCCGAAGATGACGTCTTCCATCCGGTTCCCGCGGAGCAGACGCGAAGACTGCTCGCCCAGGACCCACCGGACCGCGTCGGAAATATTCGATTTTCCGCTTCCGTTGGGACCCACGATCCCCGTGAGCCCCCGCTCGAAGTCGATCTTGATCCTGTCGGGAAAGGATTTGAAGCCGACGAGCTCCAGCGAGGTCAAAAACATAGTCCGCTCCGTCTGAAACCATACTCTAGGATTTTACTATTGTACCACGCTCCGGTCCAAAAAGCAAGTCCTTTGTTGCCCGCGGCGGCCCGGCCGGTCTTTACACCGCCCGCGGAACATGGTATAATAAAGTGAAAAAGAAGGCGCCGCTTTTTCCGGGAAGACCGGTCTCGCTCCCGCCCGCGGCGCCGCGCCGCGCCCGCGTTTCCGGAACGGGCGGCGGCCGAAAGGAGAAACCCGCCCATGCCCATCAAGATCGCCGACAGTCTTCCGGCCCGGGCCATGCTCGAGGCCGAGCACATTTTCGTCATGCCCGAGGACCGGGCCCTGCATCAGGATATCCGGCCTCTGCACACGCTGCTGCTGAACCTGATGCCCAACAAACAGGCCACCGAGGTCCAGATCTTCCGCTGTCTGTCCAACACGCCGCTCCAGATCGAGATCGATCTGCTCCAGGTCTCTTCCCACGTTTCGAAGAACACCTCCGCCGACCACCTGCTGGCCTTTTACAAGACCTTCGACGAGATCCGCTCCCGCCGGTACGACGGCATGATCATCACCGGCGCGCCGGTGGAACAGCTGGAATTCGACGAGGTGGACTACTGGGACGAGCTCTGTGAGATCATGGAGTGGAGCAAGACCAACGTCCACTCGGTGTTCCACATCTGCTGGGGCGCCCAGGCCGGGCTCTACTACCACTACGGCGTCCGCAAGCTGCCGCTGGAAAAAAAGCTGTTCGGCGTCTTCCGCCACAGCGTGACCAACCCCAGGATGCCGCTGATGCGCGGGTTCGACGACCGCTTCCGCGCGCCCCACTCACGCCACACCGAGCTGTGTCTGGAGGACGTGCTGTCCAATCCGGCCCTCTCCATCGACGCCATCTCCGACGAGGCCGGCCCCTACATCATCACCGCCAACGGCGGCCGCCAGATCTTCGTCACCGGCCATTCGGAGTACGACGCGAACACCTTGTCCGACGAGTACTTCCGGGACCTGAACAAGGGGCTTCCCATCGAGCTGCCCCGCCACTATTTCCCCGAGGACGATCCGGCCCAGCTCCCGCTCCAGACCTGGCGCTCTCACGCCCACCTGCTCTACACCAACTGGCTGAACTATTACGTCTATCAGTCCACGCCCTACGATCTGGACCAGATCCGGTAAGGCGGATCCGCGCGGCGCGAAAACGAAGCGAAAGGAGGGACCACGGCTGTGTCCGATCTGCTTGACGGTCTGAACGAGAGCCAGCGGCTGGCGGTCACCGCCACCGAGGGGTTCGTGCGCGTCGTGGCCGGCGCGGGAAGCGGCAAGACCCGCGTCCTGACGCGGCGCTTCGCCTGGCTGACGTCGGTCCTCGGCGTCCTGCCCTCCGACATCCTCTGCGTGACCTTCACCAACAAGGCCGCCGCGGAGATGCGCCGCCGCATCCGCGAGCTGACCGGCGACAGCGACACCGGTCTCATCTGCACCTTCCACAGCCTCTGCGTGACCATCCTGTCCGAAGAGGCCCACGCCGTGGGCTATCCCGAGAGCTTTCTGGTCCTCGACAACTCGGATATCGACGCCATGCTGGCCCAGATCTACGAAGAGCGGGGCCTGGGGCTGCGGGACATGACCTTCGCCGCCGCCCGGGACATGATCGAGATCCGCAAACAGCGGACCGATCAGGACTACTGCGAGGCCATGATCGACCTGTCGCTGGAACAGCTCCGCCGCCGCTATGAAGAGGCCCGCGGCGCGGAGGACATCATCTTCTACGGCTATCTGTGGCAGGAGAAAAAGTGCTTCGGGCTGGATTACAACGACCTTCTGGTGTTCACGCTGTACATCTTCCGGAACCGGCCGGAGATCGCGCTGAAGTGGCGCACCCGGCTGGAATACATCATGATCGACGAGTTCCAGGACATCGACCGCCCCCAGTACGAGCTGATGAAGCAGCTCTGCTGCGTCCACAACAACCTGTTCCTCGTGGGCGATCCGGATCAGACGATCTACTCCTGGCGCGGGGCGGACGTCCGCTTCCTTTTGAACTTCCCGCAGGATTTTCCGGACGTCCGGACCATCCTGATGAACGAGAACTACCGCTCGACCCCCGAGATCCTCGCCGCGGCCAACTCGCTGATCGCCAACAACCGGACCCGTGTGGAGAAAGAGCTCTCCGCCGTCCGGCTCTCCGGCCCCCGGCCGGTCTTCGTCCACGCCAAAACACAGGAGGCCGAGGCCCTGCGCATCGCCGACGGGATCGAGGCGCTGGTCCGGGGCGGCGCGGCCTGGTCGGACGTCGCCGTCCTGTACCGGTCCCACTTCGTCTCGCGTCAGCTGGAGGAGACCTTCCTGCGCCGCGGGATCCCCTATACCATCTACAGCGGCGTCCAGTTCTTCGACCGGGCCGAGATCAAGGACGCCCTGTCCTACCTACGGCTCATCGCCTTCCGGGACGACCTGTCCTTCGCCCGGGTGGCCAACCGCCCCCGGCGCAATCTGGGCGAGAGCCGGATGGGACGCCTGCGCGCCTATGCCGAGGCCAACGGCTGTTCCCTGCTGACCGCGCTGGAGCGCTGCTGCGACGAAGAGGACTTTCGCCGCACCGGCGCGAAAAAGCTGCTGGATCTGGTGGCCCGCTTTTCCGCGGCAGAGCGCGGGATGCCCGTCTCCGAGCTGCTGGCGGCGGTGCTGGACGAGAGCGGCTACGAGGCCATGCTGCGGACGGCGGGGGCCTCCGACCGGCTGGACAATCTGGCCGAGCTGAAGCAGTCTATCTACACCTATGAGACCACCTGCGGCGAAGAGACCGACCTGGACCGCTATCTGCGCCGCGTGGCGCTGTTCACCAACGCCGACGGACTGGGCGAGTCGGACAGCGTCCGCCTCATGACGGTCCACGCCGCCAAGGGGCTGGAATTTCCCCACGTCTTCGTCTGCTCGCTGGAGGAGGACGTGTTCCCCTCGAAGCGGACCCGCACCCGCGAGGCCATGGAGGAAGAGCGGCGGCTGGCCTTCGTGGCCCTGACCCGCGCCCGGGACACGCTGACGCTGACCGACGCCGAAGGGCGCAATTTCGACGGCTCGTTCCGCACGCCCTCCCGCTTCGTGCTGGAGATCGACCGCGCCGCGCTGGACTTCGAGACCGAGCTGCCGGCCGGCCTGAAAAAGGCCGCCGCGGCCCGCGCCGCCGAAGAGCTGCCCGCCGCGGACGGGACCTCTCCCGCCTTCGCCCCCGGCGACCGCGTGGCCCATCCCGTCTTCGGCCCCGGCACGGTGACGGGCTTCGACCCGGCCCTTCGGGCCTACGTCATCCGGTTCGACGGCATGCCCGCCGAGCGCAAGATCAGCGTCCGCCTGAAGCTGGACCGCCTGTCCTCCCCCGCGCCCGGGCGCGCCGACTGACCCCGACAAACCTCCCGACAAACCAAAAGAGCCGAAAAGCGCCCGCCGCTTTTCGGCTCTTTTTCGTTCGTGCGCTACCGCTCCTCGACCCGCTCGCCCACGGTGACGGTGCCGTCCGGCTCCCACGTGAGCTGGAAAATCTCCAGATACTGCTCACAGCCCGGCTCCCGCAGACAGCTGGAGATGTACCACTGCCCGCGGAACTCGAACACCTCCGCACAGGAGGGAACGTTGGCCGCACACTGGGGCGGCACGGTCCACGGCATCAGCATGCCCATGGGCTGCCAGCCCCGGACAGGGTCCGCCGAGCGGGCGTACGCCGTCCCGTGGCCGCAGTCGGTGTAGAACAGATAGTACGCCCCGCCGTGCCGCAGCACGAAGGGCGACTCCAGCGTGAAATCGCACCCGGGGAAGGTATACGCCCCCTCGTCGCGCCAGTGGACCATGTCGTCCGAGGAAGCGATCCCCAGCGCGGGCTCCCGGACGCCGCCGGGATAGATCGAGGTGCAATAGTAGAGATAAGCGCGTCCGTCCTCGTCCACGAACGCCATGGAGTCCCGGCAGTCCGACCAGCGGTCTTCGCTCCACCGGCCCCAGTGCCCCGGCCGGAGCACCGGGCTCTCCGGGTGCCGCTCCCAGTGGTACAGGTCCCGGGACGTGGCCAGACAAATCGCCTGACAGACGTTGTAGTTGACCCCGGTATAGTACATGTAGTACACGTCTCCCTTCCGGGCGACGCCGGGGGACCAGACCCCGTACTCTTCCAGCTCGTTCGGGTCCGCGGCCAGACAGGGCCGCTCCACCGTCCAGCGGATCAGGTCGTCGGTGACGGCGTGGCCGATGGTGACCACGTTTTTCGTGTCCCACTCATATCCGATATAGCCGCGGTTGTAGAACAGGTGCATCCGCCCGTCCTTTTCCACGAAGCAGTGGTCCACCAGCGCAATCCCGGGCTCGGTGAACTTTCCCGCCAGCGGGGCCTCGCCCCGCTCCAGCGCCTCGAGATAGGCGCCGGCCCGGCCGATATAGTTGTCCCAGGTGTGGCCCGGATACACGCCGATGCGGGCGGTGGTGTCCTCGCCGTTGAGCACGCTGATCGCCCGGGCCAGCAGGGCCTCGATGACCGAAACGGTCTTCACCGTTTCAAAGTCATCCTTCATCTGGAACCGCCCCGTCCGCGCCCACAGGTCGCTGTACAGTCTGAACTTTTCCCGATACGCTGCCGTGTCCCGCTCTTCCATATCCGCTCCTTCCGCCGGTCTCTTCCGGTCCCGGGAGAGCGCGCGGCTCCCCGGGGAGGCGGCGGCTCCCGCCGCCGCTGTCTCCGGGACCATTTTACCACCCGGCCTTTTTTCTGTCAACCGCCCCCGCTCCGCCGGGGTCAGTCGCACCAGTCGTAGACGTACCAGCTGCCGTTTTTCCGCATCTCCTCCGTGATGGGGACCTCTTCTTTTGCAATGCCGTAATAATACGTCTTTCCCTGATAACAGCACAGGCAGATCTCCCCGTTGGGACCGCCGGCGGGCAGGAACTTTTTCGCGTACCGCCACTCCCAAGGCGGCGCGCACCGCTCCGCGTCGATGTCCTCGATCGTCGCGGAACGATAGGCGATGATCCCGTCTGCGCGCGCTTTCGCGCTTTCCATCCCGCAGACGTTGGGCGCCAGATCCCAGCACCCGCCGAAGCAGCCCCACCGGCGATACCACTCGATCTCTTCCTCCGTGACGCCGCGGTCTCTGAAATAGGCGATCAGGAACGCCTCCCCGCTCAGCTCGCCGTACGGTCCGTCCAGCCCCGCGTGCTCGGGCGTCGGGTGGCTCCGGTATTCGCCGGTCATGTCGAAAGCGTGCTGAAGGCTTTCGAACGCGGGGCCGCCGGACGATCCGAACGCCCGGAGCCACTCCCGGTCTTCCGGTGTGGAGACCGACAGATTGCCGAACCGGTATCGGATCCCGCTTTCCGCGCAGAACTCCCGGAGACCGAGGCACGCGGCGGTCCCCCCAAAGCGCCTTTTCAGCTCTTCCATCCAATCGCCTCCCGCCGGGGCCAGCGCCTCCGCCAGCGTTTTCGTGTTCTCTTCGTCAAAGTCGTAGTGATAGCGGTATGTCAACGCGCCCCACCGGCGCAGGGGGAACAGCCCGAAGTCGTCTCCCTTTACGGAGAGCCTGCCGCTCTCGAACGCCGCGCACACCCGGAAACGGTTCCTGCCGCTCCCCTCGTCGCAAAGCGTGACCGTCCTCGCTTCACCAAGATCTCTGCCTTCCATCGTTTCTCTCCTTTTCGACCCGTCTCCTCTGCCGCCGCCGGCCGGCCGCATCCGGAGCGTTTCCTCGCCTTGATTCTATCACCTCCGCGCCTTCGCCGCAACGAAGCCCTTCTTTCCTTTTGCCCGGTGGCCGTCCCGAAAAAGAAAGCGCGGCTTTACCCGGATAAAAAGTGTGTCTTTCTTGTAAAACGGGGCCGGATCTGATATACTTATGCTGCAGGCTCCGGGGACCCCGTCCCGGCCCATCCGATTTTTTCAGGAGGGATAGCGATGCCGATCGGCGAAGAGATCCTCAGATTGCGCAAAAGGAACGACATGACACAGGCCGACCTGGCGGCCCGGCTGTACGTGACCGCTCAGGCCGTCAGCCAGTGGGAGCGGGGCGTGACCCTGCCCGACACGGCCAAGCTGAGCGATATCGCCGCCGCGCTGGGCGTCGGCGTCAACGCCCTGACCGGCGGATCCGTCCCCGCGCCGGAGTGGACCGTGCGCGACAGTCTGTTCTCGCCCGAGCATATGTACAGCCGCATGAAGGTGTTCGCGGAGGCAGAGCGCCTTTCGGACACCCAAAAGGCGCTTCCCTTCATGCGGAAAGCGCACAGCGGCCAAACCCGCAAGCCGTCCTTTTTCTCGGACGCGGCGGTCCCCTACGTCGTGCACCCCCTTCTGATGGCCTGTCACGCCCACGCGCTGGGGATCCGGGAGGACGCGATCCTCGCCGCGATCCTGCTGCACGACGTCCCGGAGGACTGCGGCGTGGCCCCGCAGGAGCTTCCGTGCTCGGAAGCGGTGACGGAAGCCGTGCGCGTCCTCACTTTCCCGGACGTCCCGTACCCCGACCGGCACGGCGTGAAGAGCCGCTATTACGGCGCCGTCGCGCAGAACCGCATCGCCTGCATCGTCAAGCTCTTCGACCGCTGCAGCAACGTCTCCACCATGGCGAGCGCGTTCAATCGCCAAATGCTGATCTCGTACATCGACGAGACCGAGACCTTTGTGCTGCCGCTGATCGAACGCGCGCGGGAAACGGCCCCGGAATACGTCGACGCGATCTTTGCCGTCCAATACCACATGCGGAGCATCCTGGAGTCGCTGAAGGCGATGGTGCTGCGGGACGGCGCGCCGTGACGCCGCCGGACCGGACCGGCGCCGCCCTCCTCCCCGGGCGATCCCTTCGCCCGGCCGTTTTTTCGCCGGCCGCCTCCGCTCCGCTTTTTCCGGCGCCCCGCGGGCAAAGCTCCGTTTTTCCATCCGCCCCGGTGTTTTTTTGTTGACATCTCCGCTCCCGGCCGATATAATAGTGGTAAAGGCTGAGTTCCTTGATCTGAAAGGAGTTTTTCGATGAAACCGATGAAAAAGATCCTGTCGGCCGTGCTGATCGCAAGCCTGCTGCTGGGCCTGATCGGTCTGAGCGGCTGCGGCCGGTACGTCTCGCACTACAGCGCGGTGGGATGCGTCCACTCCAACGACTCCGACTCTGCCGATCTGCGCTTTCAATCCTTCGAGGGGACCATGGTCTTCCGTCTGAAATACGACGGCAAAAAGCCGGCGAACCTCAACTATACCGCGAAGCTGAAGACCGGCAGCGCCACGGTGTACTACGACGTCGACGGGACCAAAGAGGAATGGTTCCCGGTCCGCGGCGGCGAAGAGATCGACGGCCGCGGCGGCGAGCCGGCCCGCGGCTCGTTCTACGTCATCGTGGAGACGGACGAACCGTGCCGCGAGGGCGAGTTCCGCTTCGTCATCGAATATCCGGACAACTGACGGAACGGTCGGCGCACGTTTCGCTTCGGAAGGGGCCCCGATACCGCGAAGCGGTCCGGCGCCGTTCCCGATCCTTCAGCGATCTTCCAAAAACAAAGGAGGCAAAGGAATGTTCGGCGCGATCATAGGAGATCTGGTCGGCTCTGTTTACGAGTTCAACAATTACACCAAAAAAGACTTCCCGTTCTTCGGCCCGGGATGTTTCCCGACGGACGACAGCCTCATGACCATCGCCGTCGCAAAGGCGATCCTGGACAACGACGGCGCGACCGCCGGACTCGGCCGGCAAGCCGTGAAATGGATGCAGAAAATCGGCCGTCAGTATCCCGAATGCGGCTTCGGGACGAGGTTCTTTGCGTGGATGTTCTGCGACGATCCGCAGCCCTACAACAGCTTCGGGAACGGCTCCGCCATGCGCGTCAGCCCCTGCGGATTCGCGGCGAAGAGCCTGAGCGAGGCGATCGCTCTCGCCCGCGCCGTGACCGTCGTTTCGCACGATCACCCCGAAGGGATCAAGGGCGCGGAAGCGACCGCGTGCGCCGTCTATCTCGCCAGGACCGGCAGCACCAAGCAGGAAATCCGCGAATTCATCACAGAGAACTACTACGCTCTCGATTTCACCCTGGACGAGATCAGACCTTATTACCATCTCCGGTTCGACGAGACCTGTCAGGGAAGCGTGCCGCAGGCGATCGAAGCGTTTCTGGAATCGGTTTCGTTCGAGGACGCCATCCGCAACGCGATCTCCATCGGCAGCGACAGCGATACGCTCGCGGCGATCGCCGGCGGCATCGCGGAAGCGTTCTACGGAATCCCGCAGGACCTCCGCGAAGAGGCTGTCAGGCGCTTCCGCTTCGGATGTCTCGTCCGCTATCCGGCGGCCTGCGTCGAAAAAGACCCGGATCTGCTTTCCATCGCAGACGAATTCGAAAGACGGTACGGCGTTTTCGCGTGTCCCCGCCCGGCGGACGGATAACGGAAAGCCGCTCTCCCCTCCCAGCCCCCCCTCCGCCCGCAGGCTTCCTGCGGGCGGAGTTTTTCGTCCCGCCTTTCTCGCTCTCGCTCCGGCCAGGTTCCGGCTCCATCTTGACGCGTTCACAATTTCGTGCTATAATTCTAAATTAACGAAGTATGCCGCGGCTTCGACCGCGGCCTTCCGGGAGAGCGGCATGTGGATTTCGGACAACTGGAAAGAATACGAGCTCTTTGACTGCGGCGGCGGCGAACGGCTGGAATGCTGGAACGGCGTCTGGCTGGTCCGTCCCGATCCCCAGGCCATCTGGGAGCGCTCCGCCCCCGACCACCCCCGCTGGGCCTCGCCCGACGGGCGCTATCTCCGCTCGAAGAGCGGGGGCGGCGAGTGGCAGCGGTTCTCCATGCCCGAGCGGTGGACCCTGTCCTACGGCTCGCTCCGGTTCCACATCCGCCCCATGAACTTCAAGCACACCGGCCTGTTCCCCGAACAGGCGGTCAACTGGGACTGGGCCGGCGAGCAGATCCGCTCGGCGGGACGGCCCGTCCGCGTTCTGAACCTGTTCGCCTATACCGGCGGCGCCACGATCAGCGCCGCGGCCCACGGGGCCGGCGTCTGCCACGTGGACGCGGCCCGTGGCATGGTGGCGCTGGGCCGCGAGAACGCCGCCCTGTCCGGTCTGGCCGACCGGCCCATCCGCTGGATCGTGGACGACTGCATGAAGTTCATCGAGCGGGAGGCCCGCCGCGGCAGCCGATACGACGCCATCATCATGGACCCTCCGTCCTACGGCCGGGGCCCCTCGGGCGAGGTCTGGCACATCGAGGACGCGCTGGAGGGACTGGTCATGAGCGCCTGCGCTTTGCTGAGCGACGATCCGCTCTTCGTGCTGGTGAACTCCTACTCCACCGGCCTCTCCCCCTGGTCGGCGGGCTATATCCTGCAAAGCTGCGCCGAGCGCCGCTATGGCGGCGTCACCGAATGCGGCGAGCTGGGCATCCCCGTCACCGCCAGCGGTCTCTGTCTGCCGGCGGGCAACGCCGCCCGCTGGAGCCGCCGCTGACTCTCCCCCGCGATCCTGACTTTTTCCGAAAGGGACCCTTTGCCAGATGGACCCCATTCTTGAGACAAAAGAACTGACATACTCCTACGACGGGGACGACGCCGCCGAAAAGCGCCTGGTGCTCAACGGCATCGACCTCGCCGTCGAGCGCGGCAGCTTCGTCGCCGTCCTGGGCCACAACGGCTCGGGAAAATCCACGCTGGCCCGCCACTTCAACGGCCTGTTCCTGCCTCTGGGCGGAGCGGTCTACGTGGACGGGATCGACACCGCCGCCGAAGAGACGATCTACGAGCTGCGCCGCCGCGTGGGAATGGTCTTCCAGAACCCCGACAACCAGATCATCGCCTCGCTGGTGGAAGAGGACGTGGCCTTCGGCCCGGAGAACCTCGGCGTCCCGCGGGAGGAGATCGTCCGCCGCGTGGACGAGGCGCTGGCCTCGGTGGGCATGACGGAGCTCCGCAGCCACGCGCCGCACCTGCTGTCCGGCGGCCAGAAACAGCGCGTCGCCATCGCGGGCGTTCTGGCCATGCGGCCGGAATGCGTCGTGCTGGACGAGCCCACGGCCATGCTGGACCCCTCCGGCCGCGAGGATGTGCTGGACACCGTCGAGCGCCTGCGCGCCGAATACGGGCTCACCGTGGTGCTGATCACGCACCATATGAGCGAGGCGGCCCGCGCGGACCGCGTCGTCGTCCTCTCCGAGGGGCGCGTCTGTCTCGACGGCACCCCCCGCGAGGTCCTGACCGACGTCGACGCCCTGCGCGCGGTGGGGCTGGACGCCCCGTCCCCGGTCCTGCTGGCGCTGGCCCTGCGCCGGCGCGGCGCCGACGTCGGCGAGCTGCCCCTGACCGAAGAAGAGTGCGCCGACCGCATCGCCCGATGGCTTGAAACTGAAAAGGAACGCGTCTGACCATGGAAATCCTCCGCGCCGAACACATCACTCATATCTACAGCCCCAAAACGCCCTTTGAACAAAAGGCGCTGGACGACGTGTCCTTTTCCGTCTCGCCCGGCGAGCTGGTGGGCGTCATCGGCCACACCGGCTCCGGCAAGTCCACGCTGATCAGCCACTTCAACGGCCTTCTGCGCCCCACCTCCGGCAAGGTCTTCGTCGAGGGCGAGGACATCTGGGCCCAGCCCAAGCAGATCCGCCGCTTCCGCTTCCGGGTGGGACTGGTGTTCCAGTTCCCGGAATACCAGCTCTTCGAGGAGACCGTGGAAAAGGACATCGCCTTCGGCCCGAAAAACATGGGCCTTTCCGCGGAAGAGACCGCCGAACGCGTCCGCGAGGCGGCCCGCTCGGTGGGACTGGACGAATCGCTGCTGGAAAAGTCCCCCTTCGAGCTGTCCGGAGGACAGAAGCGGCGCGTCGCCATCGCGGGCGTCATCGCCATGCGGCCGCGGCTCCTGGTCCTCGACGAGCCCGCCGCGGGGCTGGACCCGCGGGGGCGGGACGAGATCTTCGACACCGTCCGCGCCTATCTCGCCTCCGGCGAAAACGCCGCCGTGGTGGTCTCGCACAGCATGGACGACGTGGCCCGAACGGCCAGCCGCATCGTGGTGCTGGACCGAGGCCGCGTCGCGCTGGAGGGCTCCCCCGCCGAGGTGTTCTCCCACCGGGACGTCATCGAGTCCACCGGCCTGCGCCTGCCCTTCGTCACGCGTGTGATGCACCGTCTGCGGGACCGCGGCTTCGCGGCGGACGTCTCCGTCCGGGATCTGGACGAGGCGGCGGACGCGCTGCTGCGCCTGAAAGGGGGCGGCGGCCGTGCTTAAGAACATCACGCTAGGGCAGTATTTCCCCGGAAATTCGCTGATCCACCGGATCGACGCCCGGTTCAAGCTGATCCTGACGGCGCTTTTCATCGCCATGGTCTTCTGCGCCAAGACGCCCGCGGGCTACGGGCTGATCGCCGCGTTCCTGATCTTCGTGGTCGCCGACTCGCGCATCCCGCCGCGGCTGATCCTGAAGAGCCTGCGGTCGATCCTGATCTTCATCGTGTTCACCGCGGTGCTGAACGTGTTCTTCACCAAGGGCGAGACCGTGCTGTTCTCGTGGCGCTTCCTCACCGTCTCCCGCGAGGGGATCGTCTTTGCCGTGTCCATGGTGCTGCGCATCGTGTTCCTGATCGTCGGCACCTCCATGCTGACCTATACCACCTCGCCCATCCTGCTGACCGACGCCATCGAGGCGCTGTTCAGCCCGCTGAAAAAGCTGCGGTTCCCGGTCCACGAGCTGGCCATGATGATGAGCATCGCCCTGCGCTTCATCCCGACGCTGATCGAAGAGACGGACAAGATCATGTCCGCCCAAAAGTCCCGCGGGGCGGACTTTGAAAGCGGCAACCTCTTCCGCCGCGTCAAGTCCTTCATCCCGCTGCTGATCCCGCTCTTCGTCAGCGCCTTCCGCCGGGCGGACGAGCTGGCCACCGCCATGGAGAGCCGCTGCTACCGCGGCGGCGACGGACGTACCCGCTACCGGGTCATGCGGTCCGCCGCCCGCGACTGGGTCGCGCTGGGCGCGGCCGCGGCGCTGACGGCCGGCGTCGTCGTGCTGAGGATCTTCGGCCTATGACCTACGCGCTCGAGCTCTGCTTCGACGGCGCCGCCTATCACGGCTGGCAGATCCAGAAGAACGCCGTCACCGTCCAGGAGACCCTGTTCCGGGCCATCACCCGCGCCACCGGCGAAGAACCGTACCCCGAGCTGGCCGGCTGCGGCCGGACGGACGCGGGCGTCTCCGCCGCGGCCTATGTGGCCAGCTTCCGCACCCACACCACGATCCCGCCCGAGCGGTTCCCGCTGGCGATCCACCGCTTCCTGCCCGGGGACGTCTCGGTCCGGCGGGCCGCCGCCGTGCCGGACGGGTTCCACGCCCGCTTTTCCTGTCTGAAGAAAGAGTACGTCTACCGTCTTTACCACGACGTGCTGCCGCACCCGTTCCTGCGGGGACGGGCCGCCTGGCACTGTCGCCCGCTGGACGTGGCGGCCATGGCGGCGGCGGCGGAGCGTCTCGTGGGGACCCACGACTTCACCGCCTTCTGCGCCTCGGGCGGCTCCGTCCGGGACCACGTCCGGACGGTCCTGTCCTGCCGGGTAACCGGCACGCAGGACCGCGCGGAGATCCGCGTCGCCGCAGACGGCTTTCTCTACAACATGGTCCGCATCATCGCGGGGACCCTTCTGTACGTGTCCGACGAAAAGCTGACCGCAGAGGATGTGTCCCGCGCGCTGGGATCGCGCGACCGGACTCTTGCCGGCGTCACGCTGCCCGCCTGCGGGCTGACGCTGGAGCGGGTCTGGTACGGTGACCGTCCCGGTCTGGACGGCATCGGCCCCGGCGTCCGGCTGTTCTGACCGCAGATATCGCAAGGAGGATCTCATGGAAAACGAAACTCCTGAAAAAAAGATCGTGGCCGACGAGGCCGTCGAGCAGCTGGAAAGCGAGTTCCGCGCCCGGCGCCGCGCCCGCCGGCGGCGGCGCGCCATTCTCACCGCGGCGCTGCTGCTGGTCCTGACGGCCGTGACGGTCCTGATCGTCCTGTTCTTCGTTAAATACTGGGACAGGCTCTCGCCCAAAGAGGTGAGCCGCTACGTCGACCTGCGCACGCCGGGCACGGCGCTGACCCGCATCGGCGGCGCGGCGGACATCGTCACCGGAACCAACTCCGTCAGCGGCGCCTACGCCGACGGACTGGCCGTGATCACCACCACCGCCGTGCGCTACGCCACCGTCCGGGGCGGCGACGGCTATACGGAGGCCGCCGTCCTCGGCTCTCCCGCCATGAGCGCCTCGGGCGATTATCTGCTGGCCTACGACCGCGGCGGCCGGTCGCTCCTGCTCTTCGACCGGGACGGCCTGCTGGCCTCGGCCGAGGCCGTCGGCGACGTGATCTCCGCCTCGGTCAGCGAAAAGGGCACGGTCTCCGTGGTCTCGGAGGCCGAGGGGTACATGTCCGCCCTCAGCGTCTACGACGCGGCGCTCCGCTCCGTCTACCGCTGGTACAGCACCGAGGTCCGCTGCATCGCCGCGGCCTTCGACGAGACCTCCCGCCAGGCGGGCGTCAGCGCGGTGTTCGCCGCGGACGGCGAGCTGTGCGGCCGGGTGCTGCTGTTCGACGTGACGGCGGAGGGCGCGTCCCACACCGTGGATCTGGGAGTCTCCGCCCCGTCGGAGATCTGGGCCTGCAGCGGCGCCTTTACGGTCCGGACGGCCAACGGCGCGGCGTTCCTCTCGTCCGACGGTTCGCTGACGGCGCTCCGCACCTTCGCCGAGCCCATCCGCGGCTTCGCGCCGGACGGGCTTGGCGGCCTGTACCTGCTGCTGGCCAGCGACAGCCTGACGGAAAAGTACGCCGTCGCCCACGTCGACGCCTCCCGCGAGGCCCCCGTCCGCGTGGGCGTGAGCGAGGATCTGATCGCGATCCACGCCGCCGACGGTCTGCTGGGCGTCCTCACCGCCCGCGGCGTCCGCCTTTACGACGCGTCTCTGGCGGAAAAGCGGATAATATCCACCGATCCCGACATCATAGACATAAGGGTGCTCCGCGGCGGAAGCGTGGTGCTCTTCTCCCGGGACGGCCTGACGGTCGTCTGACGAAAGCGAGGTGTTAACCGGGTGTATATCCTCTTCGACCTGCTGATGCTGGCGCTGATCGCCCTCTTCGTCTGGAAGGGCTATCGGAACGGGATCCTCCGCGGAGCGGTCACGCTGGGCCTGTTCGCCCTGTCCGTCTTCGCGGCGGGGCGGCTGACCGCGATCATCACGCCCATGCTGGCCGACTCGCTCCCCATGCCCGGCGTCGGCACGAAATTCGCATCCTACGTCGCCACGAACCTGATCGAGAACCCGGCCGCGGACCTTGTCCGCCTATTCTCCGACTGGGGGCTTTCGCCCCGGGCGGCCCAGGGACTTTCCAATTTCGTCGAGGGCCATTCCGAGGACTTTTCCGCCTCGGTGGCCAAGACGCTGTCCCAGTACGTGGACCGGCTCCTGACCGAGGCGCTGGTGTTCCTGTTCCTGTTCCTGCTCTTCGTCCTGATCTCGCTGTTCATCCGCGTGATGTTCAAAAACGCCCTGGAAACGCCGGTGCTGTCCACCGCGGACAAGGCGCTCGGCATGGGGATCTACGGGCTGACGGCCGTGGCCGCCGTACTGATGATTTGTTTTCTCGTGAGCTGGATCATGCCGCTGATCGACGCGTCCTTCGATCTGGCGCTGTACGACAGGCTGGTGCGCCGGTCGTTCCTGCTTTCGCTCACGGAAAAGATAAATCCCTTCGCGCTGCTGCTCGGGTGACGCGCCCGGCCGCGGACCGCACTTTCAAAATCTTCTGCTGAAAAGGAAACCGAAACCATGGTGATCTGCGCACGCTGCAAAAAGAACATCGCCTCCGTCTTCATCACCCGCATGGAAAACGGAGAGACCAAAAACGAGGGCATCTGCCTGAAATGCGCCAGCGAACTCGGCATCAAGCCCGTCTCGGACATGATGGAAAAGATGGGGATTTCCCCCGAGGATCTGGACAAGATGTCCGCCGAGATGATGACCGCGCTGGCCGCCGCCAACGAGAACGACGAGCCCGCGACCGAGGACGCGCCGGACGACGGGGACGACGAGGACCGCACCACCAACGCGGCCACGTTCCCCTTCCTCGACAAGCTCTTCGGACAGGGCCGCGCCCCCGGCGAGCAGAACGCGCCCCGTCAGAACGGCGCTCCGTCCGGCGAAAAGCCCCCCAAGAAAAAGTACAAATTCCTGGACACCTACTGCGTCAGCCTCAACGAAAAGGCCAAGGCCGGCAAGCTGGACCGGATCATCGGCCGGGCCGAGGAGATCGAGCGGGTGGTCCAGATCCTGAACCGCCGCCAGAAGAACAACCCGTGTCTCATCGGCGAGCCGGGCGTCGGCAAGACCGCCATCGCCGAGGGACTGGCCCAGCGCATCGTCACCGGCGCCGTGCCTCAGAAGCTTCAGGACAAAGAGGTGTGGCAGCTGGACCTGACCGCCTGCATCGCGGGCACCCAGTTCCGCGGCCAGTTCGAAAGCCGCATGAAGGGCCTGGTGGACGAGGTCAAAAAGCTGGGCAACGTGATCCTCGTCATCGACGAGGTCCACAATCTGGTGGGCGCGGGCGACGCCGAGGGCTCCATGAACGCCGCCAACATCCTGAAGCCCGCCCTGTCCCGGGGCGAGGTCCAGGTGGTGGGTGCCACCACGTTCAACGAATACCGCAAGTATATCGAAAAGGACGCCGCGCTGGAGCGCCGCTTCCAGCCCGTCACCGTGGGCGAGCCCTCCATCGAGGACAGCGTCCGCATCCTCAACGGCATCAAGGACTATTACGAGGCCTATCACATGGTCACGATCTCGCCCGAGATCGTGCGCCAGGCCGTCCTGCTGTCCGAACGCTACATCACCGACCGCTATCTGCCCGACAAGGCCATCGACCTGATCGACGAGGCGGGAAGCGCCGTCAACCTGCGCAACACCGCCCTGCTGGACGCGGCCCGTCTGGAAGAGGACCTCAGCGCGCTCCGCGCCGAGCGGGAGGAAAAGATCAACGCCAACTCGCCGGAGCTCTACAAAGAGCTGGCCGACATCCGTTCCCGCGAGGCCCAGACCCAGGAGAAGCTGGACCTGCTGCGCAACACCCGCCTGCCGGTGACGGTGGACGATCTGGCCCACGTCATCGAGCTCTGGACCAAGATCCCGGCCTCCAAGGTCACCGAGACCGAGTTCCAGCGCATCAACGGGCTGGAGGACCGTCTGAAGTCCCACATCGTGGGCCAGGACCACGTCATCGCCGCGGTGGCGGCCGCCATCAAGCGCAGCCGCGCCGGCATCTCCCCCAAGCGCAAGCCGGTGTCCTTCATCTTCGCCGGGCCCACGGGCGTGGGCAAGACCGAGCTGGTGCGCCGTCTGGCCGCCGACCTCTTCGACTCGCCGGAGTCGCTGATCCGCCTCGATATGTCCGAGTTCATGGAAAAACACTCGGTCAGCCGCATCATCGGCTCGCCCCCGGGATACGTGGGGTACGACGAGGCGGGCCAGCTCACCGAAAAGATCCGCCGCAAGCCGTATTCGGTGGTCCTGTTCGACGAGATCGAAAAGGCCCATCCGGACGTGCTGAACATCCTGCTCCAGATCCTGGACGACGGTCACATCACCGACGCCCACGGCCGTCTGGTCAGCTTTGAGAACACCATCATCGTCATGACCACCAACGCGGGCAGCACGCTGGCCTCCGGCTCGGCCGGCTTCGGCCACAGCCTCAGCCAGCAGAGCGCCGCCAAGACCATGAAGGCGCTGGAGGAGATCATGCGCCCCGAGTTCCTGAACCGGGTGGACGAGATCATCACCTTCAACCAGCTCAGCGTCGAGAACTTCTCGGCCATCACCCGCCTGATGCTGAACGAGCTGGCCGAGAACCTCGCCCTGCGCGGCATCACCCTGACCTACGACGACGACGCCGTGACCTATCTGACCGAAAAGTCCTATTCGGTCAAATACGGCGCGCGGAACCTGCGCCGTCTCATCCAGAAGGAGATCGAGGACGCCGCGGCGGCCGTCATCATCAGCCGCTATGAGCAGCCCGTCTCCGCCATCTCCGTCACCGCAGAAAACGGGACGCTGACCGTCAGCGCCCTCTGACCGAAAGGCAGGTGCACGCCCCGTGCCGAAATCGCGCAAGAAGAGCGGCGAAAAGAAAAAGGTCGCCAACGTGGCCCGTCACCGTCCGGCCGTGACCGTGACGGAGGAAGAGAAGAACATGTTCGAGGAAAAGTACACCTCGAAGCATCTGATCGTGAACCTGATCCACATCTGGCGCGACAGCGCCCCCATGGGGTTCATCTCGTATTTCCCCGTCATGCTGCTGTACCTCGCCTACTGCGTGCTGTGGTTCCTGGACAGCGTCCTGCTGCTGGTGCCCGAGGCCCGCGACTTTGCCGTCGCGGCGCGGAACGCCATGCTTCAGATCAGCCCCTACGTGGGCGCGCTGGGCCTGCCGGTGGTGCTGACGTATCTCCACACCCGCTACAACATCGCCCATTCGGTGTACTACTACCTGAAGAACCTGCTCTACGTCTTCCCGGCGACGATCCTGTACATCGCGCTGTGCTATCTCAACTTCATCGTCGCCGTGATGTTCCAGTCCAACGCCGGCGAGCTGATCGTGGCCGTGCTGAAGACCTCGTGGGTCCCGCTGGCGACGGCCGGCGGCGCGATCCTGCTCTGCTCCGCCGTGGCCCAGGCCGTGCTCATGTCCCGCCGCGCCCGGGACGAGGCCGTCAAAACGCCGCTGGGGCTGGTGATCCCCAAAAAGAAAAAGGATTGACCCTTCCGCCTCCTTCTGAAAAAAAGCGCCCCCGAAGACCGGTCCCGGTCTTCGGGGGCGCTTTGGGAAAGCTTCGTTTCGGAAAGAGCGGATGCGGTCAGACCGCTCCCCGCTCGACGCGCCGCCCGTCGATCCAGACGCCCAGGACCCTGGTCCCGATCTCCCAGAACGGGCCGTCCGTCAGCACGAGGTCCGCGTCCTTGCCCGGCTCCAGCGAGCCGACCCTCGCCTCGGCGCCGATGTGGCGGGCCGGGTGGATGGTGACGGCCTTCAGGGCCTCGAACTCGTCCATGCCGGCCTGGATGGCCATGCCGGCGCACAGGGGAAGCGCCGTCTGCGGGATGACCGGCGCGTCGGTGATGATCGAAACGCTGCAGCCGGCCCGCTGCAGCACACCCGGCGTGATCCAGGACTTGTTGCGCAGCTCGAACTTGGCGGCGTGGCTCAGCGTGGGCCCAACCGCCACGGGAACCCCCTCGGCCGCCAGCTCTTCGGCGATCAGGTGCCCCTCGGTGCAGTGCTCCAGCGTCAGCTTGACGCCGAACTCCCGGGCGATGCGGATGGCCGTGAACAGGTCGTCCGCCTGATGGGCGTGGGCCTTCAGCGGCATCTCGCCCCGGATCACCGGCAGCAGGGCGTTCAGTTTCATGTCGAAGGGCGGCCGCCTCGACGGATCCTCCTCCGCCGCGGCCAGCCGGGCCGCGTACTCCCGCGCCCGGAACAGCGCCTCGCGCAGGCGCGCGGCGGTGCTCATCCGGGTGGAGTCGCACTTGTCCCTGTACACGCGCTTTGGGTTCTCGCCGAAGGCGCACTTCATGGCGTTCTCGCGGATCACGCACATGTCGTCCACCCGCCGCCCCACGGGCTTGACCACGGTGAAGGTCCCGCCCAGCACGTTGGCGCTGCCCGGCCCGACGCACAGGGTCGTGACGCCCGCCTCCGCCGCGGCCCGCACCGCGGGATCCATGGGCTGGAACGCGTCGATGGCCCGAAGCTGGGGCGACAGGATATCGTTCATCTCGTTATAGTCGCGCCCCTCGGAGCCGACGCCGTATCCGTCCAGCCCGGTGTGCCCGTGGGCCTCGACGAAGCCCGCCCACAGATTCGCCCCGCCCGCGTCGACCGTCTCGTCGCCCGGGGACGGCGCGATCTCCGGCCCCACGGAGACGAGCTTTCCGTTTTCCGCCGCAGCATCGCCGCGGTACGGCTCCGGCCGGACCGAATCGTGGATCAGCGCGTTTTTGACGATCAGCATGCTTTCTCCTCCTGTTTTTTCAGGGCGTTATTGACTTTTCCCCCGGGATATGCGATAATTTTAAGAACAGGCCGCCGTTTTCACGCGCCGGTCAGC
>JAEEGL013597346.1_pt1 | contig 23651 bp, 17 predicted proteins | sample 9134231 | NCBI WGS metagenome assembly JAEEGL01 (sample SAMN16246548, study PRJNA631951) | gut metagenome | biome: gut microbiome; feature: rumen; material: fiber-attached | host: Bos | place: Iran: Karaj | collected 2018-10 | reverse complement strand
TTAAAAAATAAACAACGTAATAATGATGAAAAATCAAATTTTATTTTTTAAAATTTTTCAAAAATTGTTTCATCAAGAAGATGAAAATTAATATTATCATATATATATATAAAAAGTTATAAAAATATTGTTTTATTATATAAAAGATTAAATAATTCTCCAGTAAAAATTTATCATTTCTACTACAAATAGAGGATAAGAAAAAGAAGGTTCAGGGACTTTGAATATATATTTATTCATTTTCTAATGTACTAATTTCATAAAACCATTTTTTTAAGTATTATCAATTATGTGAAATTGTAGTTTTTTTTATTAAGTTCAAAATTTACATATGAATAAAAATAATATTTTATTTTTTAATAATTTTTTAATTATTTTTATCATTTACTAAATTATTATCAATTCTAGATAAACTAAAATCTTTTTGCCTAATACATATAAAATTAAATAGGATATTCATGAATTTTTTAATTTTATTTATTTCTTTTTCTGTTTTAATGTTTACTTATTTTATATTATCAACTTTTTTTTAAAAGGTTATTTAAACATAAAACTTTCAAATTTATCACTTTCTAAATTTTCATTAATACTATTTATAAATTTGATGTCAAAGGGTTATTATTAATTTTAATTTTATATCTTTTATCTTTTCCTTTAAAAACTATTTCATAATTATTACTTTCACTAATTAATATTTAGGTTTATGAATATAAGGTTATGATATAATTAACTTATTTTTTAAACAAAACCTTTTGAAGAAAAAAAAATTTTTCCCAGTAGTATATAGTCTTGATCGTGGATTTCTAGATCAGTTGGTTTTATAAAATAATTATTAAATCTTTATTATATTGATGTAAATGCTATTTTATTATTCTTTGAGATTATATTGATTTTATTGAAAGAGGAAAATTAATGTTTGAGTTTGAGATAATGATGTTATTTATTGATGAGACTAAGACTATGTTTTTCTTGGAACTTTCTATTAAGAAGAAGAGTATTTCAATATTTGATATCTGAAATGAAATTATTGAAAATATCTATCAAATATGGTAATAATATATTTCAGTTTTTTTTTATTTATTTTTAATTAAGTTGGGATTTGGAATTTAGTTATAATTATTTTTATTTAATATTATTAATATTATTGCTTATTATAATTCATAATGAAATATATGTATATATTTCATAATTTCGAATAATAAGATTCAAAGTAAACTTAAAATAGTTAATGGGAAGAAAAATTGTTTAAATTTAAAGATTAGTATATTTATAATAATTTATGAAAATTGTTGAAATGGATGATTTGTTATATTCATTTTTATATCCTTGTTATTAAGAATGATTGGATTTTGAAAATTCTCTTTTAAAACATTAATTTTTTTATAATAATATTGTTGAGGATTTTGTGGATATTGATTATTAAAAATTGGATTATCTTAATTTTTCATGATTATTAATTTTTTGTTTTAATATAATTTAATTTATTTTTTAAATTAAAGTAAAAAAGAATTAATTCAAAAATAACAAAAACAATTAATTAAACTTTTCATGGAAAACTCATTCCTAAAGCAATTATTTAAAAAACAATATATATTTTTTTTAATAATAACAAATCTTTCAATAATCATAATAACAGCAATATACATATATATAACATATACACCATTTGATAATATAATTCATAGAATAACTCTTGAAAAAAAGGATTTAAAAGTAGCATTAATAAGTGATCTTCAATTAGCACCTCAATATTATACAAAGCATTATTATTATGATCAAATAGAATCTCATTTAATAAGAACATTAAGAATATTAAAAGAGGAAAATATAGATATATTAATAATAGCAGGTGATATAAGTGATCAAGGATCAACATATTCATATAATTTATTTAAAAAACATTTTAATAATATTTTCAAAAATAAAAAGCCAATATTAAATATAATTTTAGGTAATCATGATTATTGGAGTGTTATACAAGAATCTTCGTTGACATCTCAAATGAAATTTCATTATTCTTTTCATCAATCTCCATTTTGTCATAAAGTAATAAATGGATATCATTTTATAATGTGGAGTCATGAAAATAGATTATTAGATGATTCAGCAAATTCAAATATAGAATGGATAGTAAATGAGATAAAAAAAGCATTAAATGAAGATAAGAATAAACCAATATTTGTAATAACACATATGAATCCATATGATACAGTTTATGGTAGTTTAGAATGGGGAAATAATAATATTAAAAATGTTTTTATAAATTTTCCAAATGTTATTTCTATAAGTGGACATAGTCATTTTTCTTTAATTGATGAAAGAAGTATTTGGCAAGGTAAATTTACTGCTATTCAAACTCAAGCAATTGCATATATTGAATTAGAAAAAGGAAAAGAAAATGGATCTGTTCCTAAAAATGAATTTGGGGAAAATATTCCTTCTTTTAAAAATTATATGGGATTAATTATGAATATTAATGATAATGTTAATTTAGAATTTAATAGAATATCTTTTGAGCACAATAAATTTTATGGAAAAAAATGGATTATTGATTTACCAATTAATATTAATAAATTTAATTATAGTTTTGAAAAAAGAAAAGAAAAAAGTGTTAAACCATATTGGAGAAATAATAATATTAATATTAGTGTTAAATATATGAAAAATCAATTAACTCAAAAAATTATAACTATTTTAACTTTTGAACAAGCTTTACATGAAAATTTTGTTCATTCTTATGAAATTCATTTCCAATTAATTGGAAAAAGTAAAATTTGGGAATTTCTTTATTTTTCTGATTTTTATTTAATGCCTGAAGAAAGAAGTAAATTTATTAAATTTGGTATTCCTGATTATTTACCTAAGGGAGAATATAAAATTATAATTTATGCTATTGAAAGTTTTGGAAAAAAAAGTGAACCTATTGAAAGTAGTATTTATATTAAGAATAATTAATTATATTTTATTTAATACAATAATATATTATTTTTTTTTTGTTTTTTTCCAAAAAAATTAATTTAAATCTATTTTTTTTATTTATAAACCTTTTTTTTCTTTCTTATTTATATAAAATAATTGAAAACTTTATTCATATACTTATATAATATTTATAACACTTTTAAGATAAATATATTATATTAATAAAAACACTTTAAATTCTATTAAAATCATAATTTTATTTTCATTTTTTTATTATCTTCAAAGAACAAAACATCAATTCTTCATATTTAATTATAATTTATCAACATAAAAGATTTTTTTTTAATTTATTTATTTTTTTTGTTTAATATCTCAAATTTTTTTAATATAAGTTTTTTTTTTTGAATATTCATTTCTAATAATTTAGTCATTTTATTTGAAGAATGAGATTTTTTATTTTGAAATTCATTAATTTCTTTATTTTTTAATCCTTCAATTTCATTATGAAAAATAAAATTATCATCATCACCGATAGTATAATTTCCAAAAGTTTTATAATATATTTTTCTATTTTGAAAAGCTAAAAAATCACTTATTTTTGTAACATTATCTAAATTATCTAAAATTTTTTTTCTATCTAATCTAGTATTCATTATAAATTTTCTTAATGTTTTATTTTCTTCTGTCATAAATTTTTTATCATCTTCATTTTCTTCAATATATGGAATGTTATTTATATTTTTTTCATCATTAAATTTTTTTTCAATATCTTCAAAGTTATCATTTATCTTTTCTATAAAATCTACTTCTAAATTTTCTGCTTTTGATATTTCTTTATTACAATCATTAAAAAAATTGTTTATTTGAAATTTACGTATTTTAACTGAAGAAATATTTTTAAAAAAATTTCTAGTTTTTTTTTTAGAATCCTCGTTTATTTTTGATAATTCTGTTCTAAAAATATTTATATATTTTTTTGGTTTTTGATAAGTTTTCATTATTTCTTCATTTTTATTTAAACTTTTATCATCAACAGATTTTTTAAATAAACAATTTAATTCATTATTTTTTGGAGAATTATAATTTTTATTATTATGAATTATTGTTTTTAAATTATAACATTTATTTTTATTAGTTATAAAGCTTTTAAAATAATAAGAAATTTTATTTGAATCTGATTTTCCAAAATATCTACTATTATTTATTTTTGGGAAAGAAATACTTTTATTAATATTTACATTTGAATATGTTTTATTAAATCTTGAAATTGAATCAAAAAAATTTGTTTCTCCTTTTGTTGATATATTCCCATTTAAGGGTGAATCTCTATTATTATATATTTTAATTAAATTTCCATTTATTTTTTTTGTTTTCTTTCTTTTTGTAAGTTTTATTTTATTTGTTTTGTTTAAATTAAATTTTCCATTAGAATAATCATTTATATTGTATATTAAGTTTGTTATTTTATTATTATTATCTATTATTTTTTCTGTTATGTTTAATTTTAATTCTTCTTGAAATATAGGATTTGATTGAGGTTGGTGGTCTAATCTATCTGAATGACTTTTTTTAAAGAATTCCATTGAAATAGAAAATAATTTAAAATATTTCAATATTAATTTTATAAAATTATTTATTATTTTATTATTTAATTATTTTATTAATTAATCATATTTAATATTTCGATTATTATTATTTTTTCATTTTTAAAAAAAAGGATTTAAAACCTTTAAAAAAATATACCCTTTTTATTGATGTTAAAAATAAAATAAATCTCCTTTTTTTTTTTAATTAATAAATAAGAATTTATTGTATTATTCAAATTAAAAAAAGAGAAAAAATCTTGTATTAAATTATAAAAAGGGTATAAATAAAAAAAAGAAGTGTTTAAAAAATTGAATTGATCATTCAGACTATTTAATTATTATCATATAAAATTTTTTCCTTTTTTTTATCCTATAATAATTATTTTTACATGTATTATTTTTTAATTGATTATAAATTAAATTAACAAAAGTATAAAAAAATTTATATTGTTTTTCACTCTTGTCCATATTTATTTTAAATAATTAAAATTAAATCAAAAATATATAAAAAGAATAAAACTAATTTTGTCCGATTAAAACATTTATAAACCCGTATCTAAAAAATTGAAACATTTTATAGATACTTATAATGGTTTTATAATATTATTATTATTAATTTTTCCCTAACTAAAAGTAATTTATAAATTATTACAATTTCTAAATAATAAATGTTCTTCTTCATCATTTTGATAAAAATCAAAAATACTTTCATTATCATTTTCATAATATTTTTCAAATAATCCTTCACCAAAAGAAATTTTATTATTAATAAAATCTGGGTTTTCATCAAATGATTTAAAATAATTAATATTATTTTGCTCATAATTTACAATTTGATTATTTTTTTTATTTTCTAATTGTTCATCGTCTAAATAAATTCTAATTTTATTATTAGATTTTTTAGGATAAATAATAATTTCATCACATTTAATGTTATCAGGGTCAAAATTTAGATTATTAATAACATTTAATCTATAAGCATGAGCTGGTCTTTTATTATGAGAAGCACAGAAAAAAGGAACACTAATCTTATCTTTAAATTCATCAAAACAATAATATTTATATAAATAATTAATTGAAAATAACATTCCTTTTTGAATTGCACATGGAATATGATAATAATTTTTACATTTAGTATTATTGCATTTAATAACAACTTTTTCTTTTGAAATATGTTCATTACAATATTGACAACTACTTTTATATCTCCATTTACGAATTTTTTCCTTTGATATTTCACTTTCATTTTCACTTTCTTCATATAATTCTGGTAATAATCTATAACATAAATAATGATAATATAAATTATTGGTTTTATTTTTACAAAGAACTCCATCACTGCATCCACAAATAAAACATTTATATAAATTTAGTGGAATATTTTCTTTTTCGGAATTCATACATCTTTCACATATTATTGATGAATTTATTTCTTTTTCATTCAATTTTATATGATAACATTTTATGTGAAAAATACATTTACATATTTGACATGATATTAATTTGTCTTTTGAATATTCCTCGTATTCTAAACATATTGAACATTTTTTTTTCCCTTTTGGAAGAGGACTTTTCTCTTTTCTTCCACGTAATGTCTTTTTTGAAATAAATTGAGTCAAGTTTAAAGCATTCAATGTACCTTTACTTGATGTTGTTGTACATAATTCACAATCATTATCATATGATTGTAATTCGGTGTTTATTGAAAGCTTTTTCATTTTTTTGTTTATTTATTATTATAATTTAAGATTTCTTGATTTAAATTAATTTTTAAATATTTTTATTTTTAAATAAAGATTTTTTCATTTTGTTTTTTTCAAAATAATTAAAATCAAATGTATTTAATGTTCTTTACAAAAATATTAGATTTTTACCTTTTATCTTCATAAATAAATAAATTTTGGTTTCCCAATCTCAAAAATATCCTAAAATGAAAAATAAAAAAAATAATTAATAAATTTAAATTTCCCAAAAAAAAGAGTAAATAAATAAAAATTTTAAAAAAAATATTAAAATAAATGGAAGAAAATGAAGAAGAAGAGCCAAAACCATTAGTAGATTATATATATCTTCCTGAATCTGACTCATCAAAGCCAAAATTAAGTATAATAGACAAAATTTTGAAAAAATCAAAAAACCCAAATGAAATGCCATTAAATTTCGGTTCAGTAGAATCAGAAATAACCCCATCATTGAAATCAGAAATTCTTTCATATTATAAAACAGAAAAGAATATAGAAACTCCAAATAAAAAGAATATAAAATCTAAAGAAGAAAATAATACATTAGAAAAAGTAAAATTTCCATTAACACACAAAGTAACAATAACTCACACATCTGAAAAGCCAATAACCTCATTAGACATAGATGTGAAATCTACTCTCTTGGCTACTTCCTCCTCGGATGGGACAGTGAAAATATGGGATTTTAATTCTCTTCGAAGTACTCCATCTCCAAACCACATAATCGACTGTGGTAATGAGGGTGAATTCCCTGTAGTATCAGTATCATGGTCAGCAAGTGGTGGTTTCCTTTTAGTATGTTCAACTGATTGTCAAGCAAAAATTTTAAGTAGAAATGGAGAAAATGAAATTGCTTGTGTTAAAGGAGATTCTTATCTTGTTGATATTAGAAATACAAAAGGGCATACTTTCCCTTTAACTGATGGAAAATTTCATCCTGTTGAAAAAAATTTATTCATAACTTCCAGTCGAGATTCTACTATTCGAATTTGGGATATTTACTCTAAACAAATTGGAATTGATAGAGATATTATGCAAAGTTCTGTTTTAAGAGTTAAAACTTTAAAAAATAAGAAAATTCCTGTTAATACTTGTAATTATAATATTAAAGGGAATTTAATCGCTGGAGGAGTTAATGATGGTTCTATTCAAATTTTTTCTAATAAAAATTGGAGACCCGAAATTTATATTCAAAATGCACATGAAAATAATTGTGAAATAAGTTGTATTTTATTTATAGATGAATTTAAATTTTTATCAAGATGTGATGATTCAACAATGAAATTATGGGATATGAGAAATGTAAAAGAAGCTGTTCATATTTGGGATAATTTACCTTCTTTAAATTCAAAAATGGGAATAACTTTAAATTCATTAAATAATATTGTTTTAACTGGAACTAGTCCTGTTAAAAGAAGTGATTATGGATATTTTAAATTTTTTTCTTTGGAAGATTATTCACTTTTATATGATATGAAATTAAATAATAATTCTCCAACTTCAATTTTATGGGATTCAAAATTGAATCAAATTTTTTCATGTGATACAAAAGGAGATTGTGAAATATATTTTGATCCCGAAATATCAAATAATGGTATAATAAATAGTATTTTTAAAAAGACTAAAATAAAGGAAAAAACAGAGGAAAATTTTTCATATGTAATGCCAGTAATAACACCATTACAACTTCCATTATTTGAAGAGATAAATTTTTCAAGACAAACATATTTAGATAAAATAAATGGAATAGAAGAAGATAAATTAACTTCAGAAAGATTAAATATTGCTCCTGAATTTAGATTTAATCGGCAAACAAGTGTAACTCAACATATTATGAGACAAATTAATAAATCTATTTATAAAGAAGGTGATATTCAAGAAATGTTAAAAAAATTTGATACAAAAGGTGATTGGATTAATAATGCTTATAAAGATACTCAACCTAAAAGTATTTTAGATCATGATGCTGTTGTCGAAGACGAAGTCAGATTTTATGAACAAACTAAAAGAAAATTATGCCCTCATTGTGGATTGAAATTTTGCACTTGTAAAAAAAGCATTTTTCAACTTCCTATTTCACAATTAAAGTTTAAAAAAAATAATTAAATTTTGTTTTTATTTTATATAGTATGTTTAAATTGTTTTTTTTTTATATTATATTTTTTTTTTGGAAAATAATTTTTTTTATTTTATGAAAGAAGAATTGGATACTATTGAAGAAAAAGATGATGAATTTACTAATAGAGTTAATACTGAAAATAATGGGAATTTTGAACAAAATGAAATTATTGAAAAATTAAATTTTCAATTAGATTTAGCTAATAGGAAAATTAAAAATAATGAAAGAACAATTGAAAAATTAACTTCTCTTCAAAGTGATTATGAAAAAAAATTTACTTCTATAACAAAAGAATTTAGAAATTTAGAACAATCATTAAGAGAAAAATATATTGAAAAAGAAAAAAATTTAGAAAAAGAATTTAAGAATAATGAAGAAGTTTATGAGAAAAAAATATCAAATTTAAAGGAAGAAAACATAAAATTGAAAAATATTCTTTTTGAAAATGAAACAGAAATAAATAAATATAAATCATTGTCTGAATCAAATGATAAAAATAATAAAATAAAAGAAAATGAATATCAAAATATATTAAAATCAAAAGATTTGAAAATAATAGAATTAGAGAAGAAAATAGAATTAATTCAAAATGAAAAAAATGAAAAATTTACAAATCTTTCAAAAAAAAATCAAGAATTATTATCTCAATTAAAAGAATTAAGAACAGAAAATGCATCATTAACAAATATAAATTCACCTGAAAATTCAATAAATTCAAAATTTAAATTTAATAAAAATAAAATAAATTCGAAATTTCAAAATTATAATAAAAATGTAAATCTTTTATCAAATGTAAAAAATGCAATAAATGATATAAATAATTCTATAAATTATTATAAAGATTCAAATGAAGAAAATCAAAATAATCAAATTAATCAATTAAATCATTCAAATGATAATAATCCATTTGATTATTTAAAAATAAAAGATTTAAGAGATAAAATTGAACAATTAAATCAAGAAACTGTTCAATTAACAAGAGAACTTTCTTTAAAATATGAAGAATGTGATGCTTTAAATGATGAAGTTGCTAAACAAAGAATTATTATTCAAAATTTAAAAGAAAAAGAAAATATTATTAATAATACTAATAATGTTAATAATCGAAATGATGATAATAATAATATTAAAATTAGTGATTTGGAAATGATTATTAATAATTATGGTGAAACTTTGAATAATTTAAAAAATGAATATGATACACTTTTATTCAATCATCAAAAAGAAATTCAAGATTTAAATATACAATTTGAAAATAGAATGCAACAATTAATTAATGAAAATAATGAATTAAAAAGAATTTTAAATGAATATGAAAATAATAATATTAATAATAATAATATTAATAATAAAAATAATTTTGATATTAATCCTAATAATAATATCAATTATAATTATAATAATAATAATATTAATTTTAATCAGCAAAAAGATATTTATGAAAATAATAATTATTTTAATAATGATAATCAAAGAATTGAAGTTCAATTACAAAATTTTAATAATATGAATGATAAGATTCAATATCTTAAAAAAAGAATAGAAAAAATATCAAAAAATTATTAAAATATTTTTTATCGTTTAAATTTATGTTATAAATTAATTTTTTTAAATATATTATTTTAAATAATAAAGTATGAAATTCCTAAAAAGAATAATTATAATATCGATATTTCTTTCAATAAATTCTTTAATCCTTTATTCAAAAGGAGGAAATTTTTATTCAGTATCTTCAAACATAGGAACTCCAGAATTAAAAATTCCATTAATAATAACAACATCATTTGATAAAGTAGTATATATTCAGAATAATTATATGAACTCATATCATATGGAAGATTCAAAATCAATGAAAGAATTAATAAGAAAAAATTTTTATTCAAATTATACATATTTAAATAATGATTTTAATATTTCTTCCCAAGCAATATTAGAAAATGTTAAAATATCAAATAGTTATTTAAATTTAATAATTGGACATTCAATTTTTCCTGAATTAACAAATACTTTAACAATACCATATATGGGGTTTTTAGGTTTAGGAAGAATTGATGAAAAAAATAAAGAATTAAATTTTATGAATCAATTACAAGAAAATAATCTTACTATTAATAATATTATTTTCTTTCAAAATACTAGTAAATATAAAGGAAATATGGAAATTTATTTAGGAGAATTTCCTAATAATGCTACTCAAAATTTAAATTATGTTGTTTGTAAATATAATAAAAAATATGAATTTAATAGAGTTTGTAATTTCAGTCATTTAATTTTTGGTTTAAATTATTCAAATCAAAACAACATCACTCAAGAATATTTTAATGAAAATTCTATTTCATTAAATGGAACTGTTGAATTTATTTTTGAAAATTCTCTTTATAGTGTTTTTCCTTCTTCTTATAAAAAATATTTTGAAAGAAAAGGATTAAACGATTCTAAAAATTGTTATCAAATATTTTTTTATTTGTTTCCTACTTGGAAATGTCTAAATGATATTTTTAATGGAATTCATATAATTATTAATAAACAATTAATTAATATTGAAAGTGCAGTTGTTGATTATTTTGGGAATACTTTAATTACTATTATTTTTAGAGATGATATTGACAGAATTCAACTTTCAATACCTATGTTAAGTCATAAAACATTTAAATTTCTTTTTAATGATAATGATGAGACAATTACTATAATATCAAATCAATCAAATATATTTACATCACCTTTCTTTTAATTGTTTAAAATTTAATAAAATATATTTTTTATTATTATTATATAATAGAAAGAAAATATAGTAAAAAAACAATTAATATTTACACAATTTAATAACACAAGAAAAATATTTAATTTGACTTAAATTTTTATTCTTATTATTAAATTTTATTGATATATTTATTAATTATTTAAAGGTTGGTTAAGAAATTAAATAATTCATATCATGAATAAATTAATAATTATAAAATAAATATAACATAAACTAAAGAAACATTTATATATCAAAATGAAATTAATAAAATAGAGATTTTAACTTATTAATTATATTATTTAAATATTATTTTATTAAAGATTCATTACCATTAACATTTTTTTCTTCATTATTGTTTATATCAAAAGTATGTTCTAACTCATTTGCTCTTCTTCTTTTTGATTTAAAAATTATATGATAATATAACAATACAATAGAAATTATAATAAAAGCAAATAATAATAAATAAAGAAAAGAATTACTTAATTTTTTTTTTCAAATAATAACCATTACTTTTTTATCTACATCAAAGACTAACATATATTTAATAAAAAAATTATTTCCTAAAGCTCATTTATTATCTTCTTTTTCATTAAAATACATTAAAAAATAAAATTTTTCTTCATCTTTAATAAATAAATCCTCATTTGATAAATAAAATACCATTTCTACATCTTTTAAAATCAATTCAATATCTTCAAAATTTTTCATTGCATTTTTGTTGTTACAAACAAAACTATAATATTTATCTAAAACATTAATTTTTTCATAATCTTTATATTTACTAAAAAAATTGTCGGTTAAATATTTTCCAAAAGTAGAAGAACCTTTAAAATAAATTACTTTCAACATTTAATTCAGTAATTTGTTCTTTTCAATTAAATTTTCCATTATTAAAAGCAATATTAGAAAACATTATATCAAAATTTTGTTCATTTGTATCAATATAATATTTTCTAAAATTTTGTTCCAAATATTTTTTTCCATAAGTATAATGAGGATAATCATCAATAATTAATAAATTATCTTCAAAATTAAAATAAAAAGTTTTATTATGAATAACATTAAAATATTTTAATTGTCCCATAAGATTATATTTATTCATTTTTTCATTTTTAAAAATACTTAATCCTAAAATTCCACTGAAATGTTTTTTAGCCTCTCTAACTAAAATAAAGTAAAATGTATTAGAGACATTTTCATTACCAAAATAAAAATAATCAGATGCTTTAAAACCAAAAGAAAAATATTCTTTTTCATATAAACTACCTTCTTCCCAAACTTCAGGCAAAAGTTATACTTTTTTTAGAATCAAATCTAGGAATATCTTTTCTTACATTTGACGTTCTATCTGCTAATAATAAAAGATATTGTTTTTACTTTGTGGATCTCCTTATATTTATTTGTTAATATGTTTTTATCTATGTTTCTTTTATAAAATGTAACATTTTCATTTTCTATTCTAAAGGGAAATATTATTTTTTCTTTTGTTATTGTTAAAAGGGAAAGGAGCAATAACATTCTTTTTATTTATATATATTTTTTTTTGTACTTTTTAGATTTTTAATTTATTTTTTAATTTTAAATAGGTTAGGATTTTTTTATTCAAAATTATAATTTTTTTATTTTTTTATTGTTGTTTTAATTGTTATAAATTAAAAATCATAAAATGTTAAAAAAAATTTTTCTCCAAATTTTATTTGTCCATTTTTTTATAAAAATTTCTTCAATTAAATGGAATTCAGAATCATTATTAGAGAAATTAAACTACAATATAACTCATACATATAATCCATATGAATATTATTTATTTGATCCAGATGGAATTTTTTCAGAGAATGAATTTAAAAGTATAAATGAAAGTTTAAAGCATTATTCAAAAGAAGGGGATTATTATCCATATATATTAATAATAAATGACTTTGATGAAAAAGGACAATCAAATTTGACAAAATATTATGAATTAGTTCTTAAATCTTTTCAATTAAATTTAGCTCAAATATTATCTCAAAATTATCTTAATCATCAAAATTTAATAATAACTTTAATTTGTAATAATCAAAAAAAAATATCTTTACAAAAAAATTATGGTTTAAATAAAAGATTATCTGAATCATCAATTTTAAAAATAAAGAAAAATGCAGAAATATATTTAGAAAAAAAGGAATATAAAAATTTAATAACTAATTTACTGTCAGATATAAATGCATTTATTGATAATGATTATGATTTTTTTGATGATAAAGAAAATGAAGATGATGATGAACCAATTAATCCTTTTGTTTTTTTTGATGATGAAGAAATTGAAGAAGAAGATCCTTGGAAAGATTTTAATCCTAAAAAAAATAAAGATAATGATAAAAAAGAAGAAAAAGAAGATGAAAAAAAAGACGAGATAAAAGATGATAAAAAAGATGATGATAAAAAAGAAAATGATAAGAATGAAAATTTAAATAATAATAATGATACAGGGAAAATTTATAAAACTTTAACATTTATTTTAATTATTGCACTTTTTACTTTATGTGTTTTGTCATATTTTCTTTTAAAAAAATTTAAGATTATAAAAAATAACAATGCTAAATATCAAAGAATTATAGGACTTGAATTTAGTGATTTAAATACTATATAATAAAAAAGTGTTTTTCTTTTTACTTCAAATAATTTTGTTTTTTCTAATTTATTATTTAATTAATCACATAATAAATTATGCATGACACTAGAATTATAATAAATGAGATAATTAAAATTAAAGAATTCCCATTTTTTTCTTCTTTTTTAATATCTTTATTATTATTCTTTTTATTAAAATCAAGCATTTCTGTTTTTAAAAATAAATTTGAAGGAAGTTCTTTATTTGCAATAATTAATTGTAAATTTATATCATTTTTGTAAGCAAAATAATCTTTTTCTTTAATTTTATTATTTATAAAAGAAACAATGTCTTTTATTTCTTTATTCTCATTTTCTTCAAAAATTTTTTTTAAACTTTCTTTTTGAAATTCTCCATAAAAATGCATATTATTTACACTTCCTAAATTATCTTTAACTTTAATAATAATTTTATTATTGTCTTCTTTAGCTTCAAATAACCAAAAAACATTTCCAATTTTTATTTTTAACATTATCTTTTTAGATAATTAATATTTAAATTAATAATATTCGTTTTTTTTATATATTTATAAATTAATTATTAACTTCTTTTTTAGAATTATTTCTTTCAACTTTTTTCATAATTTTTTCTAAAATTTTTTCTGATTTTAAATGTTCTTCTTGGATATCTTTATGAATTTTTTCTTCTTTTTCAAGAAATTTTCCAATTTCTTTTTGTTTAATAACTTTTTCTTTATCTTTATCTAAATTAACATCCTCATCATTATATAATAATTTATTTCCTTCTTTTAATTCTTCTTGCATTTTCCTTATTTCTTCATATAATTCTTCATCATGATATCTATGATATTTTTTATCAAAATCATCTTCATCAATAATATTTATATTTGAATTTGAATCTTCTTCTTTTATTATTTCTTTATATCCTTCAAATAATTTATTTTTATTTTCTTTATTTAATTTTATTTTTTCTAATTCTTCATCATCATAAATTTTTTTTCTTTTAGAAACTTTTTTTATTTTAAAATTTGGTTTAATTGATTTATTAAATAATAACCATTCATTATTTGTTAATTTACTAAAATCAAAAAAACCTAAATTATCATGTTCTTTAATAATTTTATTTTTTAATCCTTTTATATAATAATTTTCATCTTTTAATTTTTTAGATTTAAATTTATTTTTATTTTTTTCTTCTTCTCTTTTAAATGAATTAATATGAGTTCTTAATAATTTATCATTTAATGAACTTGCTACTTTAATATCTAAATTATAATGATCATAAGTATCATCCATTAAAAAATCTACAACTTGATTATCAATAACTTCACTTATTTTTTCTATTATTTCATCTTTTTTTATTTTTGAAATTGGTAGATCTTCTAAATTATTATATCTATTATTTATTTGTTTTTTTTTAGGTGTTTTGGATTTATCTTTTTTATCTTTTAATATTTTATTTTTATTATTTTCAATATTTATTTTATTATTATATGAATTGGTCAAGTCGTTTTTTTTTATTTTATAATAACGCGTATTATAATTTGTATTTGATTTATACATAAATTTAATGTTGTTATTATTAGGATTGTTTTCAAAATTTGCATTTAATTCTAATACATTTAAATGATGGTCTGGAGAATCTAATTCTTTTTCTTTTCTTTTTTGGCTTTGTCTTAATTTATTCATTTATGATTTTTTTTTTAATGAAAAAAAAAAATTCTTTTTTTATAATTTAATTTAATTAAAAATTAATCTTACTATCGGAATATTTTTTAAATAATTATTATCATTTTCTTTTAAAGTAAAAGTAATAATAACATCACAATATTTTTTTCCTGTGTTTTTAATATCTAATAACTTATATAAACTTTGATTCATCATTTTTTCTTTTAAAAGATTATCTTTATAAATAATACTACTGAAAATGATTTTTTTTTCAAGGAAAATATCTTTTCCCCAAATATGATATTTATCAAATAAAACCTTAAATAAAATTTGAATAGTATCTCCAATATTTAAATTAACATCCCATCTATCCCATAAATTAGAATATAATTGCTCAGTAATTTTATTATTTTTACAAATTCCAGGTTCAGAACATTGTAAATAAGGTAAAGCTAAATTTAAAAATGAATTTCTATTTTGATTAAAATTGAATCCAGAAATAATTTTAATTAATTCTATTGTTTGTAATGCTGCTATTGATGATGTTGTAGTCGATAAAGCTGGTATTATTTTTCCTGCTTTTAATTTTACTGTTATCCAATCCATTGGTTCTATTTTATAATTTTTACATCTTAATGCACTCATTGCATAAATTAAATCTATTTGAAAATTTGAATCATTGTCTTTTTCAAATTCCATTGATTTTATATTTTGAATTTTTGATATATTAAATTTCTTCAATTCTTTTATATAATTTTCTTCCTCTTCTATATCATTTGAATATACTATATTATTATTTATTATTTTTTCTTTTAAATCATTGTTATTATTATCATTATTATTTTGTTCTTTTTCAAATTCATTTTTCATTTTTTCTATTTTACTTTTATCAGGAGAAAATTCAGTAAAATTAATTTTGTTTTTTTCTAATGTATTGACCATATCAATTTTACTTTTTTCATCTCTTGGATTTTGATAAGGAATTTCAATACCAAATATTTCAGCAATTAAACAAGAAAAAGAAGCAATAAAATCAATACATAATTTATCATTTTTATTATAATTATAAACAGAAGGAGGTCTTTTAGGAAGAGACCAAAATAATTTTCCATTATTATCAATTTTATCATAAGGATATAAATATAATAATTGGTTAATATTATCACAATAAATTTTATGAAATTTCTGTCTTGCAATAATTAAACAATCAATAAAATTTTTTGGCATTTTTTGAATCCATTTAAAGCATTTTTTAATTTCTTTCAAATTAAAATTTCTTTGATTATTAAGAATAGAATGACAAACTTTAATAATAATTAAAGGTAATTGAGTAAAAATTTTTCCAAAATAATCTTTAGCCCATTCAACACAATGAATACTTTCTTCAGGAAACATTTTTAAAGTACATTGGGGAATTTCATCGTTATTATTATCAGGGTCATTTAAAGAAGAATAAGATTCAGTTTTAAAAGGAACAATAACTTGAACATGACCTTTACTTCCTAAAGTTCCACTTTCTAATAATGGAATTCTATTTATTATACATCTTGAATCAACATATTTTCTTGCATTAATATTATCTAAAGCATTTGATATTATATTTAATGAAGAAAAAAAATCATCGTTAAAATAATCTTTTGTTTCTTCTGATAATTTTAATGTTTTAGGAAAAATGTGATTTTTTAACTTTGGATTCATTTGGATTGCTGCTGCTGAGGCAGTACTTGATTTTGGTAATCTTAAATGTTTTTCTCTAAATAAAAATTGTCTTGTTAAATTTGATACTTCTATTATATCTGGATCTGTTATATATATTTTACCATTTATTCCTATATCTAACATTGCAAAATTCTTTATTAATTCACATCCTATTGCTCCTGCTCCTACTATTAAAGTATTTAAATTTTTTAATTTTTCATATGTTGATTGAGATAATAAATATTTTAATGAATCACTTCTGTTATTTTCTAATATAATATCATTTACATTATTTGGTAATAATTCTAAAGTATCATATATAAATATTTGATTTATTGGATTAAATTTTCCTGTTATTGATTTTATTGCTTCTTGAGCTACAATTCCACCAAAAAATGCACATAAAGGAGGAAAGCTTAATAAATATGTATTTCCTATTTTTAATAATATTTCTAAATCTCTTTTGTTTAAAGGAGGCTTACACTCATTTAATGCTATTTGAGTTAATAATTTTGATATTTCTTTTGAATATGGATTATATTTTTCAAATAGTGGTCTTTTTTTATTTATTATATTCATTGATAAATTTATTATAGGGTAATTTCCTCTTTTTTCAAAATCACAGTTTTCTAAATTTTTATCTATATATTTTGAAGACAATTCTTTGTAATTTGAAGTATTTAAATCAAAAACATTTTGAACTGGGGAAAAATTTATTCTTTTTTTCTGTTTTATTTCCTTACATATTAAATTTCCTTCATATGATTTTTCAAATAAATTTTTAGCAAGTGTAATATTACCAATTAATTTAAATTCCTTATTAGAAATATATTTAACTTTATATTCTCCTTTAACATTTAAATTTTGATCTCTAACATTATAAATTTCAACAATATCATCATCATTAAAATCATGTTTAATCCCATCAATAACAATAGCATTAGCTTCGTTATTATTAATAATATTTATTTTTTTAATAAAACATTCTTTAGCATCTTCTCCATTAATATCATTAACAATAAAGTTTTCTCCAAAATCATTTATACATCTTCCAACACAACCATAAATATCAGCACAAATAAAATATATATTATATTTCCTACAATATAAATCAACATTATTTATTGTAAATAAATCACATTCAGTTAAAATAATAACATTAAATTTATTATTAAAAAAATATTTTTCTAAATTTGATTTTGGAATTTCTTTTGTTATACAGGATACTTTAACATAATAATTTAAATTTTGTAATTTATCAACTGAACATTCAGCTCTATTTTTTCCTATATCACTTTCACTTAAATAAAATTGAGAGGATAAATCATATTTATTTACTTTTTTTATATCTTGAATAATAAATTCTTTACAACCTGATAAAATTATATTTTTTGCTATTTCAATTCCTAATCCTCCGGCACCAGATAAAAATATATTTGCATTTGATTGTTTTTTAACACTTTCAATTCCCATTGCTCCAATATATCTACTCCATCTATCTTTAATAATATTATCATTCATTTCTTTTTTTATGTTATTTTTTTCATATGACATATCTATTTCATTTAAATCAATATCATTATCATTAATAATATTTTTATTATTTGTATCTTTATCATCTAATTCTGGATTTAAATCACTTTGATATTCAATAGTTTCTTTCATTATAATTTGTTGAGGTATTTGAATACCATTTAATAATTGTTTTAAAATAACATATAATTGACTTAAATCATTAGGATAATTATTTGAATTACTAAATCTCTGAGCTAAATTATTATTATGAGACATAGTAATAGATGAATAAGAACAAGGTTCTTTTTTTCCTCTTTCAATCCATCCTTCAACTTCTTTTAAAATTTGATTTTTCTTAATGAAAAAGTGTCTTTGAATAACATCTTCAAATCCTTGAGTAGGATTTTTAATTTGTTCAATCATAGCATATTTAACGTTTCCATATCTGACAATATTAGCATAACCTTCATTTTTTTTATTTCCTTCAACAGTTCCAATTTCATGTTCATAAGAAGGTTCATTAAAATAAACTAAATCACTCATAATAATACTTTGAATGGAGATTAACACTTGAAACAAAGTGGAAATTTTAGGGTCCCAATTTTCAGTAGAAACTCCTCTCCAAGTTCCAAGTAAAGATAAGCAAACTTTCCCATTAGAATATAAATTAGGATTAAATCTAATAGATCCATTTCCAGTGGTTCGAATAGCACAATGAGGAGGTTTATTAGGATAATCACTATCAAAAGCTACATCAAATGCAAAGGCACCATTACTATATGGAGTTCCTTCACTTCCTATAATTAAAACTTTCATAAAATCCATATCGTTTTTATCTACTCTTACAAAAATTGAATTTGTACTTTCTATTGGAAGTGAATTTTGAAGATCTGCGAATTCTTGTGCTAATTTTATTGATTTTTCTTGGTTTTCAGAAAATGTAAAGTTCCTTAATGATGATGTATTCTTAATATTTTCACTATAACCAAATGATAATTTTTGTAATATTAATGGATATGCTTTTTCTATTGGAAGCTTTGTTATATCTATTTCTTTTCTTTTGTAGCTTGATTTTAATTGATATTTTGATATATTTTCATTTATTTCATTATATGAATTTATTATTTGTTTTGCTAATGTTTTTTGAGTTAATTGTTCTGTTTTTATTGTGTTGTTATTTTTAATACAATTTAAAAATATTTCTCCTGTTTCTTTCAATTTGGAAAGAAGTTCAAATATACTTTGAGTTTGTATAGGTTTGTAATCGGGATTAATTTTCAATAAAAGTTGATATAAATATGAATTTCGAGAAAACATTGTTATCAAATATAAATATTGAATAAATAAATCAAATTTATTTATTAATTCTGATAAAACTCCTCCTCTTAATTCACTTTCAATACATGGAAGAAGACAACTTTCAATAATTAATTTTGCAATTTCATTTAATTTTGAAGAAATATTATAATTAAAGAATCCTGTTAGAAACTTTAATATACTTAAATTTAAAAAAGACTTATGAGATTTTTTTTTGAGATATTCATCGACATTCCATTCTTTATTATCTTTGATGTAATTTGATCCATATCCAACTCCTTTATTTAATCCTGAATATGTAAATAATGAAAAATGATCATTAGTTTTTTTTGAAATTGGACTTATTTCTTCTTCTTCTTTTCCAGGTTTATATATTCTTCCTTTTTCTTTTGTTAATGTTCCTAATCTTTTTAATATATATGTAAATATTCCATTTTCAATTACAAAATTTCTTAATTGTTCATTGTTATTTTCATAAAATATATTTGATAATATTTCATATATAAATTGAGATGATGAATATCCTATTTCATTTACACTTTCTTTGTAATTATATTTATTATTATATAAATTGAAACATATTATAAAACATTTTTGTTGACTTGATGATGATGAAAAAAAAGATGGTAATTCACTGAATTTTTCATAATCTGAAATCCATAAATACCAAAATTCTTTTGCTTCTTTATTTGAATATTTTTCTACTTTTTTCTTTATTTCTGAATATCTTTCTCTTATTTTTATTTCCCGAAACTTAAATAAATTATTTTTAAATTCTATTTCTTCTTGTGTTAATATTGAATTTTCTATTTTTTTCATTAAATTCTCATATTCTATTTCTATATTTTCAAAACTTAATTTTAAATCTTTTAATTCATTAAATTTTTGAGAAAGTTCTTTGTTTTCCAATAGAAAATGTTTTAGTTCTTCATTAAAATTTTTCATTACCATTGAATTAGATAATAAAAATCTAAAATAATCTTCATAATTTATAAAATTATTTTTCATTTTCTCAATAAATTCTTGTAAAGTATTATTTTGATAAGGATAATCAACTTTATTATATATATCTCTTAATTTTAAAAAATATTTTGAAAATTCAATAAAATTTTTATTTTCAATTGCATTTTTACATAATTCTTTATAAGATTGATAACTCCATTTTCTTTGATTTGAATTTTCTGTTTCAAGACTAATTACATTTTCATAATCTTCTTTTGATTTTGCATTATTAAACATTAATTCTAATTCTTCATTTATATTTGAACCATCATTTTCATTTTGATCTTCATATTCATTTATATCATAATCATAATTTTCATCTTCATCATAATCTGACATTTATTTATAATTTTTAATTTACTAATTTTTATATTAATAAAAGGTATTTTAAAATAATTATTATTTTTTATAGAATTTTCAATATTTTAAATAAAAAATCTTTTCTAGAATTGATATAATGATAAATAAATGTATAAATTTTTAATAATAATTTAAAAATAATTATAAGGATGGGTTTTTTAAAAATATTTGGTCGTGCATTAGAATATGAAGAATCAAAACCATATCATGAAATAATAAAAAAATCATTTATAAAATATACAATAGAAACAATAAAAAATGAAAAATATTGTAGAAAACCTCTATTTGGAACAGAATTTGAATTTCATAAAATAAAAGTAGATGACGTAAATAAAAAAGTATTATTGGATATAACAGCACAAAATGATATAAATAAATTTGGAACAGATTTACAATTAAAAGATACAATATTATCACATGAATATGGAGGATGGATGATTGAAGCTTTACCAAATAAACCTTTAGATTTACATGATATTTCTCATATGGGAGAATCTATTAATAAAGTTTATAGAGAACTTGAAAATACTTTTGGAAATGAAGGAATTTTATCTTTTGCTTCTTTTCCTATTATTTCTTGCTTTGATTATTTTTTTGAAGATGATTATTATAAAGGATTATATGAAGAAGAAGAAGAAAAAAAGAAAAATTCAAAAAATGAAGAAAATAAAAATATAGAAAATAATAATAAAATAGATATAAAAGAAAATCCTTATAGTGAATCTCAATTTTTAAATGACATGATAATAAATCGTCATCCAAGATTTAGTTGTTTGACTAGAAATATTCGATTACGTAGAGGAAAAAAGGTAGAAATTAAGATTCCAATATATAAAGATGAAAAAACTGAAATAAAAAAAACAAAAGAAGAGCCATTTCCAAATTACATATATATTGATGGAATGGGATTTGGAATGGGAAATTCATGTCTTCAAATAACATTAGGTGCTTGTTGTTTAAAAAGTGCTGCTCACTTATATGATCAATTAATTCCTTTCACTTCTATTTTTCTTTCTTTATCTTCTTGTTCTCCTTTTTATAAAGGTAAAATTTCAGATTATGATAATAGATAGAGTGTTATTAGTCAAAGTGTTGATGATAGAAATGATGAAGAAAGAAATATTAATAGTAATAAATTTATCTATAAATCTAGATATAGTCATTGTTATTCTTATATTTCTGATACCAAATTTTCTCATGATTTTAATAATGATTATAAGAAATTTCCCATTAATGAAAATTATTATAATGAATTTATTAATGGAGGTTTAAATAAAAAATTAGCTATTCATTTTTCTAATTTATTAGTAAGAGATCCTTTAGTAATTTTTAGTGAAAAAATAAAATTAACTGATGATAATGATAATACACATTTTGAAAATATAAATTCAACAAATTGGAATTCTTTAAGATTTAAATTACCCAGAAGTTCAGATGGAGATACATCATTTAAAATAGAAGTAAGGCCTTGTGATATTCAAATAACACCTTTTGAAAATACTTCAATGGTGGCTTTTATCTTATCTATTTATTGTATTATTTTTAATTTAGATTGTAATTTTATTATTCCTATAAGCAAAACTGATATTAATTTTGAAAGAGCTTTTCAAAGAGATTCAATTAATAATCAAAAGTTTTATTGGAGAATTAATTCTTTAAATCAAAATAAGGGTGTTGAATTTGATTGTTCAAAAATTAAATTTATGAATGAAGAAGAAAGAGATAAAATTACTTATGAAGAAGATGAAAAAAATATTAAAGAATTAACTATTAATGAAATTATTAATGGATGTCCTACTTATAATTATCCTGGTTTAATTAAATATGCTAAAGAAGTTTCTTTTAAATTTTTTAATAGTAATATTCTTGATGAATATTTAAATTTTATTTCTAGAAAAGCTAAAGGAGAATTATGGACTGATGCTAAATATGTTAGAAATTTTGTTTTAAATCATCCTAAATATAATAAAGATTCTATTCTTACTGAAGAAATCAATTATGATTTAATAAAACATATTTTGAAAATTCAAAGAGGCGATATTAAACCTAAAGAATTATTTAATGGTGTTAATTTTGAGGGAATTTAATTTTTTTAACTTTTAATTTTTTAATTTTTACTTTTTATATAAAATCTTTTTTATTTTAAAAATGGAGGATGTATTAAGTAGTGTTTCTAATTCTATATCATTAATAAATAGTTATTTTCCTGAAAATATGTCAATGTCAACATCAACAATAATAGAAAAAGAAAATGAATTTCGTTGTCCAAAATGTTTTTTATGTCCTTTAATAAATATTAAAGAAGAATTAAATTCAATAATAATTGATTCAAAATGTAGAAACAATCATGAATACAAAAATGAAATGAT
>JAEEGL012584509.1_pt1 | contig 23651 bp, 23 predicted proteins | sample 9134231 | NCBI WGS metagenome assembly JAEEGL01 (sample SAMN16246548, study PRJNA631951) | gut metagenome | biome: gut microbiome; feature: rumen; material: fiber-attached | host: Bos | place: Iran: Karaj | collected 2018-10 | reverse complement strand
GCTGAGGCAGGACGCCGAATGTGCATTGGTGACTATATATGAAAAAATCACTTTTTAAATTTCGCTTAGCAAGTGGATTTGCGTGCAATTGTACTAAGTCTAGTTTGTGGAACTATTTTGTAAACAACCCATGTCCGTCAGGGACAACACTTTCCCTTCGAATTGTAAAATCGACGAACGTACACCCACGAATGGTGGCATTTTAGCATTTAGAAAATCTATAATCTTAGCTCAATTGTATGAGGAGGCGGGTGAGGGCGCCCGGGCTGGGCAGGGGGTGCAGATAGACGTAAAAAAGGACTAGCCAGTAGTTGGGCTAGTCCTGATAGTTCGTTTTGAGGTTTAGTACATGCCTCCCATGCCTGCACCAGCGGCGGCAGCTGCAGCGGCTGCATCAGCAGCTGGGTCTTTGATGTCGGCAACAACGGATTCTGTAGTGAGAAGGGTTGATGCGACTGAGGCTGCGTTCTGGAGCGCAGTTCTTGTAACCTTGACTGGGTCGAGGATACCTGCTTTAACCATGTTGACGTATTCTTCGTTGTATGCGTCAAAGCCTACACCGTCTTCTGATTCGCGAACCTTGTTGATGATAACTGAGCCTTCGAGGCCTGCGTTGGCTGCGATGTAGAAAAGAGGAGCCTCAAGTGCTTTTACAATTACGTTTGCTCCAGTCTTTTCGTCGCCTGAGAGTGAGTTGGCGAGCTCTTCAACCTTTTTCTGAACGTGGATGTATGCAGAGCCACCACCTGCGATGATACCTTCTTCAACGGCTGCACGAGTTGCGTTAAGAGCATCTTCCATGCGAAGCTTTGCTTCCTTCATCTCTGTTTCTGTAGCAGCACCTACTCGGATAACTGCAACACCGCCTGCAAGCTTAGCAAGTCTTTCCTGAAGCTTTTCTTTATCAAATTCTGATGTTGTCTCGTCAATTTGACCACGGATTTGAGCAACGCGAGCCTCGATAGCTGCCTTGTCGCCCATACCATCAACGACAACTGTATTTTCTTTGTTAACCTTAACAGACTTAGCGCGTCCAAGCTGCTCTAAAGTTGTATCCTTAAGTTCAAGACCAACCTCTTCAGAGATAACCTGTCCACCTGTGAGGATTGCGATATCCTGAAGCATTTCTTTACGTCTGTCACCATAGCCTGGAGCCTTAACTGCAACTACGTTAAATGTACCACGAAGCTTGTTAAGGATAAGAGTTGTAAGAGCCTCGCCTTCGATATCCTCTGCAATGATAAGAAGTCTAGCACCAGACTGAACAATCTGCTCGAGAACAGGAAGTAAATCCTGAATGTTAGAAATCTTTTTGTCTGTGATAAGGATGTATGGATCATCAAGGTTAGCTTCCATCTTGTCCATGTCTGTGCACATGTAAGCTGAGATATAACCTCTGTCAAACTGCATACCTTCTACAAGGTCAAGCTCTGTCTGCATTGTCTTAGATTCCTCGATTGTGATAACACCATCGTTAGAAACCTTTTCCATAGCATCAGCAACCATCTGTCCCACTTCATCGTCACCAGCTGAAATAGCTGCAACTCTTGCGATTTGCTCTTTGCCATCAACAGCCTTTGACATTGCAACGATTGCCTCTGTAGCACAATCTACAGCCTTCTTCATTCCCTTTCTAAGAACGATTGGGTTAGCACCAGCAGCAAGGTTCTTCATACCCTCCTTTACCATTGCCTGCGCTAATACAGTTGCTGTTGTTGTACCATCACCTGCTACATCATTAGTCTTTGTAGCAACTTCCTTTACAAGCTGAGCACCCATGTTTTCGAATGCATCTTCAAGCTCAACATCCTTTGCAATAGTAACACCATCATTTGTGATAAGTGGAGCGCCATAGGACTTTGCAAGAACTACGTTGCGTCCCTTAGGTCCGATTGTAACTCTAACTGTGTTTGCTAATTTATCAACGCCTGCCTCAAGAGCCTGTCTTGCCTCAGCGCCGTATTTAATCTCTTTTGCCATTTTATTCTACCTCTTTTCTTATTTTTTAAGATTCATCACAGATAGTGATTATTATTCTACTACAGCTAAGATATCGTTTTGACGAACAATGATATACTCTTCGCCTTCAAGCTTAACTTCTGTTCCAGCATATTTAGAATAGATTACCTTTTGGCCTTCTTTAACCTGCATAGTAATCTCTTTACCATCTACAACCCCACCTGGACCAACAGCGATAACCATAGCTTCCTGTGGCTTTTCCTGAGCTGCTGATGCAAGAATAATTCCTGACTTTGTAGTCTCTTCTGCCTCGCACTGCTTTAATACAACGCGGTCTGTTAATGGAACCAATTTCATTTAATATTACCTCCTAAAATAGATATCATAATTTATCTCTGTTAGCACTCTAACCTCCCGAGTGCTAACCCCAAAAAGTATAATAGGATTCTATCGAAATAGTTGCAAGCAAAAGCGAATCCTAGATTTCGAAAGAATCCTAATCAATACTCTATTTTACTCTCGTTTTCTCTTTTTTTCTTATTATTATATATTCTTATTTTTTAATGGGTAGCTTGGAAAGAATTGAATTCTTTAATCCATCTCCCCAAACAGCAACTAGACTTGTGAAAACATCCATAACTAAAGCCTGATTTTCAGGGCTAAGCTTTTGAATCTCTTTAGTGATGCTTGCAATGGAGCGTGCCTTCTTTGATGTAATATGAGAAAGCTTTGTTGCACCAGAAGCAGCTAAAGATTCAAAAAAGATATCTCCAAAGGCTTCTCTGGTTTCGTAATCAAACTTTACTGCCCACTTCTTGATGATTTCATCTGTACGCTTTGCAGAATCAGAAATAGTTGGCCTTTTGGTAAAGCAATTTCTGGTAACCTGCCAAGTCATTGGATCATGCTGATTAATTCCTTTGGCATTACTTTCGACCACCTTAACCTTGGCTTTGGTCTGCATCAGCATTCCTATAATTGAATCTACCGGAACAAACTTATGAACCTTCTTGATGATTGATTTGTATCCATCAGTCTTGAGAATCTCTTTGATAAAGCCAGGTCCATCGTGATTGTAAACATCGATGATAGTGTCCTTCATATGCGATTCACTGAAAGCTGCAGCATAAACGGCAAAATTTCCGCCCTTTGAATGTCCGCCTATTCTAAGTGGTCTCATAGATCTGCCAAAATTTTTATTAAGATACTCTGACGCCTTAAGCTGTCCGCCAGTCCCACTTGAAAAGCACATATTAAAATCTTCTTTCCAACCAACAAGAGAATCGTCTGTTCCTCTGAAAGCTACATAGACAGTTCCATCTGGAAGATAAAAGCAACAAGCAGCAAACTGACTTTGATCTAAAGCATCAACCTCGTTTACGTAGTAGGCAAGCTTAGTTCCTCCAAAGCGCTTCGAAAATGCCATTCTTTGCATGAGAAAAGGAGCAACCTTGGTTGCATTAAGCCTAGCCATAAGTTCCTCCTTGGAATATTTGGAAAAAAACAGATTACATGCATCCTCAATGGAAATCTTTTCATTGAGGCCTGGACCTGGAACGATATCTTCAAAATCTGTGTAAACTAGCTCACACAAAATCAAGCTGTCCACTTCGTTAAATGGATCAACTTCAAAAGGTATATCTGCTCTCCAATCCAAGTAATCTTCTATATTTGCCATGAATATTTATTCCTCAAATAATGCGTCATCACCTGGCTGTGGTTCTTCCTTCACAGTCTCTTTAGATAAAACAACAGGTTCATCTTCAAAAATATAATCATCAACATTATCGTTGCCAGAAATTGGTGAATCCTCAACGTTACGTCTATAGCGTCTGTCAGAATCTTTTTTGTGATCATTTAATCCAATTAACATCAAAAGCAACGAGAACAACGAAACTGCACCCATAGCAATTAGATAAATGCATCCTAATAAATCACCCTCAAAGAATTTGTAAGGCTGAAGCAAGAAATAAATACTAGCTCCGATTGCGGCCAAACCAAATAGCAGACTTAAAAACCATGTGCCTCTTTGGATATGGAACAATGCAAATGATTGCTGAAGCATAACAGCACCAAGAACAACGCCTATTAAACATACGCCTGCATCAATAAAGCCAGAAATTGTGTCAGCCTTAAAGATAACAACCGCGCCTATAATCACTAGGATTACTCCCATTGTAAAACCATAATGTGTAATTCTTGCAAACTCATGATTAAAAAAGTATTTAATCATGTAATATGCACCGAAACAAATAAACAAAACACCGATTGTAAGAACAGAAAAACTGTATACGATTTTAGCAATCATATTGGTATCAAGTAACAATAAACAAATACCAATGGCTAAGAAAGCCAGCGAACCAATAATGTGGGCTGCCAAACCAGCTTTAGAGTCTTTAATTTCCTGTGTGTTGTTTGCCATGTCATCCTCCTTTAAAGTGTTTAGCTCTTTGGTCAATATTCTTCTGAAAATTGATTGTATCGTGATCGTAACATAAAAATATATTAAGCAAGTAAAATTACAAGCAGATTAATAATGCTATGACCCACAATACACAAAATCAATCTTTTGCTTTTGATATATATAAATCCCAACGCAAGACCTATTATCAATGCATAGATAAATTGTACTATATTATTATGTAGAATACCAAAAAAAATTGAGGATATAATCACGGCAAGCGCCGGATTATACCATATTGCAAGCTGTCCGCAGATGATTCCCCTGATTAAAAGCTCCTCCAAAATCGGTATAACTACAACGCTGCAAGCAATCTTTATCCAAAAACTACCATCTGACAACGTCTCCTTAGCCTGCTTAAAATTCTGCGACTGTTCAACTAGGCTTGTATGGGAAAGAATCACATTAAATCCAATTCCAACTGCAACTACAAAAACTAGATATACTACGTATTTTAAAATAAGCTCTTGGGTAAGATCCTGCTCTGGAATAAGCTTTGGTGCTCCCATAAAATAAACCCAGAGAGGAATGATTGTAATCACCCCTGTAATAATCATCCCCACAAGCCTACTTGAATCTAGTAGCTCTGCGACAAATCCTGAGCCAACCTGATAGACAATAAAGTACAGCGCTAAAGGATACAATATTTGAAATAGTCTATTAAACTTAATTTGCTTCAATATAATCTAACACCTCGCTAGGCTCATCAAGAACCTGAATAGCTCCATGCTCAACTAAATCCTCTTTATCACCAAAGCCCCATGTGATTCCAAGACAATCGATTTCCTTTTCGTTGGCACCATCACAATCAAACTTGGTATCACCAATCAGAATTGTTTCATCCTTTATCATCCAAGGAGCTCGCTCAAAACACAAGTCAATAACCTCTGCTTTGGTATCGATTTTGGCATCCATTGTAGCACCGCAAATGTCGGTAAAATAGTTTGATATGCCAAGTCCATCAAGAAGCTTTCTAGCTGTAGGTTCAGGCTTTGAAGTGCAGACAATTAAGTTGTAGCCTCGTTTTACAAGGGCTTGAAGAAGTCCTTCAACTCCTTCAAAAACATCTGCATTAAAAAGACCATTTTCTATGTCGTAATAATATCTGTAGGCAGCTACTGCTCCATCAAAATCCTCATCCTTAATGTGCAAGTAGTTAGGAAATGAGTATGTGAATGGAGGACCTACGCATTTACGAAGTGTTCCATAATCAGGAATATCATATCCGAACTTTTCTAGAGCAATTTTAAGTCCATTGATGATACCGGGTGCTGAATCAACCAATGTACCATCTAAGTCAAATAAAATGTTTTTAATCATTTTTTCACTCCCTTAGTGTCACGCGAAGCTATGTGAAGTCTGTTCAGAGAAACAGCCTTGCCTTTAACCTTAACATCCTTGGATTCACCATCAGCTAAGACGTGAATATTAACAAGCTCGTCTCCCTTGGCTAGCTTCATGCCTCGAACACCAACCGCCGTCTTCTTCTTCTCTGGAATTGTGCCACCGTCTATACGAAGGAACATATCCTTTGAAGACTGCATAACAACTGTATCTGTTTCATTTATAAGCTTGACGCAGATAAGCTCATCCTTGTCTGCAAGCTTGGTTGCAGCAATAAGCTTTCTTGATACATCAAACTCTGTTCCAGAAACAACCTTAATCATAGATTGCTTGGTACCAAATAATAGCTTGCGAGATACTATCTTTGCCATTGATTCTGCAAGGAGGAGATTTTCTTTTGTTAAGTCAATCTTTGAACCCTTTTCTGCTGTATCAATAGGCTGTCCTTTGTCTCTAAACTTACCGAATGGAAGGCTGAGGACCTTGATAGTATGCATGTCTCCATTATCAGTAAACAGGCAAATCTTATCTACATTCTTACAGAAGATAATCTTTTTAGACTCTGTTTCGGCAGCATCCTTGTTGCGCTCGTAGGTAGGCATGTCTACAACTCTCGCATATGCGAATTTATCGATAAGGACCGCAACGTCAATAACCTCGATTGGCTTCTCCTCTACAACTGCCTCTTCCACATTGTCGATGACAGTGCGACGTTCTCTTGCATATTCCTTTTTGATGGACTGAAGATCTTTGATGATAACCTTTGCCATCTCAGCACGAGAACCAAGAATCTTGGTGTACTTGGCAATCTTATCAAGGGTCTCGGCATAATCACCCTTAAGAGCCTCGATTTCAAGACCGATTAATCTGTGTAAACGCATGTCCAAAATAGCCTGCGCCTGACGGTCAGTGAATCTAAGCTGCTCTGCATCACGCTTTGACTGAGCAGATTTAAACTTGATGCCAGCAGTAATACCATCAACAAGACAAGCCTTTGCTTGCTTGATATCCTTGGAACCACGCAAAATCTCGATAATCAAATCAATAACATCACACGCCTTAATCAAGCCCTCTTGGATTTCTTTTTTATCCTGTTCTTTGCCAAGGAGATGTGTGTACTTTCTAGTGCAAACCTCATATTGGAAGTTAACATGATGTCTGATGATTGGAACGATGCCAAGTGTCTCTGGCTTGCCATCAGCAACTGCAAGCATGTTCACACCAAAGGTGTCCTCGAGACGAGTCTTCTTGTAAAGAAGATTGAGAACGTTTTGTGCATCTGCTCCCTTTCTAAGCTCAACGATAATTCTCATGCCATCCTTTGAGGACTGATTAGAAATATCTGTAATATCGTTTGTCTTTTTTGTTTCTACAAGCTGGAAAATATCATTTAAGAATTTACCAATGTTGGCGCCAATCATTGGGTAAGGAATCTCCGTAATTACGATTTGTTCCTTGCCGCCCTTTATCTTTTCGATTTCGGCTTTGCCGCGGATTTTGATTTTGCCAACACCTGTTGAGTAAATCTCAAGCAAATCATCCTTGTTTGTAACAATTCCTCCAGTTGGAAAATCTGGACCTTGGATGATAGTCAGCATCTCCTGAGTGTTAATGTCAGGATTTTTCATATAGGCGATAACGCCGTCAATAACCTCTCCAAGATTGTGCTGCGGGATAGATGTAACCATACCTACAGCGATACCATCCGAACCGTTGATAAGAAGATTTGGAACTCTGACAGGAAGAACCTCTGGCTCCTTTTCTGTCTCATCATAGTTTGGTACAAAATCTACTACGTTTTTATCAAGGTCACCAAGGTAAACCTCTTGAGTAATCTTTGCAAGACGAGCCTCGGTGTAACGCATAGCAGCTGCACCATCACCCTCGATAGATCCAAAGTTACCATGGCCATCTACAAGAGGAAGGCTCTTCTTGAAATCCTGGCTCATTACTACGAGAGCCTCGTAGATAGAGCTATCACCGTGTGGATGATATTTACCCATAGTATCACCAACAATACGGGCAGATTTTTTGTATGGTTTATTATAATCAACCTTCAATTCGTACATATCGTAGAGAGTACGACGTTGTACAGGTTTGAGACCATCTCTGACATCTGGAACGGCTCGGGCAAGTATAACAGACATCGAATAGTCAATGAAGGATTTTTGCATTATCTCGGAATATTCTGTTCTTATAATTTCTTGTGCCATAATTTAATACCTTTTCTAAAAATCTATTCAGGAAAAATAACTCCTTATTATGCATCGATCTCAGCTTCTTTTGCATGCTTGTAAATAAACTCTTTACGTGGAGCAACATCTGATCCCATCAGAAGCTCTGTAACCTCAGAAGCCATAAGTCCATCTTCGATTTCTACTAGCTTGAGCTTACGTCGCTCAGGGTCGAGAGTTGTCTCCCAAAGCTGGTCTTTATCCATCTCACCAAGACCTTTGTAGCGCTGGAGAGTAAAGGATTTGCCTTCCATGCGCTTACGGTACTTTTCAAGAGCCACATCGTCATAAAGATATTCCTCCTCACCCTTTGAAGGAATAGCCTTGTAAAGTGGAGGCATCGCTATATAAACATGTCCCTCTCGAATAAGCTCTGGCATAAATCTATAGAAAAATGTAAGAAGCAATGTACTAATGTGAGCACCATCCACATCGGCATCAGCCATGATAACAATCTTGTCGTAACGAAGCTTTGAGATATCAAAATCGTTGCCGTAACCCTCAGAAAAACCACAGCCAAAAGCGTTAATTAAGGTCTTGATTTCTGCATTGGCCAAAACCTTATCCATTGAAGCCTTTTCAACGTTGAGGATCTTACCGCGGATAGGCATAATAGCTTGAAACATACGGTCTCTAGCACTCTTTGCAGAACCGCCGGCAGAATCTCCCTCTACGATAAAGATTTCGCACTTACTAGCATCTCTAGACTCACAGTTGGCAAGCTTGCCGTTTTGGTCGAAGGAGAACTTTTGCTTTGTAAGAAGATTTGTCTTTGCCTTCTCTTCGGATTTACGAATCTTGGCACTCTTTTCAGCGCAAGAAATAATAGCCTTTAAAGTCTCAAGGTTTCTATCGAAGTAAAGTGTAAACTCATCCTGGCACACCTTTTGTGTTGCCTTTGAGGCATCAGGATTATCTAGCTTAGTCTTGGTCTGTCCCTCAAAACGAGGATCCGGATGCTTTATAGAAACTATGGCTGTAATACCATTTCGAACATCGGCACCTGTGAAGTTGGCGTCCTTGTCCTTAAGTATGCCAAGCTCTCTAGCATAGTTATTAATAACAGTTGTAAGCACTGTCTTAAAACCAGTAATGTGTGTACCACCTTCGGAGTTGTAAATATTGTTACAGAATCCAAGAATGTTCTCCTTAAATTCGTTGCAATATTGGAAGGCAATTTCAAGCTCGATATCGTCGCACTTACCTGTGAAATACACAACATCATGGAGAGCCTCTGCAGTCTTGTTGATTTCCTTAACGAAGCCCTTGATACCGTCAGGCTCGTGGAAAGTCATATATTCTGGATCTTCACCACGCATATCAGCATAGTTAATAGTAAGCCCAGGATTAAGATAAGCTGTCTCATGAAGACGTGACTTGATATCTTCCTCTTTGAAATATGTTTTTTCAAAGATTTCTGGATCTGGAAGGAAATTGATTTTGGTACCGTGCTTGTTGGTTTTAGAAATCTTTGGAAGAAGTCCATCAACAAGCTTTTCGGTAGGAACGCCCCTCTCATATCTGTCGTGATGAACAAATCCATCTCTAGAAATATCAACAATCATATATTCACTCAAGGCGTTTACAACGGATGAACCAACACCGTGCAAACCTCCTGAGGTTTTGTAAACACTGTCATCAAACTTACCACCTGCGTGGAGTGTAGAGAAAACCAATCGTGCAGCAGGAAGCCCCTTGGCATGCATACCAACAGGAATACCTCGCCCATTATCTTCAACTGTACAGCTGCCATCCTTCTCAAGTGTAACGTAGATAGTGTCACACTCTCCAGCAAGATGCTCATCTACTGAGTTGTCCACTATTTCGTATATAAGGTGGTTGAGCCCCTTTCTAGATGTAGAACCTATATACATTCCAGGACGTTTTCTAACCGCCTCTAGTCCCTCTAAAACAGCTATACTGCTTTCGTCATAGGTAACCTTTTTTGCCATAATTACTTACTCTCTTTCAAATATATTGCAATAACGCCACAAAAGGCGTCTGGTTAAAATCCAGGCGCCAAAGTATTTAATCTAATGTTTTCCGGTGGAACCAAATCCGCCCTCTCCACGGGCAGTATCTGAAAGCTCAGAAACTTCAGAAAACTCAACAGAAAGAAATGGAACAACTACTAGCTGAGCAATCTTTTCAGCGGGTGTAACAACTCTTTCAACTTCACCGTCGTTGTGAAGTGCAACCTTGACTTCTCCCCTGTAATCAGAATCAACAACGCCTACACAGTTGGCTGGCCTAAGCCCTTCTTTAGCTGATAGTCCAGATCTGGCAAAAACACCGCCAAAGTATCCAACTGGGATTTCCATTGCAAGACCAGTGCCAATCATCTTGGTCTCATGAGGTGCAATAGTTGTCTGCTCTTTGATATCCGCAAACAAATCGTAGCCTGCAGCATACTCTGAACCTCTCTCAGGAAGCTTTGCAGAATCAGTGAGCTTGGTGATATTCATTTTGATGGTATTCATAAAACTTTTCTCCTAGTAATATTCTTAGTCAACATGCAAAACAATTTGGTCTAGCTTTCTAGTCTGAGGTACATCAATGACACGCTGATTGATGCTTCCTCTCCATTTTGCCTGCAAGTCTATCTTATCAATTTCAAATTCTCCGTCAACTAAAACATCGATATATTCCATAATTTCAAGAGATTTAATTTGCTCGTAAGAGTAACCAGTGTAGAGCCAGACGGTCTTGCCGGGAAATCTCTCCCTAATCTCCCGGGCAAGCTCCGTCACCTCCCCACGATTTCCAGGATACAGTGGATCACCTCCACTAAATGTTATTCCGGAAATATAATCTCTAGATAAAACTTCAAATAATTCATCCTTTGCAGCCTTGTCGAACTTAAGGCCTCCGTCAGGATCCCAAGTAATAGGATTCTGACATTCTTTGCATTGGTGATTGCAGCCGGACACCCACAGTACCGCACGCAAGCCATCACCATTTAACATGTCGTCCTTAGTAATGTTGTGGTAATTCATCTATATTCTCCAGTCCATAATTCCTTACATAGATTTACGGTCGGCTATCTCTGCCATCTTAGCTTCATTGAGACGGGTATCTCCCTTTACACGTGAGTATGATAAATAGCCGTTCATTCGATCAATTTTGGTGAGATTCTTGCTACCGCAAACTGGACAAACATCCATCTCTAATTCTTCATGTCCACAATCATCACAGTATGAAAGTGATAGATTGACACCTTCGTAGAAGCCCTTAACCATTGCTCGACGAACAAGAGTCTTAACAGCCTCACGATTGTAGTTGATTGGATAGCGAACGTACTGAATCTTGCCGCCGTTTGAAAGCTCCCAAAATCTGCCTTCCTTGTCTTGCTTTTCGATAGGTGTAATATCCTCTGATACATGACAGTGGAAGGAATTTGAAACGTAATCTCTATCTGAGACATTTTCGATTATGCCGTATTTGTTTCTAAATTGCTTTACTTGAAGACCGCATAGGTTTTCAGCAGGTGTGCCATAGATAGCGTACAAATTGCCATCCTCTTCTTTAAACTGAGCAACCTTCTCATTTATATGCTTAAGTACCTCAAGAGCAAATTCGCCGTCCTCAACAAGAGACTTGCCATTGTAAAGTTCTTGCAGCTCGTTGAAGGCTGTGATACCAAAGGAAGCAGTAGCCGCCTTTAGAAGTGGCTTAATCTTGTCGTGGAAACCGAGGTGTCCACCGTAGAAGCCACCCTCGCAGTAGGCTAACGGATTGGTAGATGCACGCATCTCACCAAGATAAGCGTATGTGCGGATGTGAAGCTTTCTAATCATCTCCAAGTAATAATCAAGCACCTGATAGAAGTCCTTTGATTCCTGACGAGACTTAGCAAGGATCATTGGCAAATGTAATGAAACTGCGCCAATATTAAATCGTCCAATGAAAATTGGCTCATCTTCGTCGTCGGCTGGCTTCATTCCGCCTCGCTCGTACCAAGGTGAAAGGAAGGCTCGACATCCCATAGGTGAAATAACCTTGCCGTATTTTTTATACATGCTAGCAATGTAGCCCTCGCCTGTAAGTGAAAGCCAATCTGGATACATTGTCTTGCGAGAACAATCGATGCCAGCTTCAAATACATCTTCTAGAGGCTTGCCTGGACCATGTAGGTTTTCATCATATAAGAAAACTATCTTTGGGAAAAGCACTGGCTTTTTGAAGCCTGGTTTACCCTGGCCGATTGAGCGAACCTTTAGGCATGCTTTGGATGCCATCTTGGCAAACACTGTGGTTCCAAGTCCGATTGTGACTGTGATAAAAGGATAGTCACCACGAGAGGAAGCAACAGTGTTGAACTTGTACTCCCAACCTTGGAAGCCCTGCTCCATCTCACGCTCTACCTCTGACATAGAAACATCGTGCGCCTTTTGCTCATCTATACCAAGTGATAAATACTTAGCCATGTATTTATCGAAGGATTTTTGTGCGTATTTCTCTAAAATCTGATCTGCTTGAGGAATCGTAAAGCCACCGTACTGCTGACTTGCCGCAGATAAGACGATATCACCGATAACATCAAATGCAACATCCAAGCTCTTTGGCTCATTATAGAAAATGTTACCCATCTCAAAGCCGCCCTCGAGAACTGATTTTACATCGAAGAGACAACAGTTCATGGTGTCACGCCTAGCGTTCATATCGTGAATATAGATGTAACCATCACGAATAGCCTGAACCTCTTCTGTGGTAAGGAAGAATTTTTTGTAAAGCTCGCGATTTAGCTCGTTAAATATCAACGAGCGCTTGGTCGATACCAAAGCGGAATCAGTATTTGAGTTTTCCTTGTCACCTATGTACATAATGTTTTGAGATTTCTTGTAAACATCATCAAGCATCTGGACAAAGTCCTGCTTGTAGTTGCGATAATCTCGATAAGATTTTGCAACCATAGGATTAACTCTCTCTAAAGCCCCCTCAACTATGTTGTGCATCTGTGCAATCTCGATTTGCTCGAGACCAAGCTCATCAACTCGCTCTTCTACGAATTGACAGATGAATTTTTCTTGCTCAGGAGTAAATTTGACTAGTACTCTGGTTGCAGATTTCCCCACAGCCTCAACAACCTTTTGTACGTCAAAAGGCTCCAACGCCCCATCTTTTTTAACTACAAATCTTTTCATAGAAACCTCCGGGTTTATAAAAACCAAAAATAATAAAATGCCAAGTTATAAAAACTTTTTACTTGTTATAATCTCATTCAATAGCAACTATTGTTTAAATATTCAGTCAATATTTTGTGATAAATAAAACAAAAAACTACTAGATATTGTGTTGTTACCCTAATAGTACCACCACATAATCTAGTAGTCAATAAGTATAAATGCTACAAAATAAAGTTTCACTTTTCAGACACTTTTTTAATATCCCAAGGTATCATTTACCATAATCACATGTATTCTGCCCTCATGCCTTGAGAATCTAGTAATCAAGAATTGACAGCAAATTGTGTCTGGAGATTTGCAATCCATACATGCTCCTGTTTTGGCACATGGTGTAGATAGTCCAAAACGTTGAGCATTAATTGGTGCAGCAACATTTCTAGCACGCTTCATTGCAGAATCAACATCTGGACAGACCTTGTTCATTCCAACAATAAAAACAACATGCTTTGGTCCTTGAGCAATTGCTGATACACGATTTGAATTGCCATCGATATTTACAATGATTCCATCCTCAGTAATAGCATTTGCACTGCTAAGGAAAAAATCTGCATCGTAAGCTGCAAGCATAGCTGCTCTCTTATCTTCTGTTGCATCTCTATCTATGAAATTGTAATCACCAGCTTTTAATGCATCTACAAGACCGATTTCGTGGGCAGACATAGCTCCACCCATTGAAATAGATGACTTCTCAGGAATCAAACTTAGAGCAAGTTTTAAAGCTTCTTCCTTGCTTGCTGCATAGTATCCCTTCATGTTGCGGGATTCAACACCTGCGATAACCTTCTGTGCCAGCAGTTGGTTGCGCTTAACAATATTCTCATTCATAATTAGACCCCTCCGAAAGAATCGAATTTAATTAAAAATTGCTTCCGTTCCATCCCCAGTCACTTACTGGATGATAAGTAACGTATACTGAATTGCCAGGGATTCCAAGCTTGTCAGCAAACAACTGGCAGATTTGACCAGTCAAAGTATCATAAGCCTGTGAAGGTGCGTTTCCATATAAGCTAACAGAAACATAGGCGCCCTTATCAAGCTTTTTTCCGCCTAACCATAAATCATAGGCATCATCTATACCTACCATAAGGTATGTTTCAGTCTTGTTCAAAGTTGATATAAGCTTTCCAAGCTCTGACTTTAATTCTTCTTTAACATCCGCTGTTACTGGTACTGTAATTTTTGAATCAATAAATGGCATATTATCCTCCTTTGGTTCTAAACACTATGTCCACTCTAGTTCTGAAGTCTCATCCTTTTTAGAACGGGTCATAAGCTCAAACACAGCATCCTTTGCTGGAAGATTGTCAAACAACACCGCATTAACAGCCTCTACTATAGGCATTTCGATGTTGTACTTTTCGGCAAGCTTCATAGCTGCTTTTGCTGAATAAACACCTTCAACAACCATTGCAACCTTATCCATTGCCTCGTCCTTGCTCATGCCCTGCCCAATATAAAAACCAGCCATTCTATTTCTAGAATGTACTGAAGAACAAGTAACAATTAAATCGCCGACACCTGTAAGACCAGCCAAGGTCTCAGCCTGGGCCCCCATGGCTACCGCCAAAGCAGAAATCTCTTTTATTCCTCTTGTGATAAGAGCCGCCTTAGCATTATCACCAAAGCCTAGTCCATCGGACATACCAGCCGCAAGAGCAATAACGTTTTTGAGAGCGGCCCCAACCTCGATGCCCTTAACATCCGGCGATGAATATACTCTGAAATATTTATTCATGAAAAGATTCTGAACGAACAAAGCGACCTGTCTGTCCTCCGAGCCAGCCACAACAACGGTAGGGTTGAAAACAACAACCTCCTCCGCGTGACTTGGACCTGACAATACGCAAATACGTTTATCCTTACCCAAAACATCCTCTAAAATTTCTGTCTGAGTAAAGAGCGTATTCTCTTCGATTCCCTTTGTCACTGTAATGAAAATCTGAGTGTTGGAAATGAAAGATTTGATTTTCTCTGCTGTCTCACGAGTAGCCTTGGAAGGCACAGCAAATAAAACAACATCTGAAGATTTAACTGCAGCTTCAATATCTGCAGTAAAAGACATTGATTCTGGGAGCTTGACTCCCTTTATTTTGTCACTGGTGTGAGTATCCTTCATCTGATCCACCTGTGACTGACGATGAGACCATACAATAACCTCATGTCCATTTTTATCTAGCATTACAGCAAGAGCGATGCCCCAGCTTCCTGCTCCAAGTACACTAATTCTAGCCATTATAATTCTCCAAAACTAAACTAAGCACGTGTCTCTGGGTGGAATGAAAACTTGTTTTCATTGCCGTTGATAAGACGTTTGATATTTGCATGATGCAGGATGATTGCAATACCTGAAACGATGCAGCATAAAACAACTGCCTCTGTTAGATTTCTACCGTGATAAATCTCATTCAATAAACCAAGCTTTGCACCGACAATCATCTCTACTGCAAATGAAAGAACGCCCAAAATAGAACCGAGTGAAACGTATCTTGTCAAAGCAACAACTACGATAAAAATAATTGCTGGTATAGGAAGTCCCATTGGGAACAATGCTATGATAAATCCAAGAGTAGCTGCAATTCCTTTTCCACCTTTAAAATGCATATAAAAAGGAAAATCGTGTCCAAGGACAACTCCAAGTCCAGCATATACCTTGAAGATGGCAACGTCATCATAGAAATTTCGGTATATAAGCCATACAACAAATACTGCAACTACACACTTTAAACAGTCCCACACAAGGGTAATCACGCCAGCTGATACACCAAGATTTCTTAGGGTGTTTGTAGTACCGACATTACCGCTACCAACCTTTTTTAAATCTATATTTTTTGACTTTCCAATTAGGTAGCCCATAAGAATCATTCCAAAGAAATAGCCCATTAATACAGCAAGAATTCTCCCTATAACCATTATTCGTTTTCCTTTCTTTCCCTAATGATAAATTTTAATGATGTTCCCTCGAATCCGAAGGCATCTCTAATTCGATTTTCAAGATAGCGCACGTAAGAAAAATGCATTAGGTATTTTTCATTTACGAAAATAACAAATGTAGGAGGCTTAACTGCAACCTGTGTTGTATAGAATATCTTGAGTCTCTTGCCCTTGTCTGTAGGTGGCTGCTGAAGTGCAACTGCCTCTGAAACTATTTCGTTCAGCACACCTGTAGCAATACGCATAGAGTTGTTTTCAATAACTGCATCGATTGTCTCGTAAATCTTGCCAAGACGCTGACCACTCTTTACTGATATAAAAAGAATTGAAGCATATGGCATAAATGAAAGAATCTGACGAATCTTTTGCTCGTGCTCCTTCATGGTCTTGTCATTCTTCTCGATAGCATCCCATTTATTGACACAAATAATAATACCCTTGCCTCTGTCATGAGCGATTCCAGCAATCTTTGCATCCTGCTCGGTGACACCCTCTGTGGCATCAATCATTATGATTACAACATCCGATTTTTCAACAGATGCAACAGCACGCACGATAGAATATCTCTCTAAATCCTCTTTGATTTTGCTCTTGCGTCGAAGGCCAGCTGTATCTATAAAGATGTAATCCTTGTGATTGTAGCGAACTCGAGTATCTACGGCATCACGAGTAGTTCCCGCAATATCAGATACGATAACACGCTCCTCTCCACAAAGCTTGTTAACAAGTGAAGATTTACCAACGTTTGGTTTGCCTATTACAGCGATACGCGGAGTATCGTCCTCCTCCTCGTCACCATTTGGCTCTGGGAAATAACTAACTACAATATCGAGCATATCTCCAAAACCAAGTCGCGATGAAGCTGATATTGCTATAGGGTCGCCTATCCCTAGATTGTAAAACTCGTAGACATCTGCCATGTCTCGCTCGAAGCTGTCAACCTTGTTTACAACAAGAACAACAGGCTTGTGACTGCGACGAAGCATATCTGCAACCTTAGAATCACTGTCTACTAGTCCTTGTTTTACATCTACAAGAAAAATAATTACATCCGCAGTGTCGATGGCTATCTGAGCCTGTTCGCGCATCTGCGAAAGAATAATATCCTTTGAATCTGGTTCGATACCTCCAGTATCAATCATAGTGAAATCGTAGTTGAGCCAAGAAACATCCGCATAAATACGGTCTCTTGTGACTCCCGGAGTATCTTTTACTATAGAAATACGCTCGCCGGCTAAGGCATTAAAAAGCGTAGATTTTCCAACATTAGGGCGACCGACTATCGCCACCACAGGTCTTGACATAATTTACCTCTTTCTTAAGACTATGAGCGCTTGTTACGCTATCAATATTTATACAGCTTCGTCGCGAGATTGGCTCCTTAAGCATGTATAAACATTGATAGCTACAAGCGCATTATAATTCATAATGATAGCTAAAAACATGTCTCGTACAGAACATTGTTACATTGTTATCTAAATTTCGCATATAGATTTTGCTAATAGCTAAATTATTTATACACGTTTTATGCACAGACAAGATTGTACAATAACGATGGTTTGCTTGTAAAGAAAACCTCGTATACTAAAACACCGGAATGTATTCGAAGGCATTCTTGTAATGATACAAGCGTCCTGCTTCAATAGCCACAATGTCGAAGCGTACGTTGGTGTCGCTACCGTATTTACGGCTATACATGTAAAAATCCGCCACACGGGAAATCTTCTTCATCTTGTGAAAATTGACCGCCGCGACAGCGTTCCCAGCTTTGGGAGACTTTCTATATTTTACTTCTACAAAAACCAAATAGCTACCGTCCTTTGCGATAATATCAACCTCTCCCATCTTGCAATAAAAGTTTAACTGTATTATCTCAAGTCCTTGGCGCTGCAAGAACTCGGCAGCTATCTGCTCAAATCCATTACCTTGTTTTCTGTTATTCAAATTAAACCTCTAACCTAACTTGGATTTAATCTTTTCCATATCGTTTACAAAAACTAAAATTTCAGCAACAACCTCATAAAGCTCTGGCGGAATAGCATCACCGATGTTTAGCTTGCTAAGAGTTTGTGCCAACTCGTTATCTTGATAGAAAGGAACATCTGCCTTCTTGGCTTCCTGAATAATCTGCTCAGCAATATAGCCCTTGCCGGAAGCAAGAATCTTTGGAGCAGAATCCCCCGCCTCATAAGAAAGGGCAACCGCTGTTTTATCTTTGTCGAATGATTTTTCTTCTGCCATATCTATGCCCTCATATCAAAGCTATATCTGTGTACTAAGCTATCGGATGACGTTTCGGAAGCAACAAGAACTTCACCAAGGAAATCCTCTACAAAGCTTGCTCTAGGCTCGTTACAGGTAACCTGAGAACTGACGGTAAAGCCTTTGGCCGCCAATCTTTCTGTAAGCAAATCAAGATTTTGTTCAATAAGATTCATAGATTTCTCGTTTGCCAGGTTCCATTTGCAACCAACATTTGACTCCTTGAGCTTGATAAATACATCTGTTGGTCCCAAGTATTCCATATCAAAATGCAAAAATGCAGTGATTTCCTCTCCCTCTTCATAGCTACTCTTTTTGTTTTGACGAACATAGAGCATGCCATCCGTATTTTGGTTGTACATCTTAAGTGGAATCTGAACAAAGTTATACATATCATTTGCAGAATTCATAAAGTTAACATTCTGCCTGATTTCATTGGTTTGAACCTTTATTGCCTCAGCCGCCTTGTTTGAAAAACCTTCCATGAGCTTTTCCAATGCGTTTGTTTGTTTTAAAACTCGCTCATAAAGCTTTGAAATCTCTCCTGGCTTTGTGATATCCTTTGGTTCCATGGCAAAGCTATCCGAAATGATGCTTTTTAAAAGACCTCTATACAAAGGAGATTTAATAATATCGTTTAATGTTTCCTTAGGAATATCAGGATGATTGTTCAGAAAATCTGTAATTTCCCTAAACACCTCTTTGATATTTGCATCAGCATTAAAAGTGCCATCCTCCCTAAATATCTCCAGATTGTCCTTAGGAAAATCTGGTATGGAATTTAGTAATGTGTTGAAGGATGTAATCTGCTGTTCGCCTGCAAATGAGCTTACAGTCTGATTACCCAGTTCGTTTGCTGTAACTGATGCTTCTATATTCTCCTGCTGAATCTGAGTGTTTGTCTGACTAGCCGCAGATGGTTGTGTATCTGCATTATTAACTGGTTGATTAATGACTGTGCTCTCTTCTTCATTTATGATTTGACCATTTAAAACTTGATTATCTAGTACAGGAATATCTCCTGCGTCGCTCGCGTTAACGACATTTGCAATTTGCGGATTGGCAACCTCACCTGCTGTTTCAGAAACTATAACATTAGGTGCTTCAGTTATATTGGCATTATTTGCAGTCGCTTCAGCTGATGCCTGAGATTCAGGATTCACTTGTCCCTCAACAGCTGCAACCTCCCCCTCAGAAGCCATAAAGATTTCTCTAATCTGATTATTTAGCTCTATAGCCTGAGAAACGCTCATCTCTGATGAAGTCATAAGCTCTGGGAGCATATCAGAAATCACTTCAAAATTGTCCACTAGAACAGCCTTGTCATTGGCGTAGTTTACAAACATATTTACATTGTCTTGAGTTATCTCCATGCCATGCTTTGCCATAGTCACAAGAGTCTGCATATCAACTGTCGGATTATTTATCATTGCGCGATTCATCGCTGCAAGATTCTCTGGATTGATAGGCATAGAATTCTGCATCATAGAATTAACCATGTTAATGGTTCTCTCGTTGGCTGCAATATTTGCCATATTAAGAGCTTTTAAAAGTGTTGGATTTGCATCTAGCGAACCTAAAGAAACAGGACGAATTTGGATAAGACTACCGTCGTTGCTTTTAACTTCAAAGAAAATCGACTGACCTGGAGTAAGACTAACTCCCGAGTCAAGGCGTGCAGTCATAGTCTGACCGTTGGCAAGACCTATAGTAACTTTTCCATTTTCAATGGAATTAACTGAGCCCTCGAATATCTCGCCAGCTTTAAGACTATCTGCAGGGGTACCTGTAAGGGACTGCCCTTGACTCATTTTGGTCACGTCAGTATTATTTACTAAATTTGAATTGTAAGGATTTAAACTATTATTAATATTCATAAATCACCAACATGTTTAAACAAAGTTACCTATGAATGAACGTCTGTGAATAGGACATGGGCCATTTACTTTTAATGCCGCTATGTGCTCAGCTGAACCATAACCTTTGTTGGAAGCGAAATGATATTCTGGATAGATATTGTCGTATTCAATCATCATTCTATCCCTAGTAACCTTGGCGATTATACTAGCTGCACCAATTGAAATAGACTTGGCGTCGCCCTTTATGATTGGAACCTGTGGGATATCGACCTGAGGAATTGTGACTGCATCATTTAACAAAAGCTGTGGTTGCACCTTGCTGTCACTAATTGCTTGACGCATGGCTTCGTAGGTAGCCTGCAATATATTGATTTCGTCGATGCGAGCCTCGGAGACTACGCCTATAGAAACAGAAATCGCCTTGGCCATAATCTCTTCGTAGAGCTCTTCTCTTTTGGCGGCGGAAAGCTTTTTAGAATCGTTGATATAAAGGATGTCACAATCCTTTGGTAAGACAACACAGGCTGTAACAACAGGACCAGCCAAAGGTCCTCTTCCAACCTCATCTATACCGGCAACATAATCGTATTTATCCCAATACTTATATTCGTATTCCTTAAGCTTTTCTATGCGCTCCTTTTCAATTCGAAGCTTTTCCATGCGCTTCTGGGCTTGACTAATAATCTTGGAAACTCCAGGTCTACCGTCATTGATGTATTCCTGAATAAAATCTGGTAGCACTGATATATCTGTTGCTTTGTATTCCTTTTGGATGTCTGAAATCTTTTTCTCGCTCATGTCTACTCTATGTTCTCTACTAATCCAGCTTTGCTAAATGGATAAAATCTAAACCACGCCCTACCAACAATCTCGTCTGAGGTGATGTTGCCAACACCTTCGTATCTAGAATCCATACTGTTGTTTCGGTTGTCACCAAGTACAAAGAATTCGTCATCTCCAAGAGTAATCTCTTCAGAAGCTAAACCGGCATTTAAAATGACCTCTGTGCCGTAGTGCTCTTCGATTGGTTCACCGTTGATATAGATTGTTCCAGCAGCATCGATTTTAACCTTTTCTCCTGGAAGACCGATAACACGCTTGATATAGAATGTGTTTTCTTCCTCCCTCGGTGGAAAAACTACAACATCAAAGCGTTCTGGATCGTGGAGTCTGTAGCTAATTTTATCAACTATCAGATTGTCTCTATCGGATAAAGTGTCCTCCATAGAATGACCACTAACAACTGTTCTTTGACCTATAAATCTTGTAATCAAAAATACTACAACAAAACAGATTACAACGTTTAAAATAACACTTAAGACTTCTTTGACTACACCCTTTGTAGTAAGAGGTTGCTCTTCCTCGGATTTTGAATCTCCCTTTGCAGGCTTGGAATCAAAATCAGATAAATCCTCTACCTCTGTCATATTCTGTCTCGCTTTTTCGATTTGTTTTTTAATAAGCTGTTCTTCTTCGTTAAAATCAATAACCTTCATTTTTTATGGCCTTTCTAGTGATATATTTCCCAAGCTACCGCTTCTAAACTCATCAATTAAAACAGTAGCTGCTTTATCAAAATCAAACTCTGAACCCTTCTTAACAAAATTTCGTTTTTGCGCAATCTCAGTGATAATCTCGTGGTTAAGCTGAGATTCATCAACATCGTATCTTTTGTTAAGGATACCTGGATAGTTTTCTATCAAGAAATCAACTAGCTCAAGTGATAATTCTCTAGTCTCAACTATAGCATCATTGATAGAACCGATAAATGCCAAATGTAAGCCTACAGTGTTGTCTTCGAACTTTGGCCACAAGATTCCTGGAGTATCAAGCAGCTCCACTGACTTGTTGAGCTTGATCCACTGCTTGCCCTTGGTGACACCAGGCTTGTTGCCTGTCTTTGCTACGGAGCGACCTGCAAAGGAATTGATAAAGGTAGATTTGCCTACGTTTGGTATTCCTACAACCATCGCCCTAACAGGTCGATTCTTGATACCTCGCTTGCGGTCGCGCTCAAACTTGGCTGCACAAACCTCATCAAGGGTAGCCTGAACTCCCTTCATGTTTTTCCTATCACGAGAATCTAACTCTACAACATAGAAACCTTGCTCCTTAAAATAAGAAACCCATTTCTTGTTGGTTTCTTTGTCTGCTAAATCTGATTTGTTAAGAAGAATAAGTCTAAGCTTGCCTGAAGCTAAACCGTTGATATCTGGGTTTCGGCTAGAAACCGGACATCTTGCATCTATAACCTCTATTATTAAATCTATAAGTTTAATGTCTTCCTGCATCTGACGCTTGGCTTTGGTCATATGCCCAGGATACCATTGAAATTCCATATTTCACCTCTAAAACGGATATTTTGCCCATACTCTACCTAAGATGTCTTCGCTTGAAACAAAGCCGATACTTTCGTATCTAGAATCCTCTGACGAATTGCGGTTGTCACCCAACACAAAATATTGATTCTTTGAAAGCTTGATTTTGGAAGCAGCAATACCAGGATTTTCGATTGGATCAAGATCGAGCGTCGTTTCTTTATAAAGCTCGTCGTTGATATAGATGCGACCATTTTCTATGAGAATTTGATCACCTGGCACACCGATAACCCTTTTGACACTGTAACTGGCATTGACATTTGCCTTTGGTTTGAAGGCTATTACATCTCCAGTTTCAGGCTTTGAAAACTTAAATGCTATAGTGTTGACAAGCAGCTTATCAGATGTGTTGTAAGTCGGCTCCATAGAAGCATTAGAACATTCTACTTGTCTTCCAAAAGCCATAACACAGGCATAAGCAAGGCCAATAACAACGGCGAGCTCAGCAACAAGTATCGCAACATATTTGATCTTGTCAAAATCAATTTTCCTGCGACGGCGTCTAAAATTGAGGCCATCTGAACGTCTATGAAAAGTTTTGTCTATAAATCTTTTAATTGATAAAAACATACAAAATTCCCTTTTATTCTTTAGTAATAATATTACCGCAATTCACACCTAATTACTAGTAAAAAAGAGTTTTGTCGCTTACTATTCGCAAGTTTGTAACTAACAATCTGCGGCTCCCCCCTCTCTTTATATACCAGCCCCGGCCCGCCCTACTTACAGCCCTAGGGGACTTGCTGACATAGCATAAGATTATGATTTTCTAAATGCCAAGTGTCGCTTCTTCTATATTCGGGTGTGCGTTCAACTATTTACAATCTGCAATAGGCATTGTGTGCCTTTGAGCGGACACATTTCTAGTTATGCAAGAAATACTTCTGCAAACCTTATACCGAGCAATATGCATTGCATTGGAATGCGCCTAGTGAAATAAAAAGTGATTTTTGAAATATATAGTCATCAGCCGCCAGGACGGCGGCTGAAAATGCACGCTGAGGCAGGACACCGAATGTGCATTGGTGACTATATAT
>JAEEGL016008861.1_pt1 | contig 23652 bp, 37 predicted proteins | sample 9134231 | NCBI WGS metagenome assembly JAEEGL01 (sample SAMN16246548, study PRJNA631951) | gut metagenome | biome: gut microbiome; feature: rumen; material: fiber-attached | host: Bos | place: Iran: Karaj | collected 2018-10 | reverse complement strand
CATGACGGCACTGATCGTACGCAGACCGTCAAGTCCGGCGCATATCTCGTCGAGATCACCGGCCGTCAGTTCGTTCAGATAATCCCGCCCGTCCATGGGATCTATATACGGCTGGCCGCTCCATTTGAACTCGTACCTGTATATGCCGAAGCCTATGCCGTACGGCAGCCTGTTGTCCTCGTCGTCCGCCGTGTCCAGCGCGATTTCAATGTCTCTCTTTTTTCTGCCGGTTTCTTGCGTACATATTTTCTTGATTACCGCGTCGTGCAGTTGCCTTTTGATGATTTCCGTAATCTCTTTCTCGTAATGCGTGATTATCTTGCGGCCTTCGCCTTCCCTGTAGCTCGTTGAGAACAACGGCGTATTGTTACGAAACTCTATCAGTTTGTTGCCGAGTTCACTGTAGTCCTTTTCCGAATACGTGAATTTCGGTTCGAAGCCGGTGTCGATTTCCCGCTTAGCTATCTCGTAAAGCTTTTTCGCTTTTTCAAGTTCGCTCTCAAGCTGCGCTTCGCTGAGGAATTCAGGCTCTGTATGACAGCTGCATTCGATGAATGCCCTTTCGAATTCCGTAAACCTGCCGGGTTTGTCGCATTCGAAGAAAAGATCATATTTGTTTTTAATGTGACCCGTCGTGTAATATCCGAAGGAATCCCAACTGTAACAGTTAAAACTGCCGTCAACGAATCCCACAACCGGAAACGCTTTATTAGGCGCGTCCCAGCAAATTATCCTTACGGATTTGCCGTCCCTCGTTATCACGGGCATATCTTTGTTGTCAAGCCATTCTTTTAAATTAAATCGTCTCATATCAGTTTTCTTAATTCTTCTATTGTTTCATTGAACACTTCCGTTTTCTCGTTGTCGTCCATCAACCTGAAAGCCTTTCCGAACTTGTACTTCGGATTATTGTCCATATGTTCAAGGCACAAATAATAGATGAAAGGCGGATATTCACGCTCAGTGTCTAACACTTCTTTTAAATCACCTTTACCCGTCTCAATAGCTTTATTAAAGCAGTCGGGATCATTCTCAAGATGATAGTGATAGACTAAATGGAACAACGATTTTTCTGTAATCATGACAGTCTTGAACTTTTATTAAATATACGATTTTTATTTCTAATTGATAAACATTGCCGTAATAAATAAAATATAAAAGTTCCTTACAGAACAGAAACAAACTGCGTATGTCAAAGGAAATCAATAATATATTTACGCTTACTGATATATTAGTCAGTAGGATAATAGAATGCGGAACACCATATGCGGAATTCCGTCCTGTCTTGAATGTCGACGGTAAGCCGGTAAAGATATACATAAGGTACGGAAAGTTCTGCGATATGATTCCGGGTGAAGCATTGACGGAAGATTGCGGAAACAAAGGCGCGTATTCTATAAAGATCTGTTCCAAAGGCGGCACAAGGTACCGCTCGAGGAAAAGACTGGCGGATACACTGGCGCACGAGCTCACCCATGTAAAGACGCTGGAGATGGAGGACCGCGCGGGAAAGAAATACGTGTCCGGACTGTCTATGATGGAGGACCGCGACGATCAGGCGGGATACATAATGTACTTCCTCAGCGACGGTGAACGACCGTCATACGCCGCGGGTCTGCGGGCCTGGTGCAAGGAATATGTGAAGGACTGTTACAGTAAAAAAGGAAAGGCCCCGACGCACAGGGAATTCGAATCTGAAATGAAGCGGTGCTGCTCATGGAAATGGCTCGAGCAGTGCACGGCGTTCCTGAAATCCTTGACAGACGAAGAAATTACGCGTCACGGCGAAATACCGGGCAGATTCAGGAAAAAGTACGGAAAGCTGATAGAGCGGCAGAAGAAAAAACTGGTACGGTACGCATATCGCGGTTACGAAGATTTAAATATAGCGAAAAAGAAGAAACGATAAAATGAAAGACAGATACGCCGTAAATGAAATGGCATACCCAAGCTCGTTTGATATGAAGGAGTTCAAGAAATTGAGATCTTTCAGCCAAAGGGCGGAATATTGCGACAGCAGGCTAAAATATATAGACGAAGGCTCGTCCCGCATCGTATTCGAAATAGACAATGAGAAGGTACTGAAACTTGCGTATAACAAAAAGGGTTTGGCGCAGAACAGGGTAGAGGCGGAAACCCCACGGGAATACGGTATTTTCGCGGAAATATACGATCGGCATCCTAACTGCTACTGGATAGAAATGGAGAAGGCGGATCCGGCGTTTATAGCGGACTTTAATGATATATACGGCGGAAAAAACGGACTGTTTTCCGATTTTTTACGGCAATGGTCATATGATGTCATCGGCACTGCCGCATTAGAGGATCATGTATTTCATTCTTGGCTGCAGCCGTATATATTTTATGCCGTTATGTCTCGAAAGAACCTGGGTAAGGGAGATCCTAACCATGCGGCGTTCGAGGCGTTCGAAAGCCTTGATGAATACAAGGGTTCGCTGTTCGACGGTCTTAAACAATATATATTGAATTGCCCGATATCCACGTCGTATGGCGATCTGCAGCGAATAGCGTCGTACGGCATCGTAAAGCGAAACGGTAAAAAGGAGATAGTGCTGATAGATTACGGGTTTAATGACGACGTGCAGAAAAAGTTCTATAAAAAACACTGAAATAACATAAAGCAAAAGGGGAGAAGATTCTCCCCTTTTTATATATTTGACAGTTAATTATTTAATTACTTAATTATTTGCACGAACGGGACGTACAGAACACCCAGTATAACGAGAGTTATAAGTATTAAACATTTGTGTATTACCATCATCACAATAAAATATCATCATGTATGCATGTGGTTTATACCCATTGTATAATGAACAAGACCAATATTGTGCTGGTGTAGTGGGTATATTGCTTTTATATGCGTAACCAACATTAGTAAATATCAATGATTTACCATTTAATTTAGATGTTATAACTGCCTCCTTTTTATTCACATCAAATACTATTGTAGTATAATCTTCATTCATTATTTCATCAAATTGTTCTTTTGTTGGCATACACCATTCGGCTCCCCAATTCACTGTAGCTGCGTCATCTTCAGCATCAAGTATCGTTTTTCCATCTGTATCATTATATTTTAAATTAGAATATTTTCCAAAAATATAGTCAATATTAGAGAAATCTTTATCGACACCTACTTGCGCTGCAGTATACCCTTGCGTATCGCCCCAAGCAAAATACAATTCGTTTCCATTGATATCCTTTATATTTTCCCTGGCCCACAATGTGCCTGAAGGCAAACCCAAATCTACATAGTCGTGTACGAATAATGAATTGTAATGTACCTCCTGTCCGTTGCCGCAAATCGATATATTGGGTTTTATATAATTTTCGCTTTGCGTATATTGTTCATATTGCAAATGGTTTTCAAACCTTTTGAAGTATTTGCCCATATTTATGATACCTTATATTTTATAAGATATTTATCAAAAAAGGGAACGAAGTCATTCGTTCCCTTCTTTCTTTTTTAATATGCAGTCGCGTATAACGACGTTACGGTATACCGGTTCAGTAAGGCACCATGATACCCATGGTACCCAGTTTTCCGTGCGTTCGATTTCCCCAGTTACGTCAAACAAACCGCCATTTATCTCACATGCGAAATGACCGTCTATCTGGTTATACATTATTTTGTATTCGTTATTATCGGCGGACATAAAAGCCCAACTGTTAAGAATGCACGCGAACCAATAGCAGCAGCCCTCGGTAAACGTTTTTACCGTGCCTTCGTTCTGGAAATTCTTTATGAAATCAAGTATCTCTTCCTTTGTCGACATAACTTAAATGTGTTCTTCGGTTCCCCTGAAATGCACGTTAAGCTCATGCAGTGGCGCGAGCAATACACCGAGTGACGTACCTTTCGTCATTTCGGCGAACGCGTTCACATCCTTGGGGAAGCACTTACCGCCATATCCGAACTTGCCGTCCGGTCCGGGTACATACGTATGCGTATCATTGATATAACCGGAAAGCAGCATACCTTTGTGCACAGTTTCCCAGTCGACGCCCTGTTGTTCACAGTATTCCCTACAGGCGTTGAAATACGTGACCTTGTATGCGCCGAATACATTATGCATATATTTCGTAAGTTCTGCTTCCAAGGGTGTCATAGTAATGAATTTCTTGCCTTTGAAAATACGTTCAAGCAATTCGTATTCACCTGTGAAAATCATCGATTGCGTACGGAAGTCTTCGATAAACGTACGTTCGGTAAGGAATTCCGGCATATAATATACATGGTGACCGGTTTCCTTTGAAAGCGTTTCGCTAGAACCTGGCAGAATGGTGGTACGTACGAATACCGGTACATCGGGAAGCTTGCTTATGATTTCTTTCATTAAACGGAGATCCTGCGTCCCGTCTTCTTCTGTCGGCACGTGTATTTGCAGAAACGCGATATCTATGCCGCTTAAATCATCATTGTATCCCTTAGGGGGATCGCTTATAAAAATCTTGCAATCGGGGTTATTGTGTTCAAGCCAATCTTTCAATGCGCCGCCCACAAAGCCGCATCCTATAATTCCGACATTAATCATTTAAAGCGACATAATTTTTATCCTGCCTTTCCTTACGGCTTTTGACGGCGAAATAACCTGCCGCGAAAATCAGCGGAAACGCTATTCCGGAAACAGGAACATATTGGTTTGCCTCTTCGCCGTCATATGACAGGCTCTGCATGCTTTCCAATGATCCGTTTCCGGGTATTGGTTCGTGGTCAAATGAATCACTGATAATAACTTGCGCCGTCATGGACATATACATAAATACTATGACGACAATCATAATGATTTTCTTCATTTTCGTTTTTATTTTTGTTTAATAATTTATTATCTTCTTCCGCTCGAACCGCTTCTTCCAGATGACTGACTTCTGCTTTGTGACGGAGTTCTGGTCGGCGTAGTTGTTCTGTTCTGCGACGGGGTTCTGCCAGAATTCATATTGCCTGTTCGTCCTGAACCTGAATTACTTCTATTATATGTAGGGTTGTTTCTCGGAACGGACTGCGCGTTTCTCGGCACGTTCCTGTTATATCCCTGACTGCCTTGCCTTGCATTCCGCGGTCTGTTCCGCTGACCGTCATTATATGTAGGCTTGGTACCTGACATTGAACCGTTTGTTCCACTGCTGTTTCTTCTTACCGTAGCGCGCGGAGCGGGTTGCGGTATAGCCGGCTGCACGTGATTATTATGATAATACCCGTAATTATGCCCGAAATTATGGTAATGATAAGGCTTGTGCATATGGTGGTGATGATGCGGCCTCCATGTCCAGCCACGGTAATACGGCCTGTAATGCCAGGAATATCCGTATCCGTAATACCCGTACCAATTCCAATAATACGGCGTATTCCAGTTACCGTAATACCAGAAATCGTAATGATACGGATAGCATCCGTAATATGACGGATACGTGTGCACCGTAATATATACGTCGGAATACGGTTCACGGTAGACGACTTCCCTGTCTGACATGCAAGATGTCATAGTCGCCAAGAAAAGCGCAAAAGCAAGAATAATCTTTTTCATGGCTATAAAGGTTATCTTTAGATATTTATATCACGTTTTTCACAGGCGGTGTCTCTGCATCAATCGTTCAGCATTTGCGGTTTTTGCTTCTCTTTTTCTTCCGCTGCTTTTTTAGAATCGTGAATAGCGTCGCATAACATAAAACAGGTCAGTACGACAGTAATGATAAACGGGCTGAACACGATAGACAGTATCGTCCATGTCGCGACATCCCTTTTCGAATTTCTGGCGATTTGCCTGATTTCCTTAATAAGAAACACCCAAAGGTAAAGAATCAAAATGAAAAACGCCGCATACAGCAATGTCAGCAGCATGGCACCGGCTGACAGGTTCAATAATAGTAATGTCATAATTTGTATATTTTAAAGTTTAGCCTTTGACGGATATGTTTATACGTTTGTCCTGTCTACGTTGATATGACATGATTCCATTACCTGCAAGGCGGCTTCATGCTTTTCCGGCGTGGAGCCAGCGCAGCAGCACGCGATGACGTTGATATCCGCTTCCGGAAAAGCGGAACGCAGCATCAACGCATTGGATATCACGCATATGTCGGTATCCAATCCGAAAATCGTTATATTCAGTTCGCTTCCTTTGGTATTTTTGTAGTCATGCCATTCCCCGCCATACTGAATGCACTCAAGCGCGATGCGTATAATTTCTTCCGTTTTCGCCGTCCCGAACGAATCCTTGTCTATGACGGAATACGTACATTCGGATTTGCCCGCCGCGTTCCATATGTCTTTGTTGATTTCCCATCCATGGGTATTTTTGACGCAATGCTCGACAGACAGCCATTTGCCTTCATGCGTGTACAGATAGTCGTTACTGTGTGTATCACGCGTAAATATGATATGCGCACAGGCGTTTTTGATATATTTTACTATGTTGGGAACGACACTTTGCGCTTGTTCGCTTCCCAATACCCCGTCGATAAAATCGTTCTGCAAGTCGACGGCGACAACGAAATTCTTTTTATACATATTTTGAATTTATTTTATAGCCAGATATATCCCAATAACGCCAAAAGTATAAAGCCCAGCGCACATATGTGCGCTATGCCTATTATTTGTTCCGCATGGGTAATGATATACTGCACCCATTTCTGTTTCGAATCCTTAAAAAGCAATAGCGTGCACAATGCGAAAAGTATCGTGCCGAATCCCAATACGATACCGCTTATGCAAATTTTAAAAAATAGTGACATACTGTAATGTTTTGATATTATTTGACACCGCATTCTGCGGCATTCCTGATATTCTTTTCGAACCCCCTGAACACTTCCGCGTCATGCTTCGCCAATGAATGATCCATCCCGTCCAGTTTTTTACCTTCATAGTACAGCTTTACCTTTTCGAAATAGTCACGTATATACGTCGGTCCCCAGAAAGCGGCGGTAAAGCTTATTGATTCCCTTTCGTTGGAACGACGCTGACAATTGAATTCCTTGGCCAAAGCGTCCCGTAGTCTTTTCGCCGTTTTCCCGTCTATCTCCTTTTTGTTACGCCTTTCGTCAATATCGCTCAGTCTGGAATAATATTCGTCCCATAATTTGTCACGGCGCATATACTCTATGGTGTCTTCATACTCCTTTTTCAGCTCTTCGTCGTCAGGATTGTTCTTATACCTGAGCTGAAGCTGTTCCCAGTCTTCCCCTTTCGGATAGATTTCGCTGCGGTACGGGAATCTCCAGTAATAAGGAAGTCCTTTAGAGTGCTTGGCTATGATTTCATCGTATTTTCCTTTCGATATATAGAACGCGCCGGTAGGCAGTTCCTTCCTGACGCCGTCTTTTTCCAGTGGTGCGTTTTCGAAAAGCATATCCCATGAATACGTTTCACCGTCGACGCATTCCGAATTCGCATAAAGCTCGATAAGGCAGGGCAATATTCTTTCTTTGTGCAATTTGTTTCCGTTCATGTTTATCGATCTATTTTTAATTTACAGGTTTTGGGTTCATCCTCCAAGTAGTCTGATATATCGGGATGAGAACAGAATATCCCGAAATATCCTTCTTCATATTCCTCCCTGCCTTCGCAGTATTCACAATTTTTACATATGCAAGTATCTGATATATCTGTAACCATTATCCTTTTTTATTAAATATATGAAAATTAAATAAAAAAAGAAAGGAAGTCAAGACTTCCTTTCTAACAATAACAAATTTTAAAAATTATGGAAAAAATAGAAAAATTATCCTATGCCGTATTTCTGCTTCGCGAATTTCACTATACCTTCCGCATGGACCCTCGCCATGGCGTTAAGTCCCTCTTCGGAATTCATGAACTTACAGTCCTCCGGATCGGTATAGAAAAAGTTTTCCGTAAGTACGGCCGGCATGTTCGCTTTCTTTATTACAGTGAAATCGGATTCCCAATCGGGATCGCCGTCCGACATTTCCCTGCGGATGCGTTTACCCATGGGTTTCAGGATTTCTTCCGCGGATTCCCACAAGCATGTGGCGAGAACGTCCGAATTGTTCTGTCCTTTTGTCGTCCAGACGGACCATCCGTCTGTTCCGGGAAGCCATTTGTCGCCGGTACCCATGGCATTGCCGTGAATAGAAACGAATATGAAATTGCCAATCCATCCCTTTTTCTTATAGTTCGTCTTATACGCGTTGGCGCGGGCGGCCCTCGCGGACAATGAGATATCCCCCTCTACCTCGGGGCATACCATATATACAGTCGCGCCGTAAGCTTCAAGCAATTGCTTTACTTTTTTCGCAAGCTTGCGGTTGAAATCGTATTCCTTCAGATAAATCTTAGGCTCGACATTATGTAACGCGTAAGGCGATCCTTTTCCTTTTGTCGCCTTTCCGTGACCGTTATCGAGGCATACCACCATGCCGCTGATATCTGTTTCTGATTTAGTCGCTTTAAATACTATATCTTCCCATTCTGTTCTCGGTTTAGGTTCTTGAACTTGGTTTGTCATTATAGTAAATGTTATTTTTGGCCGATACTTTTATTATTTATTTGTATCGGCGTACATTTACTACTCGAACCCGAAAATAAGTCGGGCGAGGAATCCAAGGGACACAGCCTGCCAATATGTCAAGCAAGGTAAGCCGAATACATCCGGACATACGTAATTCCAAACATATTTGATAATAAGTCCAAGTAACAATAACCCCAGTAATACAATAAACGTCGTAGATAATTTATCCAGTATGAAATCAAATAGTTTTCCGATTCTGCTTTTTCTTTCGTTATTTGCCATTATTATATAAGTTATTTTTAGATTTGTTCGGTGTTCGTAAATACACGTTCGCCGTTAATCAAGTCATATCGTTCAAGTTCTTTTTCCCCTTGCAGTACAGCGTATGCGCCGTTGAAAATCATAAGGGAATCCTTGATGCCGCCTATCATTTCGACAAGTATCACTTTCTTTCCTTTCCCGCACGCATAGCCGGCTTCCCATATGGAGCCTGTCGCCGTTTCCTGCCCGTAATACAGGACTACCACTATATCGGCGGCGTCTAATTCCTCTATATCGTGTTCAAACACAGCCTGCCCCCACATATGATTGGGCAGGTCCCATGCGTCGGGCACCTTGTATTCCGCCGGAAAATAGACGTTATATCCGCGAAAGCGCAATATGCTCGCTATGCGCTGCTCGCTTTCCCTATAAAGAGGTTTCATAGGGCATGCCAGATATATTTTCGTATTCATATATTACAGCCTTTTGCTTATCCTGCCCTTCGTTAAATCATAAGGCGACAGTTCCACCGTTACCTTATCGCCGGGAAGTATACGTATATAATTGATACGCATCTTACCGGAAACATGCGCGGTTATGACAAGGCCGTTATCGAGTTCGACCCTGAATAAAGTGTTGCCCAACGCTTCGGTAACTTCACCGTTTACGGATATCACGTCTTGTTTCGACATATAAATTAATTGTATTTTATTTTTCCTATGTATTGTATATCGGGTTCGAAAATAGTGTCGAAAGACGGCACGTTACATAATAATTTGTTTTTCAAGCAATGACAGACCATATCGAATACCTGCTTTCCTGTCATTCCTGACGACAGCAACGGTATGATATAGTCTACCCTGATTTTGGCGGTGCACAAATATTCGTAATACCTTAACATGATTACGATTTGTGAATCCTCATCAAATCTTTTGTAGTCGAACTTTATCTCTTCCTGCTTTAAATCAAACGGTTCAAACCCGTCATATATGAGTCCGGCCGGATCTTCGAGAAGATTCGACGTCGTTATCATGAAATCGGCCTTGTTCTCTACATGTAATAAAGGATTAAGTTCCGGATTATCGTTATCCGGACTTTCCTTTTTCTTGCCTTTGATACCTTTCGGTTTGGCCATACTAAAAATTATTTATAATAAATATATACGAAAGATTTTATTTTAGAAAGTAATGTTAAAAGAAACTGATAAACAGCGTTTAAAAGCTATTACTGAAAAATACGGTTCGGATTGCGTTATTAACGCGCTTCTCGAATATTCATACGGCGGGCACACGTTCGATCAGCACATGCATTCGGCGGGCCAAAAAGGCAATTATAGCGGATTGAAGGGATTGGGTATAGCTATACCGAGTTTTCTTCTGTGCACAATGATTTCCCCTCCGTTATCTCTTATTTTGCTTATAGGCGCGGTGGCGAACAGGATGACGGCGCGATGGTACGAGCAGAAGAATGCCATCCTCGGCGCATTGAATCCGTTAAGCTGGTCTGAATATATCGCTACCGGTAATTACCGCGGCAGCGGGAAAAACGACTTGTTCGGAAAAAAGAGCGGCGATACTGTACACAGAAGTCCGACAAAGGATGATTTTTCAGATGCAAGCGTCGGCAATATGAAAGACGCCGTAGACAATATGTACGCCGATACAGAAAAAGAAAAGATCAAAGACCTCAGATTCAAATACTGGTTCATTACGTTCGATAACGGTGAAGTGCTTAAGGTAATGGCGAACGACAAGACGGCGGCGGAATATTTCGGAAAGATGACGATAGCGCACCCGATAATGCTGAACAGGTTCGGAAAGCAGATTACCGCATACGAGCAATACAGATCCGCGATGTCGGAAGAATATAAAGTATACAAGGCTATTTACGACGACGGGCAGATACTGTACACGATAGGCAAAAACGAACAAGAAGCGACAAACACTGCTCAGGAAATGGTAAAGGGATATGCGGAAGGATTTGACGGAGCGTTAGAAGATATAAGGCGCATCTCGATAAGCGGTGTGGAAAAGTTCAAGGTAGCGAAGGTAAAAAAATTAGAGGAGCAGGAATCATTGGATCTGCCTTTACCTGAAAAAATAAAAAACGTATCGGAAACCGCGCCGTTTACAAATACAAGCAATACGGCGAACAAAGAGAAAAAATTGCGCGGATATTACTGGCAATGGGGTGAAGTCGACGAGAACGGAAACGTGAAAAAAGGCGGTTTACACGATATAAGGACAGCGCTGTCGCAAGGATTGCTCGTGATGCATACGCCGGCGGACAACAGTAATAACGCGGAAAAAATAATTACAAAAATATTCAGGAATTTCAAAAACACGTCTTACGGAAAGCAATTGCTGAACAAAAGCTACGAATCAGACGAATGGTTCAGGGTAAGTTTTCTCGACGGTGATGCATACGTGATACACGACAAAAGCAAAGAAGAAGCTGTCAAAAAAGTTCTGGAATTCTACAGGTATAAAATAAAAGTATGTAAAGACGCGTATAATGATAACAACAGGTATATAAGGATAATAGCGAAACGATACGATGAGGTAGTGAATGATTTCGGAGCCAAAAACGTAAAACCGGTAAGGATAGACGAATTCAGACCGAACGACATAGATATCGATAAATTGAAAATAAATTCGGTATTGAGGGATTATGACGTGGTAAAGGACAAAGAAGTCAACGTACAATCGATAAAAGGTTCAAGAGACGAAATGGTATACCTGCGTAATTTTCTGTAATTAATAATTAATCAAATATCTATAATATCAAGCGTATCATCACTGAAATAATCGTCAAGCTTAGTAAGCTTGACGTTATTTTTTTCCGCCCAAATGAGCACGTCGTTTATATCCCACTTGCGCCGATCCGGTATACCGTTATCCCGCTTGAATTTTTCCCAAAGGAATACCCTGTTACCGGAATTGATATATTCCAATGAATGCTTGCGGCCCTCTTTGTCGCTGTCGAAAAGATATTTGCATCCGAAAGGAAAACTGACATGCTTGCCCGCGCCGCATAAGGCGATGGCGTTCGGCAGCAGAAATGAGTCCATAGGTCCTTCAGTGACAATCACGTCACGTGAATAATCTATACATAAAATATTGAAAATCATCGATATCGTATCGATTTCATCCGGAATTTTATATCCGCTTTTCAAAAACGTTTCATATATTTTCGAAAGCGAATATGTTTTATATTTAGGTCCCTGATAACCGGGCGTCATATGCCTTACCTGCATCCCTATTATTCCGCCGTTACACGTGAGATTCAGTATAAAAAGCAATTGATGCGTAGGGTTGTAAAGAAATTTGTTGAAAGAATACTGTTTACGGGAAACAAGGTATGAATACGCTGCGCCTCCGGCATTACATTCCTGCAGATTGAACGCCTGCTTGAACCATTCCCGATTTACGGCGAGGCGCTCTATCTCTTCTGTATCATATATCGTTTCTCCGAAAGCCTTTGAACTGTCATTGTACGATGCACTGCCGGAATTATCTACGAGATAACTTATCGCATCGAACGACAGATTCTGCCCGTATTTCTTGAAGAAATTATTGACGGACATACAAACGCCGCAGTTATGGCATTTGTACATGTTCCTGAAACGGCCTTCAAGAATAATGTTTCCCCTCTTTTTGCTGTTGTCCGTAGCGGAATCTCCGCAGCAAGGCGCAGCGAAAGAAAGACGATCCTTATGCACCTTGACCTTCTGCCTTTGCGGATTACCCGGAAATTCCCGCTTAAGGATGATATCCAACTTGGCGAGCATTTCTTTTATCAGTTCGTCTTTGGTTATATGCTTGTCTGCTGATATGGCGGAAGTATCGAAAATTTCATTCATACAAATATCTCACAATAAATAATTTAAACTATAAATTATATATGATTCCAGTGAAATATATTATTCAAGGCTGGTGGAACTGGCTTCTAGATTTGGTGTCTGACATCAAGTACAAAAAAGAATTCGATGCGCGTCTGGAAATATGCAGACAATGCGAACATAACAAACACGGCGTATGCGACATATGTCATTGCGTACTTGTCGCAAAAACGAAGTCAGAAGACTCGGAATGTCCCGAAGGAAAATGGAAGGCAATACAACATTAAGTGGCAAGTTCAAGCAGCAAATTTGTCGGTAAATCCATCATGCCTTCAGGAAAATATTGTTCCGTACCGTGCGGATCTATACTGATTTTCATTCCCTCGAACTCTATGTAATATCCGCGAAGCTGCTTTTCCTTTATCTGTGTACGAATCCAGAGGTAAGTGATATAATCGTTGGTTTCGGCCAGCAGGTTGCCGTCCGGTTCGAATATCTTTACGTATTTCGCAACAGGACATTGTGACATGTCTATTTTGGGTTGGTTCTTTACCGTCTCCTTATACATTTCGCTTTCGATTATCGCGCATTTGATAGTCATGAGTCCTAATGCCGTTTCTTGACGTATCTGATTAAGAACGTCAAACGTCAAAAGAGGTTTACCCCTTTCTACCCATTTTTCGACAGTCTGCTTTTTTTCGAATTCATTATTCAATTTTATCATTATGCGTTGTTTTTTGTAATATTGTCGTCAGGAGCTTGCCTTGACAATACGGGACCTTTGTCCATATTTCACATACATTGCCGCATTCCGGCAGTATTTCGTTACGGGGTTCGGTACATTCTCTATTATGACATACCCAGCAACAGCATTTCGACATCAAATCGAAACTTCTTGCTATCTCGCCAGCGGAACCCTTGAACGTAACCGTATATGTTACGCCGTATCTGCATGTGACTGATTTTGTTTTTATTCCCATAGTTAGACTTATTTCTTTAAAGGATCGATCCTATCCAATTCCTCATACAGCTTCCGCATATATTCGTTACATTCTTCGGCGTATTTTACGTCCTTCGCATACTCCCTCGTATGGTAGTCTACGCTCCATGTAAGCGATTTGATTCTAGATTCCACCCATTCTTCAAGCGACTGCTGCTTTTGCTTGTTGTCATATATCGTGCAGTCGAAATCGATACAATCGTTAAGCTGGTTCTTCATCAATTGCACCAAAGAATCTAATTCATTCGGCGCGTCCCATTTTTCGACTTTGTCCAGGACAGACAAGTATCTTTTCTTTATCTCTTCCTTTTCTTTTTTCGACGTGTCGTCATGCTTGGTGACTTGCTTTATCTCCTTCTCGTACATCTTATGCAAGGCGTCCGGATCTTTTTGGAGATCCGTAAAATCCTTAAGCTGTCTTTTCGCTTTTTCCAGCTCGTCCCTGTGATAGTCGTTTGGCTTGATAACGGGAGCTTTGTCCAGGGGAAGCTTTGCCTCGCCATGATCAGATGCGTAATATCCGTAACCGAGTTGCCTTACGCATTGCAATGCAAACCCCCTGAGGGAAGTGTCTTTCCCATCGTAGATTCTTGAAGTTAATCCTGTCGGCATATTTAAGGTTTTTAATGTTATATTATGAAAGTTCTTCCAATATCGGAATATTCTGATTATATTTGTAATAAACGCACTTTACAGAGCCGAAATCCCTATAATCGTAGTTTAACTTGCACATAAGCTTAAAGCACGCTTCCCTGATATTGATGCAGTTGCCGCAGCATGGATATGCTGTTCCGTATTCATCGTATACTTGTTTTTCTTCTTGTGTCATATCTTAAATTATTTGTACATATCCTTAGGTGCTTCTAAAGCAAGACCTTTTTTAATCAAACCACGATAGTCAAAGTGATGAGCATTAAGCCAGTCAACTGTTTTAGCGTACTGCATTGAAAACAGCGCATTACTCAATAATTTGTCCTCTTCTGCATAAGCAAGCATTGCTCTTTTCACAAGCTCTGATTTACTATCAAAATCGATATCCTCATTATCAAGAAGTTCACCAAGTTCTTCCTCCGTCATACTTGACATCGGACGGAGATAGGGTTTGATATAGTCTGCATCTATACTGACATGAAATCTTCCATACCACCCATATTCAAATCTTGCAACGCCGTTGTCTATACAACTAAGAGTAACATCATCTTCGGCTGTACCATATTTGAAATGACATTTAACTTCATAAGGCAACCTTCCACAAAGATCTTTAAGGAGTAGTTCTTTTTCTTCTTGTGTCATATTAAAGTTTTTTTAAGGTCGTTATAAAGTGATTGGAGTCCTAATCTAATATCATAATAGTTTGCAGGACTGTTTTTTTGCTTTATCCAATGCATTCATTTGTTCCTCACTTAGCTTCCAATGATTATACAATTTATAATCAGGACAAGTATCGCACTGTTTTAATGGACTTGTAGAACATCCATATCACTCAGAGTAATTAGGGCATTTATTCTTTGTTTCATTTTTTACTTTTACTCTAGACTTGAGGGATTTGAGCCAATCTATAGTTTCAGTACATTCATAATATATTGTACTATTATTCACACATTCCGCCTGTTCATCATTACACAATGCAATAAGAAACTCTGTTCGTTCTTCATCCTCTTCATTCCACTCTTGCTTTGATTGTGGTTGCGCTTTATCTTTACTGGATTTGAGCCAATTGATTTCTGCTGAATAAGAAGAATTTTCTTTACCTCCTTGACGTTCTAAGTCATAAATTTTCCTCAATTCTTTCTTCTCGGCATCCCATTCATATCCTTCTTCTTTCATCTTCTGAAATAGAATGTTACATTGTTCTTTAGTTGCTGGACAGTAAGGATCCTTATTTTGAAGAGTATCTACATAAAAAACAGGGTTAAAACCAAGATAATGATAAGTGCAATAGCAGCTAATGTTTTGGCCTTCTATTTTTTTGAACAATACAATAGTTTCATGTTCAGCAAGTACATCGCCGTCCTTTGCATCCTGAATTGTCCAAAGATGGCATTTTTCATCACATTCTTTTACAGACCAAGACAAATGAATATTATCATTGAAATAATATCTACTATCCCTTATATCATAAACATACAGGATTTCCCTTGAAGAATCATTTCTATTGTATACAACACAATCTCCAACCTTGAACTTTGGCTCAATTTTCTTCAATTCCTTCTTCTCATCATCCCATTCATAACCAGCATCTTTCATTTTTTGGAATAATAGATCGCGTTGTTCTTCGGTAGCGGGATGCGGCTTAATTGTATCAAGATTATAATAGTTGCCGACTTTAAAATTATTGTTTTCCAATAAGCAATTTACATCAACCTTACCTGTTGTTTTATTAACATAACTCACAATACCAACTACAAGTCTTCCATGGTCACCGAATTCAAGCGCATCACCATCATTCACATCCTGGATAGTCCAAAGGCGTATCATATCTTCACAAAAACATGGCCAGTCACTATCGGTGTTAAATAACGGTTTACATGAATATACAATATAATAATTATGTTCCGAATTGTCTATACTAAAAACTTGATAGGTTTTTGAGTAATGTTTATCTACTACCCAATCTCCAACCTTGAACTTTGGCTCAGCGGGTGTTTCTAATGCAAGACCCTTAAGAATCAAGCCGCGATAGTCGAACATCTTTTTGTTAAGCCAGTCATACGCTTCAGGAGCAAATGCGCACATTGCCCAAGTATCGTGTTCTGAATCATAGCTCATTACGCCGTCGAGTTTTCTATACTCTGCTCTTTCATCCTCCGTCATGCTTGACATTGAACGGAGGTAAGGCTTGAACATCTCTATCGGAAACCAAGCGTCATAACCGTCTACCTTTATGATGGGGTTTATGCTGTTGGGCTCTATGTTTGTAACAGTATGAACCTGCTCCCTGTGAAGACCTTTTATCTTATACGCTAACCTTCCGCAAAGATCTTGAAGCAAAAGTGTTTTTTCCTCTTTTGTCATGATATTACCTGTTTAAAATCTGAATAGCGAAATCGACATCCGTATCGTCGATTCCGCGCATAGAATTGATATGCACGAAATTAATTTTCTGATCCTCTGTAAAGTCTTTCCTGTCGTCGAGTATTACATACCGGTCGCATTCCGGGTGCTGTGAAAGCCAGTCATCTATTTCTGAACCGCGTGAGGTATAATCCAAAAAATCTTTTCCGCAGTGTTCGACCCACATATGCTCAGGTGTCTTGTCTATGACAAGGCCTTGCTTGACGCCTCCTTTTTCCAGCCTATCGATACAATACGGCCAACTGATCCTCCAGTCGCTCGACAATACGATTTTCGCCCCTGTCTTTTCACATATGAGATTAACCCTGTCGGCGCACAGAGGATCTATGTCCCCCTCTTTTCCGTCAAGGTTTCCGGGATTCCTGTCAGAAACGTACCATTGCGTATAGTTCAATACGCCGTCGATATCCAGGAATACTACTTTCATCTCTTGTACCTTATTACTACGCCGGGATGCTCCGTAGGATCGTCGGACGGTTCGAATTTCACTTTATCGGTTGTCTTGACGAGTTCCCTCATTTTTTCATAGTCGCCGTTATAGTCTATGAAAATATCGCGGTCCCAATACATCTCTCCGCCGGATTCGTATAAATCGGCGATAAGCTTGTTTAATTCGTCCACAAACCCTTCTTTCTTTTCGGAAAGAATCTTGTTCAGTTTACGGCAAAGTTGTCTCATATTATGTCTATTGATATTATACTGCAGTCCATGACTCTCTGCTGCCATGTACCGTCTTCGTTTCTTTCCGTCTTAACGATACCAACGATATTCGGGGCGAACGTCAATGAAGAGTCCTTCAAATCCTGCACGATTTTACCCATCGGTGTATCAAGCAGAATTGCTTTCCCATAGATACTGCCGTCCTTAACTTCCAAATCCGTTATCTGATGGGAAACGTTCAAAAAAGACATCACCACCGATGTATGCGACATTCCGGGATTCAGACATCCGAGCATGACCTTTCCCTTATGTTTTTCGAGGTAGTCGTCCACCGCTGTTTTCATGGTGTCTTCCGTGTATATCACGCCGTATTTGTTGGGAACGTTCAACGGTATGGTAAACGTTACGTCGCTATTCCGTTTTTCCTCCTTGCTTTTCTTTCTCATTTTGCCTTTTTCTGTATGCGTTTATCTTAATCTGTAAAAGCTTTTCACATTCATTCTTAAGGAACTTACGGCATACGTTCGGAAATATGCCGATTATTTTCATGTCTTCGACGCAGGTGTCGTGCCCGTCCCAATACGCGTAATGCGCGCATCTTATGCAAATAGGAACGGACTCCTCTGATTCTTCTTTCATTCTGTCTCGCAATGGTAATTCAGGCATAAGTGCTGAAAATCTTTTTTGTCTACGTAATCTTCCGGTAAAAACAAATCCATAATATCCAAAGGCTTGTTGTTTTGCCCTAATAAAAAATTGACCCGGCCGTCTTCTTCGAATACGATTACCCGATTGGTCATCGCCCATAGCAAAGGCATCTCGTACAGGTTGGGAAGGTTTTTGGCGACATACATCTTACTATGGTATTTTTCGGAATTCGCCAGCCATTTGTCGGATATGGTAATCATGAACATATCTTCAAGCGTACCTTTTATTCTTGCCACATGGCAACGTACGTATATCTTAACAGGCGACGCAGCAGGCTCTTCGATACGGACATGCTGCAAATACAGCATCTCTACGCAGCACAAACGTTGCTTGCCGTATTCCTGCTCCTTTATATCGTAAGTATGTAACTCCTTAAACATTCTTTTTCTGCCTGGATTTTTTTACGGTCGGAAACGTAACGTCCGGCTTTACATAGGTAAGACCGAGAAAATACTGCACATCGGGATTGTCTGTGATGCCGTAATAGAAATCGGGGCAAAGCTCGTAATGTATCTGCTTGGACCCTAACGCCAATGCAAGCCAGTAAACCGGGCAATCGTTTGCCATCACGATTTTCATTCCCTTGACGCATTTCGCAAATTCCATTACGTTTTCGGGCCTGAGCCGCCACAGTAAATCGCAGCATACGCTGAAATTCATGTACTCCTGATCCGTGCCGAAAAAGAACGCGCTCGACTTCAGCAAGGTATTCAGCATGTTGTAGCACATATCGCCGCCATGATGTTTCAAAGAACGCGCGATAAGAATCTTGCGATCCGGATTCGCTTCACCGTCGACGGAAATCCATGGCTCCGAAAACGAAATCTTCAAACCCCATGTCTCGTTGATTGCGTTGAGCAGTATTCCCATCGTCTTGTCATTGCAGCTTTCGTTGAAGAAACAGTAGCGGAACATATCGAGGTTGAACGTCACTTCATTGCCTTCATACACGTTTACCGATTTGACATACGGTTGAGCTTCGAGCAAAGGCTTGTAATATTCGTACGTATCCATATCGAAATACGCGGGTTCTAAATGCGTCATGCGGTATGTAAGCATTTCATGCATATCCGCATAGAAATCGTTTTCAAGCGGTTTTCCCGAAATCCTGATATACAGATCTCCTCCACCGAGTTCCTTCATCACTTTCATGTTCGCAATCACTTCGGAAACAGATCCTGAACACAGAAAGGTATTGCCTTCCTTGCCTTTGTTTTCCTTTACCGCCTTTTTGCACTTACGTATGACGGCTTTCAACGTCTTATCGTCTATCTGGTTCATTATTTTCTTTTTTATGTTTTTCCCTCACGTATTCCGCGAATTCCGCCAGCAGCCGTTTCTTGCTGCGCGAATATTTTCGCGGCTCGAAATAATTGCAGTATTCACCGTTTTCGTCTTCACTGATAGGTTCGCAGTCCGCGCCGGCGTCTATCCTGATGAAGCATTGGTTTGTACGCATAATTACGTTTCCGTCGTACAGCACCACCTTGCAGCGCCATCCGCAATTTTTACATAACTTGTTCATATGACAAATATACGAAAAATAAAGGCGAACAGAAAATTCCGTTCGCCTTCACATACGATATTTCAAAATATTTTATAGCATTCCCGTATAGGGGTTCAGCGTCGGTTGGCCTTGCTGCGTATACGGATTCAACGAGCTGTATCCGCCGGAATACGAGAATTCCTGTATGCCGGATTGCGAATACGGATTGCTCGTTTGCATCTGGTTCATTCCGAACATGCCGTACGGCTGCTGCTCTTCTGTAAACATCTCGTTAAATTCGGCGTCACTCATCTCCGGGTTGTCCAATGCCCATTTCTCTATAAGCTGGTTCAACGCGAACCGTGTGACGGCATCCACCTGCATATACATGTAGTCTGACAGCCATGCCTCGAAATTGCTTTCCTCGAGCATTCTCGCTATATGGTTGATGCTCGGGTATGACAAATCGTCATGACAGGCTATGCCTTTTATCTTGCCTTTCACATATCCGAAGCTCTGCAATTGATCCTTGGTTTCGATGTCCGTGATTATGATACGACGTTTCTTGATAAGTTTCTTCCCCTTCAGGCAATAGAATTCCTTATCCGTGGTAGTCTTAAAACCGATCTTCTTCTTCCTCACTTCATTAGGTACCGGTTTCGTATGGTATGTTTTGAAAAGGCTGCTTTCACTGTACATCGGGTGCTGCATGAAAGAACTCGTAAATGACTTGCCGTTGAAATTCATTTCCACACATACCCTTATGTCGTCGAGCAGGTTGTCCTGGAACAGTTCATACGTCAACGCCGCGGCTACTTTGGCGGTATACACCTCGTCCTGCGTATTCGACGCGTATTTGCCTATCTGTATGAACCTGAAGCAGTCCTTGATATTGCACGATTCTTCAGCGAACCTTCTCATATTAGCTACCGAATTGGGTATAACCTTGAATATCAGAAGTGTATTTGAATCAGGTGTTTTCTTTTTGTTCTTTTTCGGATTGTCCGCGTCTTCATTACCTTCAGCCAAATCTACCAATATAAGGTATTTCGCGTTCCTGTCTATATTGTTGGGATCGAAATCAGGATGCCATGTCAGGCCTTCTACATTGAGGTACTGCGAATTGGTGAAAATCTTCTTCGGTATGAACTGTTTCGAAATCCTCGCTATGAATTGCATATCTGTGGCGTCGAGCAACATCTTTGAATTAACGTTGAACTGCAGCTCGAATTCCTGTGCGAACTCGTCGTCGCCGAAGTCCGCCCTTTGCTTCTCCGCCCATGCCTCGTCGTGCTCGGGAACTTCCCAATAGTCCGTGCGGATATTCACGAACGAGTTCTTTCCCTCTATGGACTTGGACCAAATCTCATAGAACTTGTTGGTCGTTCCGTTCGGCGTGGACGTTATGATGCATTGCGACACCTGCGAAGACGACAAGGTGGGATATACGGAACGCCAGAAATTGTCGACGATATTCACCGGGATATGCGCGAACTCGTCAAGCAGCATGCAATGAATAGTGAAACCAATGGATGCGGTGTTTGTGGTAGCGGTCGACAATATCTTCGATTGGTTCTCGAGTATCAGTCCCGTTTTTCCGAACGATTCACATCCGGGTTTCAGGAAGAACGGCAGGTTCTTGAAAATCTTGGTGATTTTGTCCACTATCTCTTTCGCGGTGTCTTCCTTATTAGCTGCGAGCAATATGTTTCTCGATGAATGGAAAATAAGCATCCATGACATGAATGAAGAAATCGTGGTGGTGTTATGCGACAATATCCCGTTGGTGTAGTACCTGTGCTTCAATGAAGACACCTCTATATCGTACATGCATAACTTGTACGGCATTATCGTAACGGACTTCACCCGCGAGTACCCGAATTCAGTCATTACCAAATTGCCGGGGTTCAAATCCTTTACGAACGTCTCGTTCATGCCTGCGGTGAAAATTATATGCCTGTCCGCGCATTCCAGCTCCATTCCGTTTTCAAGTCTGACTATATAAACCTGATAAGGTTTTGTCTTATGCACGGCGTACGCCTTTTCATATCCGGTATCAGTCATGACCTTTGCATCGGCGAAAAGCATGGTGGAAATGATTTTTTCATCTTCACTTAACTGTTTCAGCATTTCGTCCGTCCACCCTTGTGAACTTAATTCCCGCCTTTCCACTTTTTCGATAAGCTTGCCTAAAAGAAGTTTCGCTCCCTTCGCTTTATCGTACCGTTTATACAGCATAGTTTTCAACCTGCCGTTAAAGGTACGCTCTTTGCGCTGATCATGACAGTCATCATATATCTTGCCTATGAACTGCTTATCGCCCATATCACATAAAGTATTGTATGTCAAGCACTTACCCGATTGACGAGCTGCCATCCATATTATCGAGCGATTCTTAGGACCGAGCTTTTCACAGCTCGCGTCTATAAAATGCTCCTCCGTTACGGTCTTGATTACCTTTTCCTGGAAAGGCCTCAGCTTCACCAGCTGGTAGTCGTCATCGGTCTGAAACTTGCAGTAATGACTTACGTAATACAGCGGGTCCTCGTAGCACTTCTCGTATTCCGCCATTTCTTCGGGCGTCATCTCAAACACTATGTTCGGCGCGCGCAGCTGCAGATCCCTTTGGAAAAAGGCGTCATACGGAATTTCATATCCGTTGTTGTGATCCTCTATAAGCTGGTTTATGAGCTTCGTCGAATAGATCCTTCTCGCCGTCTTCTTGCCGCCTTGCGCGTCTTTATCGCCGTATGTAAAATTTGTATCTACCTTATTATAATTATAAAAGTCTCCCATTCAAGTTTAGTCTTCATTATTTTCATCCTTATCCTTGTCTATAAGAAAACCGAGAGTCTTCTGTCCGTTAATGTATATGTCAAGCACCGCGTAATCATATCCCCTTCCGGAATCGCCGAAATTTATGCCGACCTGTACAGTGATGTTATCGCTATGCTTAAGATATGTGTTCAGCTGTTCATCTAAAAGTTCCGTTATCTTACCGGCGTCGTATCTGGTACGGAAAATATATTCCTCTATGTCGAATCCGAATTCGGGGCTGCCGAATACCTCACCGGGTACGGTTCCTATAATCATACGGATTTGCGTTATAATAGATTCCACTTCATCTTTGAACTCCAGCATATTCGGTATATAGTTGGGATCGTTTTCGTCCCTTACGTATATTTCGCTAATCATGATATTAACAGTTATTCTTCGGTATATTCCGTTTCTTGCGCCGCGCGCATTTTTTCTATATGTTTCTGCCTTGCCATTTCTATCAGCTGTTTGCTTGAACTTACTATAACGCCCTTGTTGCCGTTTTCCAACGCGTTCTGCGCGGTGGGCGCCCCGAGCGCGGCCGCCTGCTCCGTCGTCTTTTCCCGTATCTCCATCTTTATATCCATATACGTGCGGCGTATCTGCTGCTCGGTCGAGACTATCTGCTTGTTCAACGCCTGAACCCTGTCTGTCAGGCCGGAAAACACCTCGTACATCCTCGGCATGGTGTTTCCGCGCGACACGTTTTCCACCAATGAACGCTGCATGACACTGTTCAGCTCCATCTGGAAATACAAATCGGCGAGCGTGTTTATATCCTGCTCCATCTTGTCCTTCACGTATTCTTCCTCCAGCATTTCGGCGGGCAGTATATGCTCTATTATGTTGTTAAGGGTTTTCCTGGCTCGTTTTCGCAAGGTCTTCTTCGTCCCCTCGTAATCGAAATCGAACTGCTTTTCTATCGTAAATCCGTCCGCGGCGTTATCTACGGGCGGCTTTGCCTGTACGGCCTGTGTATCGCCGCTGGCATCAGTCAAAGGCGCTATGCCGTTCAGCAGCATTTCGAAATCCTTGCGATCTGATTTAATAGTAGACACTTGTAAATATTTGTTTTTATTATTTATTTAATGAAAATCAATAACATAAAAATAAAGGGTGCATTTGCACCCTCTTATATACTTAATAAACAAAAAATTATGAATTAGGTATTTGATTTTTTGGCTTACGTTTTGTCGATCTTACTACAGTTTTTTCTTCATCTTTCTCTTTTTTCTGCATACGCTTTAACACCTCTGTCATCTGAAGGATTGTCGATCGTAGCTGGTGTGCCGTGGCATCCGCTTCTTTCACCCTTCTG
>JAEEGL010817894.1_pt1 | contig 23652 bp, 21 predicted proteins | sample 9134231 | NCBI WGS metagenome assembly JAEEGL01 (sample SAMN16246548, study PRJNA631951) | gut metagenome | biome: gut microbiome; feature: rumen; material: fiber-attached | host: Bos | place: Iran: Karaj | collected 2018-10 | reverse complement strand
GGCTGCAGCTTCTGCAGCCGTAATTTTGTTGAATTCCATAATTCTATCTGCTTGTTTTAGTTAAATTTGCTTGCAAAGTTACGAATAAGTGGGGAAAAAGCCAAATGAGGAAATAATTTATTTGCATTTTCCCATATTTTCAATTTCAAGTCCTCCACAGAAATTCCTTTTAACTGAGCCACCTCTTTGTAAAGGGGCTCTATTGGGGCGACTTCATCATCCGTCTCCAAGAACATCTTTTCCAGAGGACAATCGAGCAGGCTTTCCTTGTTATAGTGTAATCCAAAAGAGACATAGATTCCTGCTGAGAGTAGCGATTGCAACTGTTGCGGTTTGCCCCTGAAGCCGTGCATAATCCAGGGTTGCTGGGGGTGAACCTCTTTACGAACTCGCAGAATTTCTTCTATGGTTCTTACACAATGAATCACCAAAGGCTTAGCTTCACGTTCGCTTTCTGCAACATGTTGACGGAAAGCCGCTTCTTGGTCTGGTAACGGGATTTCCCATCGGCGGTCCATGCCGTGTTCTTCGCAGCCTAATGAAATCTCGTTCTCGCAGACTGGATGATGCGTATGAAAATTGATATAAGGTATAGTCATGGTACGGGATCGTATCCGGAGCCGCCCCAAGGGTGACATCTGAGAATTCTGCGTATAGCCAAATATGTTCCCTTGAATAGACCATGTTTGCGTAAGGCTTCTATAGCATATTGACTGCATGTGGGAGTGAACCTGCATGAAGGCGGCGTAAGCGGAGAGATGAATTTCTGATAGAACCGTATGGGAAGAATCAGAACTCTGGCCAGCAAATCAGTCAGCGGATGAAGTATCTGAAATGGATTCATTGACTTTGTTTAACAGGATCTGCATTTTCTCCATTACCTTAGCTGTGGACAGAATGTCGTTGCTGTTCCAGAGAAACGAGATATTAATGCCTCCGTTAGCAGGCCTTAGAAGATGTTTGTTCAAGCGGTAAGCTTCACGCAGTTGGCGTTTTATCCGGTTACGCTTCACGGCACGCTTAAAAAAGCGTTTAGAGACAGAAATCATAATACGGATTCCTGTCTCTTCTGTTTTCTGAAACACTGCCCTTATAGGGTAGCTCAGTATAGATTTATTGCTTCCTTCAAAGAGCTTTTCCAATGCCTTACGGCTACAGAGTCGCTCCTCTTTGGATAGCGTGAAACGTTCTTTAATCAATTCCATTTACCTCTTTCACATACGCAGCAATGGCAGCAGTGATGCTTGGGTATTCTGGTGAGGGAGCTTCAAGGTCGAGGCGAAGTCCGGCTTCTCGAACAGCCTTTGCAGTGGCTGGGCCGAATGTTCCTATGGAAATATTATTTTGTTTAAAATCGGGGAAATTCTTCAGCAGGGCTTGAATACCACTGGGGCTGAAGAATATCAGCAAGTCATAATCAAAGGGCTCGTCTTCAGTAAAGTCATTACTTACTGTGCGATACATGATACCCTCGGAATGAAAAAGCTTCTTTGCGTCGAGCATTTCTCCGAACTGGCTTGTGTGAACATCACTGATGGGAATGAAATACTTCTCGTTCTTGTGCTTTGCCATCAGAGGAATCAGGTCGTCAATTTTTCCAGTCTCACCAAAGAATATTTTACGCTTGCGATATTGCACGTACTTTTGAATATAGAGAGCAACTGTTTCTGTGATGCAGAAATACTTCATATCTTCTGGCACAACCACACGCATCTCCTTACACAGGGTAAAGAAATGGTCTATAGCGTGTCTTGAAGTAAAAACAACTGCCGTGTGTTCTAAGATGGAGATTTTCTGAGCACGAAATTCTTTTGGCGTAATGCCTTGCACCTTTATAAAAGGACGGAAAACAATCTCCACATTCATACGATCTGCAATGTCGTAATAAGGAGATCTTTCTGAAGAGGGCTTGGGCTGTGATACCAATATCTTCTTTATCATAATTGTCTTAGAATTTTACTATCAATTCGTCTGTCACTCTAATCAGTACTTTGAAAACAGCCAGTAATGGAATGATTTCAAGGGTGCAAAAGTACACAATTAAATGCAAAGTGCCATAGATTTTTGGGAAAAAGATTAGAAAAGTTTTGTATAGATGCAAGAATTTAATCACAAGCCCTATTGTAAGGATAATCCACAGCGGAATGGTAGAAGACAGATTAAGAAATATGGTAGAAATTGTGGCGAAAAAAAAGAGTGATGTTTCGACTGAAAAAAGGAAAAAATAGGATTTTCGCCACAACGCTCTTTTTTGTTTGTCAAAAAAAATCCAATTTACAAAAGAGGAAAGAAGGTTTTTCAAAATAAAATACAACATCCAAATGCCAACATAAATGCCAATAAGCATATAAGGCGATATCTGGCCAAGAAAGAGATGCAGCCCTTTTTGTGTAAACATGAACACACCCAATCCGCCCATAACACTCAGAATGAGCGCCATAACCAGAGACATCAGTTGTTCATAGTTGCTATCGCGCTTTTCCTTTTTGGAAATGTTCTTTGTGGGAAAGAAAAACTCTTTGGCCTCCGAGAATAACTGTTTCCTGATTCTTTTCTGTATAATTGCCATAAGCACAAAGCACATCAGGACAAAAAGGACTACCCAGTCGTCACGCCATAATTGGTATGCTCTGGGAATGCCACTAAATCCTGTTTGCCTCACCCCCACCTCAGGATGCATAAGTGAGTCTCCCTGGAAGAACCCCATATCCTCATAAAAAGCAGGTGATGATTCTGGCAAGGGTACGGAATCCGTAGTGATGGAGTCGGCACTTATGGTATCAGCGGTTATTGTGTCGGCAGTTATTGTGTCGGCGGTTATTGTGTCAGTCAGAAGCTCTGTCATATAGCTGCAAATCTGCGTATGCTAGTGTCCCACAAGGGTGTTTCCAAAACCAGTTTCAGCGCCTCTTCCGGTGTGCTTGCAACTTGCCAGATGGCTGAATGCTGCTGCCTCATGAAGTTCATATCAACGGCTTGCTGAAGTGTCTGTATGAGCGGATTGTAGTACCCATTGGTATTCAGGATGACAATGGGCTTCAGGTAAAGGCCCAACTGTTTCCAGGTAATGAGTTCCATCATCTCCGCAAAAGTGCCGCATCCACCAGGCAAAACGATTGCGGCATCACTCATCTCTGCCATCTTCTGTTGGCGGGTATGCATGTCAGAAGTTTCTATAATCTGCGTCATTCCCTGATGGCACCAACCCTCCTTTACCATAAAGGAGGGGATGATGCCTATGGCCTCTCCTCCAGCCTCCAGACATCCGTCGGTAGAGGCTTGCATCAATCCCATTTTTCCCGCGCCATTTATTATAGCTATGCCTTTGGCAGCCATCAGTTGGCCCAGCTTTCTGGCATCGCGAAAAAAGCAGTCGTCAATCTTGGTACTGCTAGCACAATATATACAAATACGCTTTATTTCTGGCATATCCCGAATGCTTCTTGTATTTTCTGAACGTAGTCAAGTTTTTCCCACGTGAACAGTTCTACCGTTACCTCCTTGGTCTCACGATACAGAGATTCGTAGCGTTTGGTAACAATTTTGGGCTCACGCCCCATGTGTCCATAAGCAGCAGTCTCTTCATAGATGGGATTGCGAAGCTTCAGGCGCTGTTCTATGGCGTAAGGTCTGAGGTCGAACAGTTCCTTAATTTTTTGTGCAATCTCTCCGTCGGTGAAAGGAACTTTACTGCGTCCGTAGGTATCAACATAAATGCTAACAGGTTCGGCAACGCCGATTGCATAGCTAATCTGTACCAGCATCTCGTCTGCTACACCTGCTGCTACCATGTTCTTGGCAATATGACGTGCTGCATAAGCTGCTGAGCGGTCCACCTTGGATGGGTCTTTGCCACTGAAAGCACCTCCTCCGTGAGCACCTTTTCCTCCGTAGGTATCAACAATAATCTTTCTTCCTGTCAAGCCGGAATCTCCATGAGGGCCTCCAATGACAAATTTTCCCGTTGGGTTAACGTGATAAGTTATCTTGCTGTTAAAAAGTTTGCGGATACTCTCGCTTTTGATACTTGCCTGCACGCGAGGAATCAAGATTTCCTTTACGTCTTTGGCGATACGTTGCTGCATAGCCTCATCGGTATCAAACTCATCATGTTGGGTGCTGATAACAATAGTGTCTATACGCTGAGGAATACCCTCATCGCTATACTCAATGGTTACCTGACTCTTGGCATCTGGACGGAGATAGGTCATTACCTTTCCTTCCCTGCGAATAACCGCCAACTCCATCAGCAGACGATGAGCCAGATCTAAACTCAAGGGCATATAGTTATCGGTCTCGTTGGTGGCATAACCAAACATCATTCCCTGGTCACCTGCACCCTGATTCTCTGGATTGGCACGTACAACGCCCCTGTTGATATCTGCGCTCTGCTCATGAATGGCACTCAGGACGCCACAACTATTGCCTTCAAACATGTACTCGCTTTTGGTGTATCCAATGCGGTTAATCACTTCACGGGCTATACGCTGAAGGTCAACGTAAGCCTCAGTCTTTATTTCACCAGCTAGTATCACTTGCCCTGTGGTAACGAGCGTCTCACAAGCAACCTTCGACTGTGGGTCAAAAGCCAAAAGCTTGTCAAGTACGGCATCACTGATTTGATCAGCCACTTTATCAGGATGACCTTCAGAAACAGATTCGGATGTAAATAAGTATCCCATAATACATTTATATATATAATTAATAATGTATGGGGAAAGAAATCGGGCAGAAATGCGTGAGAAACACCTTTCTGTTTCTCGTTTTAGCATTTTTTACTGTGGTTGCAAGCAGCCCAAATCTATCCACATTTGTTTTTTCGGGTGCAAAGATACAACAAAAAAGTGAAAAGTGAAGAGTGAAGAGCAAAGAATTTGCTCCGCTGTGAATAATTCTTGTTATCAACAACCATGAACCATTAGCCTGTCATTATTTCCCTCAGCGGAATCATCACAAAATCACGTTCCTTCATGTGGGGATGAGGTAGAGTAAGCTCAGGCGTGTTCATTTCTATGTCATCATAGAGCAACAGATCCAAATCTATGGGCCGGTCGTGATATATACCATCTTTACTTTTCTTGGTTCGACCCAAAAAACGCTCAATCTTCTGCGTTTTTTTCAGGCATTCAACGGGAGTGAGAGTGGTTTCCACCATACAGACCGCATTCAGGAAAGTATTCTCGCTCTTGAATCCCCATGGTTCTGTTTCTAAGAACGAAGAGGTGCGCAACACCGAGCCTATGTGCTCATTTATAAGCGAAAGGGCTCGGTATAGCATCTCTTCTTTATTGCCCAGGTTTGAACCTAAGCCTATGTATAGTTTGTGCATTAATCCTGCAAAATTAGCATGGCATCTCCGTAGGTGCCAAAACGATAACGGTTCTCGGGATCGTTCTCGTTGAACTTCAGCGCCTCTTTGTAAGCCATCATAATCAAGTCATATCCACCATAGGCACAGGTTAGCATGAGCAGCGTGCTGTAAGGTGGGTAGAAGTTGGCAATCATAGCATCAGCCAGCGTGAAGTCGTAGGGCGGGAAGATGAACTTGTTGGTCCATCCGTCATATTCCTTCAGTTTTCCGTCGGCACTGACTGCTGACTCAAGCACACGCTGAACGGTAGTTCCCACAGCCACAACTTTGTGTCCTTTCTCCTTGGCGTTATTGATAAGATCGCAGGCTTTCTGTTCAACATGCATTTCTTCACTGTCCATCTTGTGTTTGGTCAGGTCTTCTACATCTATCTCGCGGAAGTTGCCCAGTCCGCAATGTAGAGTTACAAAGGCGAAGTCAATGCCCTTGATTTCCATCATCTTCATCAGTTGTGGAGAGAAGTGGAGTCCTGCTGTAGGAGCAGTAACAGCACCTTCTTTCTCTGCAAAAATGCACTGGAAGTTTTCTAGATCTTCAGGAGTGGTGGGGCGCTTAATGATGTGTTTGGGTATGGGAGCCTCTCCTAAAGCAAAGAGAGCACGTTTGAACTCTTCATGAGGGCCGTCATACAGGAATCGGAGTGTACGACCGCGACTGGTGGTGTTGTCTATTACCTCGGCCACCATCGACTCATCTTGGCCAAAATAGAGTTTGTTTCCAATACGGATTTTACGAGCAGGGTCTACTAGCACGTCCCACAGACGCATCTCTTTGTTCAATTCGCGGAGCAAGAATACTTCAATTCTGGCACCTGTCTTTTCCTTGTTGCCATACAGGCGAGCTGGGAACACCTTTGTATCGTTAAAGACAAAGACATCCTTCTCGTCAAAGAATTGTAACACATCGCGGAATGTTTTTCTGTGCTCAATGTATTTGCTCTTGGCATGCACCACCATCAGTCGGCAGTCATCGCGGAATGGGGTTGGTTCTTGAGCGATTCTTTCGTCAGTTAGTTTGTACTTGAATTGTGATAGCTTCATGAGATTATTTCGTAAGTGTTTTTTAATCGTTATCTGACTCTGTTTCTATTTCTTGTTTATCTAACCATTCGGAGAAATCTTCTATCTTCATGCAATCCTCAACTCTGATATCTCCTACTCGTGTTCTGCGTAATGCTATTAGGTGAGCACCACTCTGCAGTGCTGTTCCTATGTCTCTGGCCAAAGCCCTGATGTAAGTTCCTTTGCTACATACTACTCTGATGGTTATCTGCATTGACTCAGAATCGAAGTGTTGCAGTTCTATTTCGTCTATGACCAGGATCTTAGGTTTTAACTGCACATCTTTTCCTTTACGGGCCAGGTTGTAGGCGCGATGTCCATCTATTTTGCAGGCCGAGAAAGCTGGCGGCACCTGTTCTATCCTTCCCAGAAACTGCGTTAGAACCTCCTTTATTTTTTGCACTGTGATGTGCGTTGTGGGAAAAGTTGAATCGACATTGGTCTCCAAGTCAAATGAAGGAGTGGTTGCTCCCAGTTGCAATGTTGCCACATATTCTTTGGAGTGGGCTTGCAACTCATCAATCCGCTTGGTAGCTTTTCCCGTACAGATGGTAACAACTCCTGTAGCCAAAGGGTCTAGTGTGCCTGCATGTCCTACCTTCAGTTTCCTCACTCCTATTTTGTAGCATAAAGCACTACGTACTTTTGCTACCAGATTGAAGCTGGTCCAGTGGAGTGGTTTATCGAAGTATAATATTTCTCCGGCTTGGAAATTCATTTCTTATCCTAATATTAAAACCATAATTCCAGCTATGGCGCAATAGATGCCAAAGTATATAAGCTTACATTTCTTAACAATGGATATCATCCACTTACAGGCAAAGCAGCCTGACACGAATGCTGCAAGAAAGCCTATAACCATAGCCGATGCCGAGAGGGATGTAGAAGCTCCATGTTCTGCCAGATATTCTGCGCTGGGCGAAATGAAATGCTTGACGTCCAGCAATGCCTCTCCTAAGATGGGTGGAATCACCATCAGGAAAGAGAACTGGGCCAGCTTTTCTTTCTTATTGCCCAACAGCAAACCTGTGGCGATTGTACTGCCACTTCTACTCAAACCTGGCAATACTGCTACTGCCTGTGCTATACCTATTATAAAAGAATGAAGAGGAGAAATATTCTCCTTCTCGTTGGCTTTATAGAAATGGGTAAGCGTCAGCAATGCCGCTGTTATCAGCAGGCAGACGCCAACAACCATAGTACGCACATGGTCGTTGGCATAAAGTGCTTCTATGTTATCTTTGAAGAAAAGACCTACAATACCGACCGGAATCATCGAGATGATGATGTTGAACGCATACTTTGTTTCGTTATTCCATTCAAACTTGAACATTCCCTTCAGAATCCATGAAATTTCCTTCATCAAAACTACTATTGTAGCCATTACGGTAGCAATGTGTACCATAATGTCAAATTGCAGTCCGCCCGCTTCTGGGTCTATGCCCAACAGCATCTTTCCAATTTCCAGATGCCCGCTACTACTTACGGGCAGGTATTCTGTAAGTCCTTGTATCAGTCCCAGCAAAAATGCTTGAAGGTCACTCATAACGTTTAATCTTTCTTGTTTTCAATGTTCTTCCTTTCAGCTTTTGACTTGTACATAATGGCCACCATAATGAAGACAAATCCTGCTAAGCTGACCAGTGGAGCCACTTTAATACGACGGGCGCTAAAGATGTCTGCATTGAAAACACCCTCATGACTTCCTTCACCAGCCATCAAAATCAGTCCTACTATAACTATAGCCATTCCTATGGCAAGCAGAATGTAATTGGTTTTTGTAAATGCAAAATTATTCATATCTTTAATTTTTGAACTTCGTTCGAGCCTGCTAACGCTCGGCAATGCTTAAGCAACCTAATCATTGCTCTCGCTCAATCGCAGCCTTCACTTTTCTTTTTTTACTTTTCATTTTAATACAGCCTTCTTGTTTTCTTGTACAGCTGCTGAGTTACGGACACATAGGTGCATACTATAGTAATCAGCAGGCCTACTGCCAGCACGCTTCCACCTACAATAAGTAAGTTCTTTTGGGTTATGTATTGCATGATGCCCTCATCGTACTTAGCAGCCCACAGGATCAAACCTAAGAGAGCGGTGTCGGCCAGAATGGCAGAAATCAGTCCTATCCAGAGGCTGTTAATCAGGAATGGCCTACGAATGTAGCTCCACTTGGCCCCTACCAATTTCATGGTGTGAATAATGAACCTGTGGTTGTAAACGATTAGTTGAACGGTCAGGTAGATAAGGCTCAACGAAACAATAATTAATAGAACAGCTATACCTAACAGAATCAGCGAGACGTATGTAAGGTTACGATTCAGATTTTCCACTAGATCCTTTTGGTATGCCACTTCATCCACTTGCGGAATCTCCTCCAGTTCCTTCTCTATCCACAGCAGGCTGTCATTGTTGGAATACTCGGCTTTCATGCTTACCTCCATAGAGATGGGGAAGGGGTTGGCCTCCAGAAATTCTGAAGGGTCGATACCCATGCTCTCCACATGCTCCTTCAATGCCTGTTCCTTGCTTACATATTCTATGTTGTTCACATATGGCTTGGCGCAAAGTTTCTTCTGCAGTTTCTGTGCGTCTTCTGTGGGAACGTCTTCTTGAAGAACCACGGTCACAACAAGATTCTCCTTCACAGAGTCGCCCACCTCATTGGCAGTAAGCGTTAGCAGAATCACCATTCCCAGCAGTATCAGCACCATAGTTGTAATAATGGTATTGATGAGTGCCAGTATCCTCCAGGTCGTTGTCTTCGTTTTCTTGCTCAATGTAATTATTATCTTTTATCTGATTTTCTCTTTTAATTATTCTCTCTTACTTTTCCTTTCAGCGTAGCGCTGCTACTCTCAGAAATCATTACTCGTACTGTTTCACCTATGTGGTGAGTGCCGCGGTCTATGATAACCACCTTGTTTTGGCCGGTCCGACCAAACAGTTGGTCTTTGCTGCGTTTGCTTACGCCTTCCAATAGTACGTCAAATTCCTTTCCTATGCAGCGTTTGTTGCTCTCCGCAGAGAGTTCGTTTTGTAGGGCTATGAGTTCGTTCAAGCGTCGCACTTTCACATCCTCAGGAATATCATCGGGTAGATGCTTGCTGGCATAGGTGCCTGGGCGTTCGCTGTACTTAAACATAAAGGCGCTGTCGTATTGGCATTCCCGCATCAGACTCAGGCTCAACAGGTGATCCTCCTCCGTTTCGCTGCTGTATCCAACAAAGATATCCGTACTGATTGCACAATCTGGAATAATTCTGCGAATTGCTGCCACGCGGTCCAGGTACCACTCGCGGGTATATTTGCGGTTCATCAATTTCAGGATTCTGTTGCTTCCGCTCTGAACCGGCAAGTGTATGTGGTGGCAGATGTTTGGCTCTTCTGCGATCACATGTAGGGTCTCATCGCTCATATCCTTGGGGTGTGAAGTGGTAAATCTTACCCTCATTTCAGGCGCTTCACGAGCAACGCGTCTCAACAACTCCGGAAATCCTGGATTTTCCGGATTTTCCGGAAGTCTGTAAGAATTCACATTCTGTCCTAACAGCGTTACCTCCTTAAATCCTCTGTCGCGCAAATCGCGGCACTCACACAGGATGCTTTCCACATCCCTGCTCCTTTCCCTTCCTCTTGTGTAGGGTACTATACAGTAATGGCAAAAATTGTTGCATCCACGCATAATGGTTACAAAACCTCCAATGTGCGTACCGCAGATGCGCTGGGGAATAATGTCTTTGTAAGTCTCTGTAGTTGATAGCTCTACGTTCATGGCCTTGTGTCCGCATTCTACCTGAGCAATTAGGTCGGGCAGGGACATATAGGCATCTGGTCCGACAACAATGTCTGCGTGATATTTCTCTATCAACTCATCTTTCACACGTTCGGCCATGCAACCCAGCACACCAATAATTATCTTGCGGCCCTTTTTCTGAAGGCTGTAAAGGAATTCAAGTCGACTGATTATCTTCTGCTCTGCATTATCTCTAACGGAACAGGTATTCAGGAAAACGGCATCCGCCTCATCCATGTTATCCGTCATCTCGTAGCCAGCCATAACCATAACGCTGGCCACAACCTCACTATCGGCTACATTCATCTGGCAGCCGTATGTTTCAATCAGTAATTTCTTCATTTAGTACCGAAAGCGCATTTCGCGCTGCAAAGTTACAACCTTTTTGGCATATTTCACCTCTTTTTCTTTAGAAAAACCACCTCAGAAACCATAATTAAGTTAAAAAGTGTAAATATATGCGTTTTTCTGCTTTTTTTTTTGGCAGATTGCTTAATTATCCCGACTTTTGCGCTAACATTAGATTTTTTCATAGTTAAGGTTTAGTTTTAGAGGGTAAGGGAGCTGTGAAGCCCCCTTACTTTCTTTTAAACCAAAATCATCTAAATCAGGAATGAAAATTGGTCAAATCATAGTTTACGTAAAATACGATATTGCTGTTATGAAACATGTACAATACAAAACGCATGGCACTTGTTCACAACTGATAGATGTGACAGTCGATGAAAACAATGTTATCCAGCAAGTTTTCTTTTTGGGTGGATGCAATGGCAACTTGCAGGGTATCTGCCAGTTGGTTAAGGGAAAGAAAATCGATGAAGTCATTGATCTTCTGGATGGCATACGCTGTGGAACCAAGGGTACGTCTTGCCCTGACCAGCTATGCAGGGCATTGGAGCAACTGAAATAATCAAAAAACTATAACGAACACTATGAAAAAAGTTTTAATCTCTTGTATATTTCTGCTGAGTACTTTGGGCGTATTGGCAGACAAATATGTAACAAATACCTATGTTGAGAATCCCGACTTCGAGGCTCGCTTCGCAGGATGGATAAATAATGGATTCTACTATGCTACCAACTCTAGTTTCACCGAGAAGTGCGGCAAGATTTTTATGGAGCGCTGGGTAACTTCGGGAGGAAAGATTCCCAATGTAGAGATAAGCCAAGATTTGTATTTGCCAGCAGGAACCTATATGCTGACAGCTGGATGTCAGAATATTCAGCAGTCTGGTAAGGTGGAAGCATGCACAGGAGCTGTCCTTTATGCCAACGAGGAGAAGGTGACGGTGACAGAGAGCAAAGACTATAGCGTTACCTTTACAGTATTGCAGGGTGTAACACGCATTGGATTCAAGGTGACCTCTACAAATGCCAATTGGGCAGCGATAGACAACGTAAGGCTGACACTTTTAGATACCAACATAGAAGCGGAATATGCCGAACTGCAAAAGTTGGTTGAAACGGCCGCAGAAGTGCTGGACGAAGGCGAAGGAGCCGAAGAGCTGAACGCAGCCATCAACGGAGCAAAGGAACTGATGGCGTCAGGCAATAACGAGAAGATTGACTCTATAGCTAAAAACTTGAACGATGCAACTCTAAACTATCGTATACGGAATGCTACAGGTACAGTTCCAAAGATAACAACCAACAAGTTTGTCGCTGCAGGAGCTACAGTTCTGTTGGGTCGTATGACAGCGAGTTCAGGAGGCGTACTGGAAAAAGGCTTTTGCTGGAGCACACACCCAGAACCTACCATTTTTGATAACCGCTCTACGCACAGTTTCTCTGCCAATGGCGAGATTTACCGAATGGAGAAGCTGCAGCCGGGAACCATGTATTACGTTCGGCCCTATGTGCTGACTAACAAATATGTTCTGGCATACGGCGATATAGTAAAAGCTCCCACACTGCCTAGGGGAACCGTGACGGCCGACTATGACAATGGGGGCAGTACAGAAGAGAACTATCGTATTGCTTCTGCTGTTGAAGAAATAAAGTGGCTGTACAATAATCTGTCGTATGTGAGGGGAATAAACCTTAGTGTTCACTACAGCGCAGGCACACCAACAGCCGATTGTTCCTACGGAGGATGGATGCGCGTAGGGGCCAATTCTTCTTATCAGCAAACGGGTACCGTACTGCATGAAACCAATCATGGGGTGGGAGTAGGAACTAGCGACATCTGGTGGGACAGTAACTATCGTGCAGATGGGAACCGAGGTAAATGGTTAGGACCACGTGCCACACAAATGATAAGGTTCCTGAACAAGGATAATACGGCCTATATGAATGGCGATGATACACACATGTGGCCGAAATCGTCATACAGCGGACCTAACTACGGAATAAACGGAGCACACGAAGATACCTACAATCCGGAGAATACCTTATTATATTATGGTAATGTGCTCATTACCCATGCGATGCATCAGGATGGACTGATCTGTTCTTCTTCGGTAGGATTCGCTTCACCTGCCTATACCTTTGAGCAAGAGGATGAAACGAAATACTACATCAAGACAACAGACAACCTGGGTAACGAAACCTCGTTGCTCACCGTAACCGAGAATGGTGGCCTGGCCCAGAAAGAAATAAGGGCAGAAGAGGCGCTCCGGAACGACAGCTTTGCCTGGAATATTATCTACTTCCCCAAGACAGCCTACTATGCACTACGAAATGTGGCCACTGGTAAACTGCTTTCTTGCTCAACCACGCAGTTTAAAACCGTAACTCGCACCTCGCCAACCGCAGCGGAGCAAGTGCAGTTGCTGCCTTCGAGAACAAACTTCAAGAAAGGGAAACTTAACACTTCATCATATTGGATTACTATCAGAAAACAGGCACTGAAAGTGACCAATCAGACTACCGTAAGCGGGGCCAGCTTTGATGCCTCAGACAAGAATACCAAACAACATTGGCTTGTGCTGACAGCAGACCAGTTTGCCGAATTCGATGAATACTGTGTGGAGAGGGAAACATCCATCGGGGAAAGCCTCACCCCTGACCCCTCTCCGAGCGAGAGGGGAACCATCTATGACCTCTCCGGCCGCAAGGTTAATTCTCAATTCTCAAATTTCAATTCTCAATTAAAACGGAAGGGTATTTACATTAAGGATGGGAAGAAGATTCTGTTTTAACACATAATTATCAATTCTCAGTTCTCATATTTCAATTAATTTTCGTACTTTTGCAGCTTGAAAGTCTATTTATAAAATATGGAACAAGCATTATTCATCTATAACACGTTGAGCAGACAGAAGGAACTCTTCCGTCCGCTTACCCCCGGCAGGGTAGGAATGTATGTGTGCGGCCCTACCGTTTACGGTGATGCACACTTAGGTCATGCCCGTCCGGCCATCACTTTCGATATTCTTTTCCGTTACTTACAGCACATTGGCTACAAGGTGCGTTACGTACGTAACATTACGGATGTGGGCCACCTGGAACATGATGCTGACGAGGGTGAGGATAAGATTGCCAAGAAGGCCCGCTTGGAGCAGTTGGAACCTATGGAGGTGGCTCAGTACTACACCAACCGTTTCCACGATGCTATGGCAGCGCTGAACTGTCTGCCTCCCAGTATTGAGCCTCATGCCACAGGCCACATCATGGAGCAGCAGGAGTTGGTAAACCAGATTCTGAAGAACGGCTATGCCTACGAGAGCAATGGTAGTGTCTATTTCGATGTAGAGAAATACAACAAGGACCATAAGTACGGTATACTTTCAGGTCGCGACTTGGAAAACGTCAAGGATGCCAGTCGTGATTTGGCAGGTGTGGGCGAGAAGAAGAATCAGGCCGACTTTGCCCTGTGGAAAGCAGCTCAGCCCGAGCACATCATGCGTTGGAAGAGCCAGTGGAGCGACGGATTCCCCGGCTGGCACTGTGAATGTACGGCTATGGGGCGCAAGTATCTGGGCAACCACTTCGATATCCACGGTGGTGGTATGGACCTGATCTTCCCCCATCACGAATGTGAGATAGCACAGGCTGTGGCCAGTCAGGGCGACCAGATGGTTCACTACTGGATGCACAACAATATGATAACCATCGACGGAAAGAAGATGGGCAAGTCGTACAACAACTTCATCACCCTGCCACAGTTCTTCGATGGCAGCCATCCTCTGTTGCAGCAGGCTTACAGCCCCATGACCATCCGTTTCTTCATCCTTCAGGCTCACTATCGCAGCACGGTGGATTTCGGAAACGATGCTTTGCAGGCTTCCGAGAAGGGCTTTACCCGCCTGATGGAAGGTTACAAGAACCTGAAGCGCCTGCAGGAAGGCCAGAAGGTAAAGGGTATGCCTTGGATTGAGCAGCAGTACGTGGACGAACTGCGCGTGAAGCTCTACGAGGCAATGAACGACGACCTGAACACCCCCATCGTTATCAGCAACCTGTTCGATGCCTGCCGTGTTATCAATACGCTTATCGACAAAAAGGCCAGCATCAAGCCCGAGGTGGCAGAAGCATTGCTGCAACTCTTCAGCACCTTTACCTTCGACATCTTAGGTCTGAAGGAAGATACGGGCAATAGTAACAAGGCTCGCGAGGATGCCTTCGGTGCCGTCGTGAACATGCTCTTAGAGCAGCGTCAGCAGGCAAAGGCCGAAAAGAACTGGGCGCTCAGCGATAAGATACGTGATGACCTTGCAGCCTTAGGCTTCGAGGTGAAAGATACCAAGGACGGCTTCAGTTGGAGCCTGAATGTGTAAAACTTTTTTTTAGAAGCCTTAGTTGTCCCTTATTTACTGCCACGTTAGGAAAAACTTTCTCCCTAGTTAGAGAATTTTTACTCCCTAACGTGGCAGTAAATTTTCTATAACTATCGGCTTCCGAATAAAGTCGAATCTAATATCAAAGTTGTCAAATTATTTTACATTCTATAACCGAAAACCCATAACCGATAACCTTTCCCGAATCAAGGATTCGCGCCTATCCATTACTACGATTAATAGAAAACTTGCTACTATTAATACTTGCAACTGCTACTATTAATAGCTCCTACATCAACACCTAACTCAGCAAGCTTTCATCCCCGATGGTTATCATCTATTCTGATGGTTAGATGTTTGCATAACACCTAACCCAACACCTAACCCAACAGGTAACTATTTTGAATGATTATTGCCTGATTCTTCTTTAGCGCCAAGTGAAAGTTCATTACATAGCTTATTGTTTATGGGTGAGGTGAGGGGTGAGGTGTTTGGGCAACACCTAACCCGCTCTAAGCCCGATAACAATCGGCTCTCAAAGCCTGCCGGGTGAGGTGTTAGGTGTTTTGCGAAAATCATCAATTTACAATGCACATGTTACATCAGCCTCCAATTACCAATTTTCTATTATCAATTAAAAAAAGGGTTATCGTTAACGTTATCGTTGAAGCCAACATATACCTTAATAATCATCTAATCTTCGATTGTTATCGAGTTTAACCAACGGTACATGTTTCTCAAACATATACCTATCATATACCTTAACACCTAACTCCTATGAGTAAACGTATCCGTTTTGAGGTACATGACAGGTATATGTTAGGTACATGTTGTACAAACATATACCTATCCTCAACGCCGACAACCATCGTGGTTCCGAGTGTGGTAAGGTATATGTTGCCATAATTAACATGTGTCAACAATTTCATGGCTTAACAAATAATTACCCTTTAATTTTCTTTGGCTGTTCTGGATTTCTTTGTACCTTTGCATCTTAAATAATGAATAGGTATTGAAATGAAGAACGACATACGACAGGAACTAGTAGATCTTCAGACTTTACAAGGTAATGATTTTGTAAGGCAACTGAAAAGGATTGCAGGTCGTAAGGAGTTCCGCCCTCTTTGTTATGACCCCAATATTTATAAGGTTGGGGGAGAAGATGATGCTGATTTCCCAAGGCTTCTTGATGCCGCAAGAAAAGCAGTTGCTCTTGGTTATAGAGTTTTTATATTGCCCAATCCACATGGTATCCGTTCTGCCGATTTCATTTTTGAACGGAAAGGTTTGTATCGGTTGTATGATTTGAAAACCGTTTATGGCAAAAACTCGGTTGAAACACAACTTTTGGACTCTATTGGTCAGGCCAATCGCATTCTTCTCAATATGACTTCTGATTATAATTCACGTATCCTTGCCAAAGATATTAGACGCTACTTTGAGCGAAATGCCAATGCTATTGAAGTCCTGATATTGAAGGGTGCACACTCTATTTCCGTTATTAGGGAAGACACCATTGGTCAATCATTTATACGGAACTTCATGATGAAGTACAAACAAAAATAAAGAGCCACAAATGGCTCTTTAATTTGGGCAGTATCGATAAGGCCTTACCCCACGCGGGATTCTACCCGGATAGCCAAAACTGATGTTTTGACACTGCAAAGGAACACATTTTATTTTATACCACCAAACTTTTTGTTTATTTCTTTGTATTACCACTAAGTTTTGTAACCTTTAGCTTGCATACATATCTCACTAATGTCTATGGTCAAATAAAAATTCCCTAAATTCTTTATCTATAACCCATAACCTATAACCTTTCAACAGACAACGGTCTAACGTCTAAAGCCTAAGGTCTAATTGATTATTCCTTCTTCCCTCTTATCCCTAAACCATAATTGTTCCGTAGATTCGTAAATTCGTAGTTCCGTGAATTCGTAATTCCGTAGCTCCTTAAATCCCTTAACCCCTTAACCATGAGCCAAAAATGACCCTTAACCATAACAGTTCCGTAATTCCTTTGTTCCGTGCTTCCGTAACTCCATTTTTTTTAAGAAAAACATCCGTTTTCTTTGTGAGTATTGGGAAAATCACTATTTTTGCAACGTGAAGCCTCTTCACTAAGACCTAAAGCCTTAAACTCCTTGAACCACTTGAACCATTTAAACTGGTTAAGGTTAGGGTTAAGGTTAAGGTACGAAGTCTGGTTAGCGTTAACGTTAAGGTTGACGTTAGAAAAGGGGCAAGCTGGCAGCGGCCAGCACACAACTTATTGGAAAATAAACGAAGCGTTATGCTCTTTTCTTGCAAGCTGAAAACGTAGGAAACTTTCATCATTGCAAATCCCCGGAGGACCTATTTCCGTAGGGACTCTGAGTAACAGAAAAAAAGAGACGTAACAGCTTCACGCATAGCGTGGAACTGTTCTAGTCATCTTTGTTACTCGGGTTCATCCTACGTACCTCAGCTTGAAGATGGGACATACAGTTCCACGCTTCATACATTATTTATAATGGTCTTCTTTGGGACTGAGAAGCCATGAGAAACTAACCATGAGAAAAAAACAACTAAACGTGTTTTTGACAACCATTTTAATGGTTGCAAGTATGTCTGTGTATGCACAAGACGGAGTTGGATATGTTCCACTAACTGCATTGGACGGGATGTTATCCTATGGACAATATGATCAAAGTCACCAAGAAGCTTATGACAAATTGGTGGATGCAAACGAGCAGACAAGATGGGGAGGTTGGTTTAATCCTGCCTTGTCCGATGAGAATTCATGGCCTCAAAACTCTGAAGAGTCAGCCAACAAAATGTACATTATCGTAAAGACCAAAGACGGTGAAGCCGTTGTTCCGACCTCCTATTTCTTGGTTACCGGTTATGATACAGGTAGCTATCCTGGTCGTAACTGGGCATCATGGAAAATCTATGGTGGTAACTTTGACAGCGACGAATTTGCTATTCGCGAAGGCGAAGGCTGGACGCTCATTGACGAGCGTGAGGACGAGCCTCTTCCTGCAGAAAATTATGGAACCAAGGATTTGAATTTCAATAGGGCTGACGGAACGACAGCATACAAGTACTACTGGATCGAGATTGCTAAGACTGTTGCAAATTCGGATATCTATATACAGATGTCTGAATGGGGCTTGGGATCTTATGAAACTTTTGAACAGTACCTTGATAGGCCAATATCAGTGGATGAGCCTGTAAATTATAAGTTTTTGAGTGGTAGTAGCGGTTATGCTGGTGAAGGTGCAGAGAACCTCCTTGATGGCAATACCGCAACCAAGTGGATGTACCAATTCACAAATAGAGAGAAGGGTCAGACATCTAACGGAGCTTATATCGTATTCAGGGCATCCCGTGCTATGACTCCCTCATACTATACTCTTTCTACGGCTAACGATACCGAGTCTCATCCCGGCCGTTGGAAACAGTGGCAGATTTATGGCATGAATGCTGATAATGATGAAAGCGTAACACGTGATTCTGAAGGCTGGGTTCTTCTTGATGATAAAGCTAACGTGCCAACAGGTAACGGAATAAATGAGCTTCCTGCTGCCAACTACGCTTCTTCTTTCTTCACACTCTCAGAAACCAATACAGAAGAGTATAGGTATTTCAAGATTGAGGTTGACAAGATTGTAAGTGGAGGTTACATGCAGATGTCTGAGTTTGCTCTTGGTGATGAGTACACATGTGCTTTTGAAAATATCATTTTTGCTGACGCCAATGTTAAATCAATCTGTGTAAATAACTGGGATACAAACGGTGACGGTGAGTTAAGTTATGGCGAAGCTGCTACTGTAACATCTATTGGAGAAGTATTTAAAGGTAATACGTCAATCACTATATTTGACGAGTTACAATACTTTAAAGGTTTAATTAGCATTGGAGAATCGGCGTTTCAAGGTTGTTCCAGCCTATCATCTATCACCATACCCGAAGGGGTGGCGTCAATCGGATGGGGTGCATTCTCAGGCTGTTCCAGTCTGACATCCATTATCTTACCTGATGGTATTACAACCATAGGCGACGACATGTTTATAGATTGTTCTAGCCTAACATCTATCATCATACCTAATGGCGTTACATCCATCGGATACAGTGCTTTCGACTTCTGTTCCAACCTCACCGCAATCACCATTCCTGAGAGTGTAACTATAATCGGTGATTATGCGTTCTATGGCTGCGATGCCATAAATTCCGTTATTGTCGGTATGCAGACTCCTATCGATCTATCTATGAATTCTAACACCTTTGGAAACTATTCCAATGCCACTCTTTATGTGCCTACAGGAAGTAAGGCAGCATATCAGTCAGCGGATGTCTGGAAGGATTTCAAGGAAATCATGGAATACAATTATGTAGATGGTTCACAGGATCCACCTGTCAGTGAGTTTAATGCTGCGCTGGCAGCTATTACAGATGGTTCTTATTATCTGACAACTGATGTGAATGGTACAAAATATTATGTAACCCAGAACGGCCATCTGACGAATGATGAGGAGAGTGCCTATGTGTTTGCCATCTCAAAGGTTAATGCTTCAGGTGCAGTTTCCCCGCTCTTTGATGTTGCATTCCTTATTGATCCAGGAAATGGGGTTCATTTCTCCAATCCTACACCATTGTTAGACGGTAAGGCCTATCTGCATTTAGGATTCTTCTATCAGGATGATCACAACAACCGTAATGATTGGGATAGACAGGTCTTGTTTTTAAAAGAAACAGGAAAATTCGCCATCCGATCCAGTAACACTCCTTACGATGAAAACAGTTGGCTTGATGCAGGTCGGACCTTCTGGACTTGGGAGGTTGGAACTGATAATTCAATTATCCCCTGTTATAGTTATGAACCCGCATACATCTGGACGTTGGAAGAGGCTGGTGCTAAGGAAGGATTTTGGACTGATGCTAATGGTACAGAGTGGTATTTCACCATAAGTGGAAGTAAAGCAACAATATCTAATCGAGGTTGGGATGATGTCAATTCTTGCTATATTCCACCAATTAGTGGTACAATACCAACAAATTTGACTATACCATCAACTGTATATATTGGAGAAACTTCATATACGGTAGCATCTATCGGATTCGAAGCGTTCAGAGGTTGCTCGAATCTCACTTCTATCACCATACCTGATGGAGTGACAGACATCCGCGGGGGGGCGTTCAGAGGTTGCTCGAATCTCACTTCTATCACCATACCTGATGGAGTGACTTCAATCGAAAACTATTTGTTCATGAATTGTTCTAGCCTTTCATCTGTCACCATACCTGAGGGGATATCTTTCATTGGAAAATGGGCGTTCAGCGGATGCTCCAGTCTAACCTCCATCAACATACCTGATGGGATAACAGCTATTGAATATTATGCTTTTAATGGTTGCTCCAGCCTTACTACCATCAACATACCTGAGGGTGTCACTTCTATTGGAAGCGGTGCATTCCAGAATTGCTTTGGACTTACTTCCATTATTATTCCTAAGAGCGTTACGGCCATTTGGAACGGTGCATTTGAAGGCTGCCACGGCCTTACGACAATCAATATTCCTGAGAATGTGTCGACTATTATTTCTTCTGCCTTTAGTGGATGCGATGGTTTGGCATCTATTGTTGTGAGTGATGCTAATGCAATTTACGACTCTCGCAATGATTGTAACGCTATCATTGAAACAGCCTCCAATAAGCTAATTAGAGGATGTGTGAATACAGTCATTCCAGAAGACATTACAAGCATTGAGATGTATGCTTTTGATGGTTGTAAGGGTCAAACATCCCTCAATGTTCCTGAGAGTGTTACCAACATTGGCTCTTATGCATTTATGGATTGTAACATTTTAACTTCCATTAACATTCCAGAAACTATGACGACTATCGGTGATAGAACGTTTTACAGATGCAGCAGAATGACCTCTGTTAACATTCCAAACAGCATCACTAGTATAGAATATGGTGCATTCTGGGGCTGTATTAACCTAGAATCTATAACCATTCCTGAGGGAGTGACTAGTATCGGTGAATATGCATTCTCTGGTTGCTCAAGCCTCAAATCCGTTATTGTCGGAATGCAGACTCCTATTGATATTTCTATGAATTCTTCCACTTTTGGTGGAATCTACGAGACAGCTATACTATATGTGCCTATAGGAAGTAAAGCCGCATACGAAGCCGCAGCTGTATGGAAGGACTTTAAGGAGATTGTGGAAATGGGTACCGACATTTCACAATTGGCCAATGCGATCTACATTGAGCCGTTCGCAGTAAAAGTAGGTGAAAACGCGCAAATGCAGATCTGTTTGAAGAATGCAGATGCAGCTACAGCCTACGTATTTGATTTAGTGCTGCCAGAAGGTATCACTGTGGCAAAGAACGACAAAGGTAAATACATCGATGAATTATCAGACCGCCACGACGATCACACGCGTACCTTTAATTATAAGGGTAATAACACCTACAGTCTCTCCACGTTATCAGGTAACTCTGAGCAACTGACTGGCAACGACGGACCTATCCGCTTAGTGACAATAGAGGCTTCTGATAACATGGTAGAAGGCAATTACGCCATAGAAATCAAGAATGCTTCATATTCTAAGCCCGATGGCACATTGGTATCACTCCCTGATACCAGAGCGGTTGTAACGGTTGAGGATTATGTATTGGGTGACGTTAATGGTAATGGAGGCGTAGATATCGGCGATGCCGTAAGCATTGTAAACTACTTGGTGGGCAAGGACTCGTCTATTTTCGTGGCTAAGGCTGCCGATACCAACAAGAACGGACAGATAGATATAGGTGATGCTGTAACCATCGTTAATCTGCTTGTAGGAAAGATTACAAACTTTACACGTGAGTTCAATATCATCTGGGACGAGAAAGAACCGGAATAATAACATTAGATGTAATATTAAACAATTCAAAAACAATAATTATATGAAAAAGTTTTCTGTATTTATCAGTCTACTGCTTTGTTTCGCAAGCAGCATGTACGCTGATGATGCGTTCAGCGTAGATAACGTTACGCTACCTAAGAATGGAGAGGCTGATGTAGTAGTGATATTTTCTTTGGATGCTGGCAGTACCTGTTCAGGCTACACCTTCTGGCTGCAAGTACCTGAGCAACTGGCATTCGTGACGTATGTAAAGAACGAGAAGACATACGTGACTTATACCGCAGGTGACTGCTATGATGAAACTCCGACTATCACCCCCAACATTGATGAAGGATACCTTAAAGTAGGTTGTCTAACAGCAAACAGCGACCCAATCATTGGGCAGACAGGAACATTGGTAACTTTCCGATTGAAAGTGATAGGGAATGTAAACGTTGGAGATGTACTGAAAGGAAAGCTGATAAACGGTACCATTTCAGCTGAAAACGGTACTGTACACAGTGTTTCTGATGCCAATTTCACTATTACCATTGGCGAACCTGTAGACACCCGAACCATCCTTGACGAGAATTCCACAACCGTTCCCACGGCTGCATCAAACGTGGATGTTCGTGTAAAGAGAAACATCAATGCAGGTTCTTGGAGTTCCATTTGTTTGCCGTTTGATATGACTGAGGCACAGACAAAGGAGGCTTTTGGCAATGATGTTCAACTGGCTGAGTTTAAAGGAGTAAATTCAGAGTTCGATGCTAACGACAATGTTGTGGGTATTAAGGTAAATTTCAATAGCGTTAATTCAATCACAGCCAATACACCTTATATTATTAAGGTAAGCAACGCCGTTAGTGAATTCACATTGGACGGTGTGAATATTACTCCAGATGAAGACGAGGCATACATAGAATTTGACAACGGAAAGACTGGCTCCAGAAGAGTCGTCTATAGTGGCTTCTACGGAACTTACCATGCAGATACTCCACTCGACAAAAACACATTGTTCTTGAGCGGTGGAAAGTTCTGGTACTCTGCTGGACTGACAAAGATGAAGGCGTTCCGTGCGTTCTTTTCTTTCTTAGACATCCTCACGGAAGTAGAGGACGCTGGCGTGAAGATGGTTGTAAACATTGACGACGAGGAAACGGGAATTGAAAACGTCAACGTTAACGATAACAGCATGATCTACGATCTTAGTGGACGCCATGTGTACAAAGCCCAGAAGGGTGTATACATTGTGAACGGGAAGAAAGTGTTGAAGTAATAACCATAAAAAACGAAATCAGTTATGAAGAAGATATATTATTCCCCAGAAGCGACAATTGTTAAGATAGAACAAATTTTGCCCCTTGCCACCAGCGGTGTAGGTTCCGATGACAACTACGACATTGATTATGGTGGGATTGACGACGACGGAACTGTTATCCCAGAAGCAAGAGAGGGCCACATTTGGGGTGAAGAATGGTAATCATTAGACAAAGGTGGAGCCTTCGGGTTTCACCTTTATTTTTATGTGGGTTGATTAGCAAAAGTTTGCAGGCTGAATTCGAGGAGTTTGAAGCCTAAATACTCCTCGAATTCAGGCTCCAAACTTTTTGCAGCTTATTTGTGATAATTTTCCAAGTTGTTTCCGAGCAAAAAGTAGCTTAAATAAAAATTTTTCCAAGTTGATTATTCCTCCTCCTGAATAAACCCTATTTGACGTCTGGGCTTTGAGCGTACGGGACAGATTTTTACTAAAAATGCATATACAACTGTATTTTTCTCTAGAAAAGTTTGTTCTTTTTAAGAAAACTCCATACCTTTG
>JAEEGL010867862.1_pt1 | contig 23653 bp, 23 predicted proteins | sample 9134231 | NCBI WGS metagenome assembly JAEEGL01 (sample SAMN16246548, study PRJNA631951) | gut metagenome | biome: gut microbiome; feature: rumen; material: fiber-attached | host: Bos | place: Iran: Karaj | collected 2018-10 | reverse complement strand
ACACCCAACAGAAGAATAATTCCCCAAATAACATTGTCGATGACATTCGGCAGGAAGTGCCCGTTGAGCATATCCAACAGCTGCAATACGATAAGCAACAGAAACGCCAAGGGCCAGACCCACCAGTATCTCAGCAGGAAATTCCCTAATGATATGTTATTCTGACTCATGACAAGATTGTTTTACTGTTCATAATCCTTGTGAAAAACACGACTAAGATATAAAAATTGTCGACAGATTAGTGCCGTCCCTGCCGGGACGAGGGAATCCGCGGGGACATCCGTTTCTACCGAGCGGTCGCCCCTACCGGGGCTATTCGGGAATCGTACCGATGTTCCCTATCCGTAACATTCATCGTAATGTCCCGACAGGGACAAAAGTTCGGTAGGACATTGCCGTTTCGGCTGCCACAAGACCCCGGCAGGGGTCAAAGCTCGGTAGGACAGCGCGATCGGCTTCCCCATGCCCCGATTAAGGGCAGAACCTTGTCCCGATAGGGACATAAGTTCGGTAGAAAAATTGTCAGACATCCCGCCATTTCGTCACTAAAAACGGACATTTTGTCCACTTTTGCCGGTTTTTGGCACGAAAAACGGGCTGGCATATGCTTTGCATTATAGGTAGCGTCGCCGATGCGAGAGCAAAGGCGGACAGAAACGAAAAAAATAAAAGTCTAACAATAAAAGAAAGGAGTTAATTATGCTACCAGTAATGTTTAAAAACAGTTGGTTTCCGACCATGTTTGAAGATTTCTTGAACAGCGACATCATGCCGCGTACCAACACCACAGCTCCAGCCGTGAATGTTAGAGAAGATGAAAAGGCCTACACGCTGGAAGTGGCCGCCCCCGGCATCAAGAAGGAATTCTGCCGAGTGAGCATCAACGACGAAGGCAACTTGAATGTCGCCATCGAGAACAAGATGGAACACAAGGAAGAGGAGAAAAAGCACCACTATCTGCGCCGCGAGTTCTCCTACACGAACTACGAGCAGATTTACACACTGCCCGAGGATGTTGACAAGGACCATATCGAGGCCAAAGTGGAGCACGGAATCCTCACCATCACCCTGCCGAGAGTGCAGAAAGAGGAGCCCAAACTCGCCCGTACCATCACCATCGGATAATCTTCCGACATCTGTACAACCACAAAAAACCGCATCCTTATGGTGCGGTTTTTTTGTGCAAAATATTTCATTATCTCATTGAAATTTATATTTTTGCCGAGATAAATGATGTACAGATGATTATTTTCAAGGAGAAAAACACTCATAGTTCCGCATTTGCTGTTGTGAGTGGCACTATAAGAGCCGCCATGGCTGTTGTTGCCTTTCTCACCATCGTGATGATGACCGCGCAAGCCCAGACCGTTTATCAGAAAGACCGCTGGGGCGCGAAACTTTTCTATATGGAGAACAATACCATACGCATGGGAGACCGTTGGGGAGAACAATTGCTATGGTACGATGCCTCCACGCAGCAGGTGCGTCTGAAAGACCGCTGGGGGCAACCTTTGATTTATATCGACGGGGAGACCGTGCGCCTGAAGGACCGCTGGGGCGAGCCATTGCTCTATTTTGACGGTCTCACCATACGGCAAAAGGATCGCTGGGGCACCCCACTCTACTATCTTGATGGTCAAACACTTCGCCAGAAAGACCGCTGGGGCGCGCCTCTCTATTATTTCGATTTTATCCCAAACCGCTGGCAAATAGCGTGTTTGGTGCTGATGTAACCATTTTCCCACTTTAATAATTTTCAAAATGAAACATATTTTTTTATTGATTTTATCCACGGTTGTACTTTTTTCATTAAGGACGACAGCCCAAGTGCAGGACAGTTCCATCGCCATTCCTAACGGCAGTTTTGAAAACTGGTCAACCGGCAGCGGGTACAGTGTGACCGTTTTATTCTTTTCCTTGCCCGTTTACAGCAGTTACACATATCCTACGAACTGGGGCTATCCGACCTATCCTGTCAATGAAAACATCACATACAGTGGCATGAATGTCAATGTGAACACCAATCTTCCATTAATGAAGTTATCGGAGGAGACCGGCACTGTGCCAAACGGCGCACATGCGCTCAAACTGCAGAGTTTCATGCTGTCTGACATCATCAACTCCACCGTATATGGCCTTGCCCAATCCTCACTGGATCCGATGCTGACATCCACGGTTTTCCCCACGGTGTTATCTACCGGTGTTGTCGATATTGATGCGTTGCTGCCCTTCATGGAGGATTTGACCACTCATCTGGGTAGCATGTCGCAACTGATGTCCGTCTTCAACAATGTGGATATCAATACTTTGATTAATGGTGGACTTGACTTGAATGGGGCGGTTCCAACCCGGCTGACCGGACATTACAAATACACTTCTGCCACGAGTGGCGACAATGGCGGCATTATGATGCTGGGCACCAAATACAACACCACCACGCACCAGCGCGAGGTGGTGGGCGCTGGCTACACCATCGCCTTGACCGACACTTCCGCTTATATTCCTTTTGAAATAACCTACACCCCACTCTCCGACATCAATCCCTCCTCCACATACATTGAGGCCGATTCACTGGTGATTTTCCTGTTCTCCTCAGCCAACACTTCCCCACAGCAGGGTTCAGCCCTCTATCTTGACAACCTGCAACTTTGGGCGCAGCGAACGGAGGCACCCATTGACACTTGCAGTGCCGTTTTCAATTTGCATGTCATAGAAGTGGACACCATGCATGCCACCATTGGTTGGGGTTTTGAGGGTGACCCTATCCAGTTTGAAGCGGAATACGGCGTTCAAGGATTCGCACAGGGCAACGGAACCACAGTCGGTGTCAGCGAGAGTTTCCTTCACCTCTCCGACCTGCAGCCCGACACCTATTACGACATCTATGTGCGCTGTGTGTGCGATAGTGTGTTGGCAGGAGAATGGTCTATGATCACCTTCCACACCGACACTCTGGTGCCTGCCATCATACCTGATGATACCACCGGGATACAGCAATATAGCCATAACAGCCTGCTGATTTACCCCAATCCGGCGCACGGACAGTGCACCGTGCATTTTGATGGTGTGATGCCCACAGTTGTGCGGCTTTACACGCTTGACGGTTCCTTGGTATGGGAAGCCACACCGAATAAGGAAATTATGGAAGTGAAACTGCCTTCAAAAGGCGTCTTCCTGCTTGTCAGCGAGACGAAAGAGGGGACGGTTTCGCGGAGAATAGTGAACTGGTAAATAAATTTTTGTAATTATGGAAAACCTTGCCAAAATTGTTTGCACTATAGCCACGGGATTAGTTCTTGGAATGACCGCTGCAGCACAAGACGCAAATTTCTTTGTTTCAGGATTAGCAACGAACAAAGAAGGCGTAACGATCAGCTTATACGATGCCTCATACCAGATGATAGATTCTGCTGTGGTTAAAGACGGCAGTTTCCAGCTTTACGGACACACCGACACAGCAACCATGATCAACCTGTACGCCAGCGACAGAAGTGTGGATATCCCAATGCTGGTGATGCCTGGAAGTGCCATGACTGCTGACATTGACGCATGGGAAGTAACGGGGAACAAACCTACGGAGCAACTCAACAAACTATACCAACAACATCGAAGAATGATGCTTACGCGACGCGAGATATCCTATAAAATGATGGCAACAGAGCAAGGACCTGTTTTTGATTCCCTGAAAAACCTTTACTACAATTGTAACAATCTGATGAAGCAGCTGGTTGATTCTATCGGATGGGACTTCTATGCGGACAATGTGGGCAACCCGACCGCCGCCCATATTCTGCTGACCATTTCGGATATTGTGACACAAGACATCTCGCTGTATGATGATGAACCCACTCCTGGCATTCTCCGACTGTTCTCAACATTTGACTCCACAGTTCCAGAAGTGAGAAATTTCCCGCCGCTGAACCGAAAGATTACGATGCTAAAGGCCCAAATGGCTGTGTCAAAAGGCCAACACTTCCGAGACTTTGAAGCTGAAGAGTATGCAACGGGAAAAACCGTTACTTTAAGCAGTCTTATTGAAGGGAACGTTGCCGTTTTGGATTTCTGGGCTTCCTGGTGCGGACCGTGCCGGGAAGAAATTCAGGAAACGCTGAAACCATTACATCAGAAATATGCAGAAAAAGGATTGGTGGTGATTGGCATTGATGTTTTGGACAGAACATCCGACCACCAAAAAGCATCCGAAGAACTGAATATCCCATATCCTCAACTGGTGGATACAGACAAAAACAATTCTGTTTTATTATATGGAATCAAAGGTGTCCCCTATATTTTCCTCATAGATCGGAACGGTAATATTATTGGCAACTTCCGTGGGGAAGAACTGGAAGAAGCAGTCGAAAAAGCCCTAATGGAGTAAAACTACGCCAGAGAGAGAACGCTTTCCGCCCCCTTATCTTAACCTATCAGTCCGCCGCCCACTACCATGCCATCCTTGTAAAGCACCACGGATTGGCCTGGGGTGACGCCCCAAACCGGTTTGTGAAAATGCAAATGCATTCGATGGGTTTCCTCGAAGTCATCTTCCAACACCAATTTGGCCTCTGACGCGGGTGACTTGTAGCGTATGCGCGCCATGACTTCTGGTGACTCACGCAGCCACTCCACATCGCGCAAGCGCACATCGGAGGCGAACACATTATTGCAGAACAGGTCGTCGCGGTCGCCCAATGTGACCTCATTGGTGGCGGTGTTTATTCGGGTCACATATTTGGGAGTGCCGAATGCCAATCCGATGCCTTTCCGTTGCCCGATGGTGAAATTATAGCAACCTTGGTGTTGTCCCAATTTATGTCCTTCTGAATCAATGAAATTGCCTGGTGTGATCTCGCAGCCATGCTGTGTCAGGAATGTGCGGTAGTCGTTGTCGGGAATAAAGCAGATTTCCTGTGATTCGCTTTTCTTGGCCAGTTTCTCAAAGTGGCGTTCCTGGGCCAGTCGGCGCACTTCGGGTTTGGTATAACCGCCCAAAGGAAAAATCGTGCGCCGGAGGTTCTCTTCCGTCAGCATCCAGAGGAAATAGGTCTGGTCCTTGTGCTCATCGGCGGCGGTTTGCAGGTAATAGTGCCCACGGAGTTGCGCGATGCGCGCGTAGTGCCCCGTAGCAATATAGTCGCAACCCAGCTCGTCAGCGGCTTTGAGCAGCACGCCCCACTTGATGTGCGAGTTGCAGAGCACGCATGGGTTGGGCGTGCGGCCGAGTTTGTACTCCTGCACGAAATTGGCGATCACATGGTCGCGGAACAGCTGCCGGAAATCGAGGATATGGTGCTCCACGCCGATGGATTCAGCGAAATGCTTGGCCTCCATGATGCTCTCCACCGAGCAGCAGCCCTTCTCTTTGGCCAGGCACGACTCCTTGATGTAGTCGAAGGTCCGGAAAGTGGCCCCAACCAACTCATAACCTTGCTCTTGCAGTAGCAGGGCGGAAACACTGCTGTCGATTCCGCCGCTCATGGCCATTAACACGCGTTTTGACATAATCACTCTTTATTCTGGTCCAATGTCTTTTGATTATTCAAGGGTACAAAAATAATAAAAAACACGGAATCGCGATTCATACGATTGTTGCCTTTTTTTTATTTTTGCACCTCAAAACAAACAGTTCTATGAAGCATTTGAAAAATCTTTTTCTCAACGAGAAATTCATCCTTGGCATTATTCTGTTGAATGCCGTAGTTATCTATTTGCAAGTGAGCGGAATAACGCATCCTGTCATCACAATAATAGATTACCTATGCACCTTCGTGTTTCTGTTTGAGATGATCATCAAGCTCAAAGAGTTAGGATTTAAAGGATACTGGTCTTCAGGGTGGAATTGCCTGGATGGTATCCTGGTCATACTATCGTTGCCGTCGTTGGTGGAACTGTTTATCCCCACAGGACTGATGGATTTGTCCATATTGCTTGTCCTACGAGTGCTGCGAGTGCTGCGTTTCTTCCGGATGCTGCATTTCTTCCCTAACTTCGGTCAAATTATCAAAGGTTTCAATCTGGCGCTGCGCGAATCGTACGCCATCCTGCTCGCTTTTTTCGTCATAATTGTCATTTTCGGACTAATCAACTGCAGTCTGTTCAAGGATATCGCCCCCGAATACTTTTCCTCCCCGTTGGAATCCATCTACTCCATCTTCCGCTTCTGCACAATTGATGGCTGGTACGACATTCCCGACACCATTGCGACGGCCACATCACCATTCTGGGGGTTCATGGTACGACTCTACTTTTGCCTGCTGTTGATTATGGGCGGCATCATTGGCATGTCTTTCATCAACTCTGTGTTTGTGGACGCCATGGTTGCCGACAACAACGATGATGTGAAAGAAAGACTCACTACAATTGAAAAGAAGATTGATCAGTTGTTAAACGAAAAGAATGAAGAATCAAATAGTTAGACTATTGATTCAGCATTATTGTCGCATGTTTTTCCGATATCAGGCATTCTAACCCTACAGTCTTCCTTCTACCACGGCCCAATCCACAATCTGCCATAAAGCATTGAGATGGTCGGGGCGGCGGTTCTGGTAATCCAGATAGTACGCGTGCTCCCAGACATCAAATGTGAGCAGCGGTTTCAGGCCCTTTTGCACGGGATTGGCGGCGTTGGTTTCCTGTGTGATGACCAGTTTGCCTTCCGCGTCGGCGGAAAGCCACACCCATCCGGAACCGAACAAAGTGGCGCCTGCCTGCACAAACTCTTTCTGAAACGCCTCAAATGAGCCGAACTGCGCATCAATGGCAGCAGCGAGTTTGCCTGTGGGTTTGTTGTCCGTAACAGGGCTTCGGAATTGCAGGAAATAGAGATTGTGATTCAGAATCTGACCGGCGTTGTTGAGCATGCCGCCGGAGGCCTTCTTCACGATGTCTTCCAGCGCCATCTCCGAAAACGGAGTGCCTTCGATGGCGGCGTTCAGGTTGTTGACATACCCTTGCAGGTGTTTGCCGTGGTGGAAACCGATAGTTTGTTCGGAAATAATAGGGGCCAATGCGTTTGCCTCGTATGGCAGGGAAATCAATTCGAATTTTGACATAGTATGATTGTTTTATTGTTTGTTAATGCAAAAATAGCATTTTTTCAATAATTCAATCACATCATTTTATTTCAAAAAAAAAAAAAAAGCAGTTCTTACCTTAAGACAACAAAAAAGGCCCCGCCTTGACGGAGCCTGCACTATAATACATCAAAAATCCTACATGAATATCACTTTTCGGGTGTGCTGCACGCCATCACCCTTCAGATTGAGCAGATACACACCATTTGAAAGGTTGCCACGCTCAATCCACAATTCGGTAGTTCCTTTCCGTATAACACTCCGACGCACACACTGCCCCGCAAGGTCCAACAATTCCACCTGCACATCTTCTTCCAATCCATTCACACTCAAAAGTATATACTGCGTTGCGGGATTCGGATATACAGACATCTCCAACGGTTCATTCAACTCAATTCCAACATTGACCATAAGATTCAACACCACAATGCTGTCACAACCCGCCTCCGTAGTCAAATATTGGTAATAGGTTCCAGTGGAACTTTCGTTGAACCCATATTGCGTATAGGTCTCCCCTTCCTGTATTGTATCATGGAGAACAATTGTGTAGGTAGGATTCACGGTCAAATTCAACGAGATGACACTGTCAGCCGACTCAATCTCGTAAACACCTGCAGTTCCATAAGAACCGCCATAAAAATCCACGCTCTCCCCATCGCAAATTGCCGTATCTATCGTAACATAAACCATTCCCGTATCCGGCGTCAGGAGTGACATGGATATGTCATCCAAGAAGATGTTGAATCCATAGTCGGAAATGGCCTTGAAGATAACATAGCGCACACCGCCATTGGCAGGTGCTGGAACCATTACGGTGTCTTTATTCCATACTTCCTGATACTGGTTCCCATGGAATGTCTTCAACAATGTGGCATTAGCGAGATTGGGTTGGTCATTGTAATATACCTCCACCGAATCATCATACATCTGAAAACTATAGGAGTGGTAAAAATAGGAAAGCATCATGTCTTGGGTCATATCAAAAGCGGGTGAAATCAGTGCGCACCAATTGCCCGCCGACAGCGTATAATTATTCATTTTCATCATGTAAGAGCCACTATGCGGCAGGCAAGCGGGATTGTCGCCTTGCGTTACGAGCGTCCAATTTTGACCAGACACTGACGATTCGAATGACCAGCAGGCGGCGCCATTTTCAAAACCATCACTCCAAGGATAAACGGAAACCACATTGCAAGGTGTTGTAAATGAATAAATTTGCGAAGCCGCTGACTCATTGGAAGAATCACATAGTGTTGTCAAATAGTATTGGTAAATCATACCATCTGATAAGGATTGGAAAGAATAGAAAGTGTCTTGGAGCACATCCACTGACACATACGAGGTGTCGGCAAAGGATTTGTAATAGAGCCGAACGCCATTGGCATTGTTGTTGGCCTGCCATGTCACCGTCACACCATTTTGGCCGACTGTACTGGCAATGTTTACAGGCGCCACGCAGTCGGGTGCCTCGAAAACGGCCACATCGTCCACGAAACAACTCGGAAACATAGCTGTGGTGTTTCGCCCAGACAGAGAAAATGCGATATGTTTGCCCGTTCCCGTGTAAGTGGCGAAATTGATTTCCTTATCTTCCCAACCTGCCGTACTGTTCACTTTGGTAACGGAGGCGACCGGCACAAATGTGGATGTGTCGGCAGGATCCGACATCACGCCTACTACCAAATAGGTGACATAGGACTGCGCCACCGTGGATTTATAGCGGAAGGTCATCATCACATCCTGCATAGCGGTTTGGGCGGGAATAGAGGGCAGGATGGCGAACTCCGAGGCGTTTCCTTCAATCATGAACATCATGGATTGGGAATCGGAGGAAGAACCCGGATTGATGATCGGGTAATAGGTATTGTATGCCGTAGGATAGGAAGATATTGTATTCCAGCAATTTGGGATATCGGTATAGAAACCCGGATAATTTTCAAAATTCTCAGCGTATGGTAGAGAAAGCGTACAAGTGTCCGCATTCGAGTTGAATGTGAAGAAGACATCCGCGCGGTCAGAGTTGTTGCCATGAACACCGGCAGGCATGGACGCCATCACCGTCGTAAAGGAAAGCGGGGTGTTGTCCTGCATACGGTTCCAGCAATTGCCGGCTGAGCCCTCGTTGCACATGATGCTGGTTTCGCAATCCACACTCCCTGTCGCACTGCACCCGTAACCTTCAACCAGTACCACTAAATTTCCGCCATGATAAGGGAATGGCTGCGTGAAGAGGAATTCCTTCCAGTAGTCATCATATTGGAGATCATAATCGGTCGAATCGTACACCAACATCGCATTGGCAGTCAGTTGGTTCCAAGTCATCGACAAATCCAATATGCTGTCGGTGGTTTCCATCAGATAGATTTTAACCCTCTGATCCATCCAATAAAAGGTATTCCCATAAGTGATATGATACGAAAGTGACTGAACGACCCCCGCCGCGTGGTTTATCTCAGAGGCATCATACAAAGCGGCAGACAGGTGGTAGCCGTAGAACCCCGGCAATGCGCTCATGGTGGAAGGATAGGAGTAATATCCGTCATCAATGGTGTCGGAGTAATTGATTTGCGCGCGAAGCGCCAGAAGCGGCATCAGAAAGGCCGCAAACAGAATAACTTTTCTAAGCGTAATTTTTTTCTTCATACAACAGTATATTTTAGTTAATAAGTATTCTTTTTTTGACAATGCAAAAATAGAAGCCGCATAACGATTGAAAGCTCCCATATTTGCGGTAATTGGGATTGTTGAATACTCAAAACTGATTAGAAAAGTCTAATGGTTCTCTGGTACAGCCGCATTTTCTTTCCGATTCCCTATTATGTTTTCTAAAAAATTACTACTTTTGCAGAAACAATAAAAACGACACACATGTACGAAAACGAACGCGGGCTGTATATCGCCCATTGCGCCGAAGGAGCGCTCAGCATACAAGGTAAAATGGCCAACCGCCACGGACTCATCGCCGGTGCAACGGGCACAGGCAAGACCGTCACGCTGCAGGTGATGGCCGAAAGTTTCTCACAGGCAGGCGTGCCCTGCTTCATGGCCGACATGAAGGGCGACCTCTCCGGTATCAGCCAAACGGGCCAGATGAGCGGCTTTATTGAGAAACGACTGCCCGAGTTCGGCATCGAGAACCCGCAGTTCCAGCCGTGTCCCGTGCGTTTTTATGATGTTTACGGCGAGCAAGGGCATCCTATCCGCGCCACCATCTCGCAAATGGGCCCGCAGCTGCTGTCGCGCCTGCTCGGGCTCAACGAGACGCAGGACGGCGTGCTCAACATCGTGTTCCGCATCGCCGATGACCGCGGGTTGCTCATCCTTGACATGAAGGACCTGCGCGCCATGCTCGACTATGTGGCCAAGCACGCCAAGGAATACACCACCCAATACGGCATCATATCCACCGCCAGTGTGGGCGCTATCCAGCGCGCGCTGCTGCAACTGGAGAGTCAGGGTGCCAACCAGTTCTTCGGTGAACCCAGTTTCGACATTCACGACTTTCTGCAAGTGGAGAACGGCAAGGGCGTGATGAGCGTGCTTGCTGCCGACAAACTGATGCTCCAGCCCAAACTTTACAGCACCTTCCTGCTGTGGCTGCTTTCTGAACTCTACTCTACCCTGCCTGAGGTTGGCGACTTGGATCTGCCTAAGTTGGTGTTCTTCTTTGATGAGGCGCACATGCTCTTTGAGGACACCTCCAAAGCCATGACCGACAAGATTGAGCAGGTCATCCGCCTGATTCGAAGCAAGGGCGTGGGAGTCTATTTCATCACCCAATACCCGAACGACATTCCGGAGAACATTCTGGGGCAGTTGGGCAACCGCGTGCAGCACGCCCTGCGCGCCTACACGCCGAAAGACCAGAAGGCCGTGAAGACCGCCGCCGACACATTCCGCCCCAATCCGGAGTTCAAGACCGAAGAGGCCATCTCCACACTGGAAACTGGCGAGGCGCTGGTCAGCTTCTTAGACGAGAAGGGTGCGCCGAATATTGTGCAACGCGCCAAGATCCTGTTCCCGCTCTCCCAAATCGGAGCCGTCACTCCGGAACAACGCAACACGATCATCCGGAGCAGCCGCGTGTATGGCAAGTACGACACGCCCGTTGACAACATCAGCGCTTACGAAATGCTGGTGCAACAAGCTGAAGAGCAGAACCTTCCGGCCACATCCGAAGACAATGGAGGCGCTGTTGAAAAGAAATCCGGCAAGGAGACGACCGAGAAGAAAAAGCCCGGTATGATTTCCAAAGTAATCAAGGCGGTTATTACCGCACTGACTGCCACAGTAGGCACCATCGTTGGCACAGTGGTCAGCGACAAGGTTACCGGAAAGAAGACCAAATCCTCAAAATCCGCCGCTGAGAAGATTGTCAAGAACTCCACCTCCGCCGCCACACGCACCATCACACGGGAAATCACCCGTGACATTCTGGGAAATCTGATCAAATAAGCGACACACGCGCCGCAATCCCACACAATTCACGAATTCTTCCTCGATTGGGTGCTCTTCGCCAACCTGAAGTCCGTGCGCCTGCCCGGCACCGAGCACATGGACGCGGCCTACCATCAGAAAAAGTACCACTTCGTGCAGTCGCTGTGGGGAATGCTTATCGGGCTGATCCCGTGCCTGATTGGTGCGGGGATTTATGCGGGGTTGTGCTGTTAAAGATAATTTCTCACTTTGATTTGACAAGAAGGAGTTTCCGTCACCTCCTATCGTCGGCGACGGAATGGTGCTCTGCCGAATGTGACTATAGGGAGGAGATGGGAAAAATTCTCAATTTTGCGAAGATATGAATAAAAGATGTATCTTTGCAGTCGATTATGATTGTATCATTTGATAAGGAATATCTGCAGGAATTGTACATTAACGGACATTCAACGAGCAAGAAACATCGCTTCCAGCCTGATGTGGTGGCGAGGTATGTTAAAGTAGTGAATATAATGAAGAATGCAAATAATGTGTTTGAACTTACTCGTTTTAAAGGATTGCATTACGAACATCTTATTGGCGACAAAAAAGGAATTTCCTCTGTGAGAGTAAATGACAAATATAGGATTGAATTCACAGAGTCTGCAGTTGACAACCAGCAAATTGCAACCATCTGTAATATAATAGAATTGTCAAACCATTACAAATAGGATTATGAAACATATAGCAGGAGTACCGGACAATATGATTGCCAATAATTTAACGCCGTTTATTCCAACACATCCGGGCGATATTATAAAGGATGAGATTGAATATCGTGGCATTACGCAACGGCAACTATCTGAGGCGACAGGTATCGCTTATTCCGTGATTAATGAGGTTCTAAATGGGAAACGCCCAGTCACCATTGAATATGCCCTACTAATCGGGAAGGCACTTGACCTGGATGCTGGGACATTTATCCGTATGCAGTCGGAATACGATATGCAGATGGCGGAACGAAACAAGTCTTTCAAAGCCCGCCTTGCTAAAATCCGCAAAATTGCATCGGTGTTATGATGCTCAAACTCGAAAAATTCCTGACCCTTTTCATCGGCATCGGCGCAATTGGCGGTGCCGTGATGATGTGGATTGACCATACGGGCGTAGCGTGGGGCGGGGCTTCAATGCCATTAGCAACCTCTATTTTGTGCTCGGCTTGGTAGAGGTTTTGTCGGCGCTAATCAGTTTGAGGCGAAAGTAATGTGTTGACCGTCATTCTTCTCTTAAAACACCAATCTGACGAACACCGGATAGTGGTCGGACGGATTCTTTCGTGTATAGGTGTCGAACGAGATCTCCTGCGGCGCATCAGCCGATTTCAACGACTTTCCTGAAGCATTGTTCTCCGTCCAATAGCTGTTGGTGAGGATTCCGTATGCCTCCACCTTGGTGGCAGGCGACACGAAAACATGGTCGATGCGGCTTTGGGTAAAATACTCGGTCTTAAACGCATTGAAGGTGCCATTTTCAGCGAAACGGCCTCGCGCTGGTTGTCGGACAGTACTTTTTCTGCCGCTTTTGGTTCAAAAAGCACACCCGTGGTCCGTTGGAGGCCTTGTGGCACAAACTGACATGGATCGGTTGATGTTAAATCCTTAATGTCGTGACGGCGGGGATTGCCAACTAATACAGTGCCGCATCGAAGATAGGAATACATCTCGTTTTTTTTAGTATTTTTGCCGCCAATACCAATTAACAATAACAAATATGAAAAAGACATTGATTATGTTATCTATGTGCTTCTTGTTTTTCGGATGCACAAGAGATTGGGGAACACCCACAACCCGAAACTATCCCATCAACGGCATCTATACAGGCCTTGATGTAAGCGATGCTTTCCATGTAACGGTGAGCGATCAGGTGCAAGATGTGGTCGTTACAGTTGGCAATCTTGCCCACCCAAGAGTAATCGTGAAAGTGAAAGAGGGTAAGTTACATATCGGCTTCAAGCCACACTCCACATACAATGGTGTGGCCACGGCGGTCATCCCCGCCTCCATTATCCGTGACCTCGAGCTCAGCGGCGCCTCATCCTTCACCGGCGATCTCAGCGGGGATGATGTGGAAATCGACCTGTCAGGCGCATCGTCTTTCAATGGCTCTATCGATGCCAGAGACCTTGATTTCGAGATTTCTGGTGCATCTACCTGCGTGAGCTATATCGAGACCAAGGATCTTGACATAGAACTTTCTGGCGCATCCAAAGCCACTATTAATGGTAGATGCTGGGAAACAATGGAGATTGGAATTAGCGGTGCCAGCCACTTGAACGCCATAAATTTGAACGCTACCTCTGTGCATGGAAACATGAGCGGCGCCAGTGATGCCGATGTCACTTGTTGTTCCAATTTGAATGTGGAACTCAGCGGTGCTAGCACACTCACTTACGGAACCTATTCCGATGAGTGTCATCCCAACATCAACTGTCCCGCCTCCGGCGGTTCGGTCGTCCGCCCGCGCAGATAGATACTTTATTGGGAAATCAATTCCTCCAAACATTTCAACGCCTCATCCAGCCCTATGGCCTGCGTGAGGCGTTTTTTGCCTTCGTACACGCACACGAGACCGTTGGAGGCGCCCACAATGCCGTAATCGGCATCCGCCATCTCGCCGGGTCCGTTCACGATGCAGCCCATCACACCGATCTTGAGTCCAGGATAGTTGGAAAAGCGCGCTTTCACTTCCGAAAGCACCGACTGGATGTCGTATTGTGTGCGACCGCAAGAGGGGCATGAGATAAACTCCGTCTTGCTCATCTTGATTCTACAGGCCTGCAGGATGTTGGCTTCCATATCCCGAATCCTACCTTCTTCGAAACATGGATTCTCCAAAACCAGATTCTTGATATGATGGTTATAGTAGGCGTATCCTGCAATAGAGGCGGATTTGGCCATCCATAAGTCAAAATCCGGTTCGTCGTCCGAATAATGGAGCGTGTCGCCGCGCACATCGCAACGCACAGATGAAAGCGTCTCCACCGCCTTCAAGAGCGTGTGCGCAAAGGGAGTCTCGTGCTCCGGCGGCTCGGTCAGTGACACACGCACCGTGTCCCCCACCCCCATCAGCAGCAAAGCGCCAATGCCAGCGGCCGACTTCACGCGCCCTTCCAGACCGTTGCCGGCCTCCGTAACACCAATATGCAGCGGATAGGAACAGCCACGCTTGTCCATCTCATTCTTGAGCATTACAGTGGACTCCATCATGGTTTGCACATTGCTGGATTTCATGGAGATCACAACCTTATGGAAATCAAAGCGTTCGCAAATGTCGATCCACTCCAAAGCCGATTGCACCATGGCATTCGGCGTGTTGCCGTAACGGCTCACAATGCGGTCGCAGAGCGATCCGTGATTGATGCCCAAGCGGATGGCGGTGTCATGTTTCTTGCAGACTTCAAACAATGGTTTGGCGCGCTGCGCCATGCGTTCCACGGAGGCGGCATACTCGTCATCCGTAAGGTCGAGTTGCGAGAAATTGCGCTTATCAACATAGTTACCCGGATTGATGCGCACCTTTTCCACAACCGCAGCCATGGCCTCCGCCACATTCGGGTTGAAATGCACATCGGCCACCAACGGGGTGTCAATGCCCTCGGCGCGCAGTTGCGCCTTGATTTGGCGCATGGCATCCACCTCTTTGAGCGAAGGGACTGTCAAGCGCACCATCTGCGCTCCGGCGGAAATCATCCGCCTGCACTGCGCAACAGATGCCTCTATGTCATTGGTGTCCGTATTGGTCATCGACTGCACCACTACAGGCGCATCCCCACCAATCGGCACCCCACCGATGTGAAACGCGATTTTGCTGTTCATAAAGTATTAGTTTCTAAATCCTTGCGCTTGAATATCCACCTGCACATTGTCGCCGGTAATGAGTTTGTATCCCGCCGACGGCTCTTTGATATAGCCGATAATGGAAACATTCTCCACATTCTTGATCTTCTCAAAATCGGCCTGCCTGATGGTGAACATAAGCTCGTAATCATCACCTCCATTGAGAGCGGCAACCGTATGCACGATGTCCAGGTCTTTCAGCGTGGTGAACGCCAGTTCGGTCAAGGGCAGTTTTTCCTCAAAAACGGCACAACCCTTGTCGGAAGCGCGGCAGATTTGCATAATGGCAGCGGCAATGCCGTCAGGGATTGCGCACATGGCCGTGGGCAGGATATCCTCGCGGCGCAACGCCTCTACAATGTCCAAACGCGGTTCGGGCATGAGCTGACGGCGCAACAGATAGTCCTTGCCACTGAAATCAGGTTGTGTGGAGGGATTCACCTCAAACACTTTCTTCTCACGCTCCAGCAGCAGCAAACCGGCGTAGGCGGCGGCAAAGTCGCCCGAAACGCACACCAACTCGTTTTCCGAAGCGCCTTTTCGGGTCACCAAGCGGGCAGGTTCGCATTCCCCTATCGCGGTTACCGTGATTATCAGGTCTTTTCGGGAGGTGGAAAGATCCAAACCGACCACATCCACATGCACGGTTTCGCAACAAGCCTCCATACCGGCCAGCAGCTCGTTCACGGCCTTCAAATCAAAACGGTTGGAAACGGCCACATTCACGGTAACCTGGGTGGGTATGGCGTTCATACCTAAAATATCGGTTACCGCCACCGTTATAACCTTGTAACCCAGATGTTTAAGGGGAACATAAGTCAGGTCAAAATGCACATCCTCAATAAACACTTTCGTGGAGGAAACCGTTTGGTTGCCGTCCGTGTCAATCACAGAGGCATCATCTCCGATGCCTACTATGGTTGAGGAATTGTCATTGGGGAAACATTTCGACAGTTCCGCAATCAGGTCATATTTGCCGAATTGGGGTTGGGATTCGGATTGGTCTTGCATTGTTTGGATGTTGATTGTTATGAAAATTATGGGGGCGTTTGTTTCAAACGTCCCCATTAGATGTTATACATAATAATGTGACGAAATGGAAGTGTCGTCCACCACAGACTGGATCACTTCAGCCAGCAGTTTGGCCACGGAAATAACCTTGATCTTATCGCAGGCGTGGCGCAACGGGATGGTGTCGGCGATAATCACTTCGTCCAGGACAGAGTTCTCTATATTCTCAATGGCGTTGCCGGAGAAGAGACCGTGAGCGCACATGGCTCGTACGCTGGCGGCACCCATTTCCTTGATACGGGCGGCAGCTTTGCAAAGCGTACCCGCAGTGTCAATGATGTCATCCACAATAATCACATTCTTGTCTTTCACATCACCGATGATTTGCAGAGCGGCCACTTCGTTTTGTTTCACACGCTGTTTGTAACCGATAGCCAGGTCGCACTCCAGCGCTTTAGCGTAAGTGGACGCGCGTTTGGTACCACCCGTATCGGGAGAGGCAATACAGATATTCGGCAGGTTCAACTCCTTAATGTAAGGGATGAACACATTGGACACGAAGAGGTGGTCCACCGGGAACTCCATGAAGCCCTGAATCTGGTCAGCGTGCAAGTCCATGGTGATGATACGGGTAACGCCGGCGGCGGTGAGCAGGTTGCTCATCAGCTTGGCACCGATGGAGGTTCTGGGTTTGTCCTTGCGGTCTTGGCGGGCATAACCGAAATAGGGCATCACGGCCACAATGTTGCGGGCAGAGGCGCGCTTGGCGGCATCAATCGTGATCAGCAGTTCAATGATGTTGTCCGCGGGAGAGAAGGTGGGTTGGATGATGAACACATTCTTGCCACGGATGGTATCGTTGAAATACACCTGGATTTCCCCGTCCTTGAATTGGAGAATATCAACGGGGAACAGGGGCTTTCCCAAGTTTTCGGCAATTCGTTTGGCCAGCTCCGGGTTGGCACGACCAGAAACTAATACATAATCTGAACTCATAACTGTTTAATATTTTTATACTTAAGGTTTGAAATTTTCGTATTGCAAAAATAATCAAGCTTTTCATACAAATAAAAAAAACTTGTTACCAATTATCAACATCTTTGGCAGCAAGTTTCCTGCGGTTCAGCGGTCATTGCCGACTCATCAGAAACGCCTTGATGAAACCGTCCAGATCCCCGTCCATAACAGCATTCACATTGGAGGTTTCGTAACCTGTGCGGAGGTCTTTCACCATCTTGTAGGGGTGCATCACATAGCTGCGTATCTGGCTCCCCCACTCGATTTTCTTCTTCGTGCTCTCTATATCCGCCAGTTTCTCGCGTTTCTTTTCCAATTCAATCTGATACAGACGAGATTTGAGCATGCGCATGGCCATCTCACGGTTTTGGATCTGCGAGCGTGTCACCTGGCACTCCACCACAATGCCGGAGGGTTCATGGTGCAGGCGTACGGCGGTCTCCACCTTGTTCACATTCTGTCCGCCGTGGCCGCTCGAACGGTAGGTGTCCCAACTGATGTCGGCGGGATTGATTTCTATCACAATGTCATCGTTAATGATCGGATAGGCAAATACGGAGGCGAAGGTCGTGTGCCGGCGGTTTGCGGCGTCAAATGGGGAAAGACGGACCAACCGGTGCACGCCGATCTCACTTTTGAGATAGCCGAAAGCGTATGAGCCCTCAATCTCGATGGAAGCGGACTTCAGCCCCACCACATCGCCATCCTGACGGTCGAGGAGTTTGACCGAGTAATTGTTCCGCTCGGCCCAGCGCATGTACATACGCAAGAGCATTTCCGCCCAGTCGCAGCTCTCGGTGCCACCGGCACCGGAATTGATGTTGATGACCGCATTCAGCGAGTCCTCCTCGTCGCGCATCATATTGCGGAATTCCAGATTCTCCACAGCTTTCAAGGCAGCAGCATAAACCGCATCCAGTTCCGCCTCGGTGGCGTCACCTGTACTGAAAAAGTCATTGGTAACCGACACTTCCTCAACCAGTTCCCCCGCTTTCGTATAATCGTTCACCCAAGCCTTCACATTGCTGATTTCACGCATCAGCTTCTCTGCCGCCTTCGGGTCATCCCAGAAACCGTCTTGGAGCGTTATTTTCTCTTTCTGTTCTATCTCTGACAACTTCCCATCGATGTCAAAGATACCTCCTTAGCTCACCGAGCCTGGTTAGAAGGTCTTTTACTTGATCTGCCGTAATCATTATAGGTTGGTTTGCGTTAAAAATCAATTGTTTACTTCAACAAGGAAATGAAATCATCCATGGCGAACCCTTTGGACAGCATGTGGCGGATGAGTTTCGGACGGTTGTCGGCATCTTTGCTGTTCAGCCGTTTCCATTTCTCGATGGTGTCGCGAACAACATCCATATACTGGTCATCGTCAATCAGATCCATTTGTTCCTGAATCACCTCGGCTGCGATGCCTTTCTGGTAGAGTCCTTGGCGGATTTTGAGTTTTCCCCATTTCTCCTTGAGTTTGCTGCGCACATAGGTCTCCGCAAAACGGGTCTCATTCAGGAAGTCACACGCCTTCAACTCCTTCACAATCTCATCGGCCATGGCCACGGGAACGGCCAAAGTGCCCATTTTTTTGCGCACTTCCGCCTCACTGCGCTCCTGATAGGCGCAATAGCGTTCCAGTTTGGCTAACAGTTCTGCGGGTATGTCCATATTAGTTGTTCAGGGGTTCGTTCCACAAAATAATCTCGTCCATTTTCCCATTAAAGAATCGGTGTTCCATCAGATGGTAACTCTGGTTCGAAACCAGTCGGATACACTTTTTATACTTAAACCTCCACTTTAGTAAAATAGATGGAAATCCTTGTTTCAGAAAAGCATACACAAATGGATGAACCATAATGGTGATCTTGGATTCCTGCTGTTTGTCGAACAGGAATTCCAAGGTGTTGTCAATCTCGTCCTCGATGAGGATCGGGGGTTTGATTTTGCCCGTACCCTTGCAGGTGGGACACTGTTCGGTGGTTTCTATAATGGTGGCCTGGCGCACGCGCTGGCGTGTGATTTGCATCAGACCAAACTTGTTAAGGGGTAATATGGTGTGTTTTGCCTTGTCGTTGTGCATGAAATCCGCCATGGCCTTGTTGAGCGTCGCCTTGTTCTTGGGATCGTGCAGGTCAACAAAGTCAATGGTGATGATGCCGCCCATATCCCGGAGTCGGAGTTGGCGGGCTATTTCCGCAGCCGCTATCATATTGGTGTTCAGGGCGTTCTCCTCAGGAGTCTGGTTTGCTTTCACGCGATTGCCGCTATTCACATCAATCACATGCATGGCTTCGGTGTGTTCGATAATCAGATAGACACCGTTTTTCACGGTCACCACCTTGCCAAAGGAGCCCTTTATCTGTTTGGCTACGTTAAATTTCTCAAAAATGGGCTGTTTGTCGTTGTACAGCTTCACGATGTCCTCTTGCTCGGGGGCATAGAGGTGCATATAGTTCTTTACTTCCTTGAAAGTCTCCTGGTTGTCCACATAAATGGCATGGAAAGAGTCATTCAGCAGGTCGCGCATCATGGTGGTCACGCAGTCCATCTCCTGTATGATGCGCATCGGGGCCTTGGAGGCGAAGAGGTTCTCCACCGCCGTATCCCATTTATAGCGCAGTTGGTCCAAATCGGACGACAGTTCCTCAACGCTCTTGTTTTCGGCCACGGTTCGTATAATGACGCCGAAGTTGCGGGGTTTTATGCCCTGCACGAGGGATTTGAGGCGTTTGCGTTCAGCCGTGCTTCTGATTTTCTGTGAGACGGAAACCTTGTCGCCGAAGGGAACCAGCACGAGGTATCGTCCAGCGAATGAAATTTCCGTGGTGATACGGGGGCCTTTTGTGGATATGGGTTCCTTGGCCACCTGTACCATTATCTGTTGTCCGGAGGTCAGCACATCGCTGATTTTCCCATTCTTAGGCACATCCTCCAGATACTGCACGCGGCTGATGCTGCGCTTGCCTGTTGTGATGGCTTGACTCACGAAGGCGTTCACGGTTCTGGCGTGCACGCCAAGGTCCAAATAGTGAAGGAACGCGTCCTTCTCACTGCCCACATCCACGAATGCGGCGTTGAGACCGGGCATGATTTTCCTTACCTTGCCTAAATAAATGTCACCGACAGAGAACTGCGACGAAGCTTTCTCAGAGTGGATTTCCACGAGTTTCTTATCCTCCAGAAGCGCCACCTGGACTTCGTTGTTGTGGGAAGTAATAACAATCTCTTTTGTTATTTCATTCTCGCTCATAAGCAATTTCTCTATAAACAATGAAAACTAAATGCCCCGTAGGACATTTAGTTTTCATTTCGATTCACACAAATGCATTATCTGCTCTTATGTCTGTTCTTTCTGAGTCTTTTTTTACGTTTGTGCGTGTTCATTTTAGCGCGTTTGCGCTTTTTTCCACTTGGCATATTGTAATAGTTTAAAGGTTAATAATTATTTCGTAGATTTCTTAACTGCGTTCACGAAAGTCTTGCAAGGTTTGAAAGCCGGAATATTGTGGGCAGGAATTGTGATCGTTTCTTTTTTGGAAATATTACGAGCTGTTTTCTGTGCTCTTTGTTTGATGATGAAACTGCCAAAACCTCTCAAGTAAACATTATCGCCTTTAATCATGGAACTCTTAACGGATGACATGAATACTTCTACGATAGTTTGAACACTACCTTTGTCAAAACCAGTCTTACCTGCAATTTCATTAACGATTTCTGCTTTTGTCATAATTCTTAAATTTAAATTTTTAATGTTAAAAATACTTACTTTTTTAAAGGCTGCAAAAATACAATTATTTTATTCACATTCCACTATTTAGCAAAAAAAATTATTGAATTTTGTCAAATATCTTATTGGCGAGTCTGCTGGCACCTATTCTGAAGCGACCGTTATTCATCCATTTATCACCCAGCACATTAGCCAGGATGGAGACGAAATTCAGGGCCGTATCCGGGTCGGATATGCCTCCGGCGGGTTTTATGGACGCCATTTCGCCGGTTTTCTCGTAGTGCTGTTTGATCGCATCCAGCATAACCAGGAAGGATTCGGGAGTGGCGTTCACCGCTATCTTTCCGGTGGAGGTCTTGATGAAATCCGCGCCCGCGGCAATAGCCAGTTGCGAGGCCTTGTAGATGTTGTCGGCGGTCTTCAGCTCGCCTGTTTCCAATATGACTTTCAGTCGTGCTCCGGCGCACGCTTCCCGGATGGCTTTTATCTCGTCGTACACCTCCTGGTAGTTGCCTTCCAGGAACTTGCCGCGCGAGATGACCATGTCAATCTCGTCGGCGCCCTGCTCCAGCGCATAGCGCACTTCGGCGAGTTTCACCTCAATGGGCGACTGTCCGGCAGGGAACGCGCCCGCCACACACGCCACATGGATGTCCGTGCCTTTCAGTTTTTCTTTGGCGATGGCGGCAAACGGCGGATACACGCACACGGCGGCCGTGCTTTTGATGTTGCGGGCGTCATCCCTGAAATCGATGGCACGCTGGCAGAGCGCCTCCACCACGGCACGGTTGTCAGAGCCCTCAAGCGTGGTCAGGTCTATACAATTCAATATGAAACGATAAGCTTGCTGCTCATCCATGTACGGGTTGCCCTTGCGGGTGTATTCGGCTATGCGCTCCTGAATCTGCGCATCAGTGTAAGGATAGTTTTCCAACTGAATCATATTCAATAGTTTTTTTTTATAAAAATCGGCTGCAAAGGTACGAATTTTACGAAACATTTTTCCACCTATATTTTTTGTATTTTTGCAAACCTTATTCATCATCATGTCTTCAAGCGACTCCTCATCCTCCGGCGAAATCACCTCCTCTTTCGAGAATATCTCGGAAGTGTTCACCGCGTATGCGGAAATTCCTTCCGAGGGATTCAACCGGCTATTTAAAGCTCAACGATACGGCAAGTGGTTTATACTTAAAGGGTTGAAGCCCGAGCACCAGCACAAGGAGGTCTATGTCAGCCTGCTGACCAAGGAATTTGAACTGGGTGTCCGTATGGACCATCCCAACATTGCTCACACATTCAGCAAGGAAAATGACCCCGTGGCGGGTCCCTGCATCGTGATGGAGTATGTGGACGGCCTTACCCTCAAAGAATATCTGACGCAGAATCCCTCACGTCTAGCTCGCAGAAAAATAATGCAGGAACTATTAGAGGCGATGGCGTATTACCATAGTTTGCAAATTGTTCACCGCGATCTCAAACCCGACAACATACTTATCACTCGTAACGGGCACAATGTCAAGATTATTGATTTCGGGTTGGCCGACAGCGACTGGCACGGAGTGTTGAAACAGCCCGTCGGTTCCGAAAATTATGCCGCCCCCGAACAAAAGAAAGGCGACACACCCATTGACTGCCGCGCGGACATATACTCGTTCGGAAAGATTGTGCGACTGCTTTTTCCGCATTCTTATCGGCGCATCGCCCACAAATGTACGCAAGAGAACCGCGAACGGCGCTATAGCAATGCGGAGGAAATTTTGCGGCATATTCAACTGCGGAAACGCTTAACACCCATCATCGCAATCATAGGCGTCCTGTTTGGTGTGGCTTTAGGAACATGGTTCTGGTTACGGTCCTATAACAATAGCATACAAAAGGGAGAACAAATCGATACACGGGGGATGACAACCCCGAAAGAGGGCACTGAAGATATTCGGGGTTACACGGAGACACATGATATTCTTACAAAGGAGAAAGAGCATCGTCCTGCCATGGATGCTACAGATATGAATCCAGTGATGACTACGCTCCACAACCAGCTCCCTGTAGAAGTCAGGAGGAGCATTGAACAGTCGGTGGATGCGGTTTTCCAGCCATTCTGGGATTGGGAGCGGGCCGCCACGGCACGCGGAATATCCTCCGCTGACAAACTGGCGGAATATATGGAGTCTGACTTTTTCAAGAACAATTATGATATAAGAGAACGGCACAGAAAAGTGGTGGTCAGCGACATTCTGCATCGTTATCCGCAGTGCGAGTCCATCCGCGATTCGGTGACGACATTTTACAACTCCACATTTGTAAACCGGATGGTGATTGTGAATAACGCGGTGAGCGCATGGCAACAGGAAAGCCGCTAATCCCGGATGCAGCGGACGGAGGCGCCATATTCATTATTATGGACACTGAGATTTATATGTTCATAGCTGCAAGATAGTTTAAAGACAAACGCATTATTGGTATTTAGGGTTGAAGTCCAAAAGTATCCGCATGAAGCATAATCATAGGTCCACGTT